>Ga0209292_1001554_pt1 | contig 27886 bp, 19 predicted proteins | sample GOMGulsemesocosm_2_FD_184634 | JGI IMG/M metagenome (GOLD analysis project Ga0209292, IMG submission 184634) | Methane-oxidizing microbial communities from mesocosms in the Gulf of Mexico - GOM9C Gulf of Mexico (SPAdes) (version 2) | ecosystem: Environmental > Aquatic > Marine > Cold seeps... | reverse complement strand
GGAAAATCAGAGTAATAGATGAGGTGTACCATATCCAAACGGTGAATGGCGCGATAGCCAACTTTAAAGGCTGGGTTAACGGAAAAATGAAAGGTGTGGCAACGAAATATTTATCTAATTATCTTGCTTGGTTCAGGGAAAGTAACGCAAAGTTAGATAAACAACAAATATTAGTGGCGGCTTACGGGTGACAACAGTATTTTGGAACAGCGCCATATAAATACAGTTAAACTAAAGTTCTCGTGAAACCGGTACTTTTAGAGGATTAATTAAGCATAAACGTACTAAAACGACCATCCTAATATCACGCTACGTGATGTTAGGAGCTGTCATCAACATCCTCGTTAGCAAAGATTGCGGAGCAGCGTTAACAATCAAAAACAATCAGACCAACATTTCAAATAATTCCTGGGATCAGCAGAAAAACCAGCCAATTTTAGATTGAATCAATCATCAGCTATGGCTTAGCCGCTATATGATATTAAATTATTGGCTCAACCAACTAAATCAATAGATCCAAAGCGTCAAGGTTAAGGGTTATAGCCGAGTCGTCAAACTAAGTGTTACACACTAACAACCAGAACTAAGCGCCAGTGATTGAGACGGTTTATCAATAAATGGCGAGCCGCTAGGCGAAAAGTATCGGCCTAAGTCTTACTAAAAAATTCTCAGCCACACAGCACGCCATCGTAAAACGTCGATGCAGTGCTGTAGGAGTGAGGGATTGGCGTGGCAAGTTTCGGCTGCACCAGCGCATATCCTTCACATAGCACTGCGCATAATGTGTATTATGTTAAATAGGGTTAGCGATATGCTTTAACTATGCAGAGTATTGTGCTCCCTCGCGTTTCAACGCTAATACCTAATGTCCAATACTTATGAGTATTGGACATTAGGTCTGTTATTGAGGTGCCTGGTGAATTATAATTGGCACTCCTGATTTAGATTAAGTTCATTCCTTTGTTACAGACAACTCCGTTAGTTCATGGCTTTGCACAGATAAAGCAGCAACGTCAATTGTTAAAAGATAGTTTATTAGCTGATAGCTACCCCCAATTAGCAGTATTCATCTCCAGCTTGGATCAACAAACCCCAGGTTTAACCAGTATAGCAATCGCAGAGCTTGATGCGGTGCTCGATTTTCTCTACTTAATGGGCCGTAAATCTCAAGGCACTTATTTGCGTTTTCGTAATGAGATTGAACGTTGGTGCCTCTATTGTTGGCAAGTCCGTGGCGTCGGCGTATTTGAGATTACGCGCTATGATCTCGACGCTTATATCGATTTTGTATGGCGTCCGCAGCCCCAATGGATCGGCACTTCGGTACAAAAACGCTTTAAAACAGATTCTGGTCTGTTTATTTCCAACCCTAAATGGCGACCTTTTGTGGTCAAAGTGGCTAAATCTGTTAGCAAGAAAAAACCAGGCTTAGTGCCAGACGTCACCAATTATCGTCCGTCTCAGGAATCGTTGGTCGCCTGTTTTACAGCCCTAAGCGTATTCTATCAGCACGGCCAAATGATTGAATTATGCGATAAAAACTATGTCCCCGTGGTAAAGAAAAACTGCCCTTATTTGATTAAGCAAGTGCAGCGAAAAACGCCGGACACACTGAGCCAACTGCAGTGGGAATATGTGCTGGGGATTAGTCGTGATCACGCATTAGAGGTCACCCATTTTGAACGAAATGTGTTTATCCTAGCGACCTTAAAGACATTATATTTACGTGTGTCTGAGATGAGCGAACACGCAAAATGGCAACCAACCATGGCTGATTTTAGTGTTGATCGGGATGGGTTTTGGTATTTGACGGTGTTTGGTAAAGGCAACAAGATCCGCGATGTAACAGTCCCTCCTGCGTATATACCCTATTTGAGGCGCTATCGTGCATATCGCGGACTCGTTGGACTGCCCTCGCCCGACGAGGATTCGCCGATGCTCAATAAACGTCGCGGACAAGGTAACTTAACTGCACGGCAGATAAGGCGCGTCGTTGAAGAGAGTTTTGATCTTGCTATTAAGGCGTTACAGCGGGATGGTTTTGAAGATGAAGCCAACCATTTGATGGCGGCAACAACGCATTGGCTTCGCCACACTGGCGCCACTGAAGATGCGGGGTCAAGGCCGCTCAAACATTTAGCCGATGAATTGGGTCACGCATCGTCCGATACGACCGACAAAAATTACATTCAGAGTAACATTAAAGATCGTGCCCGCACGGGACAAAATCGCAAGGTATGATTTGAATCTTTACAGGATGGGCAAGCACCGCACGTAACGTTGCGTTGCGTGAATCAGACAAAAAAAAGCTAGCGCATGTTACTGCGCTAGCTTTCTTGATTGTACTACATAACACCAATCATAAATTGTAACTAAGTACTGCTAGGTTGTGATTGGCGACTTACCAAAGGGACAACGCCCTCCTGTCTTAAGGATTTAACCAAACCCCACATCATCACAATCATCACGAAGGAGAAAGGAAGCGCAGCGGTGATCGACGCGGTTTGAAGCGCATTTAGTCCGCCCACCATCAGTAAAATTGCGGCCACGGCGCCCTCGCCTAATCCCCAGAAAACACGATGAGTGGTCGGTGGACTTTCATTACCCATCGACAAGATAGTGGTTACCACTAAGGTACCGGAATCTGACGAGGTGATGAAATAAGTCGCTATTAGCAAGGTCGCTAAGAACGCGGCGATAGTGCCAACAAAACCAGCATCAAGTTTGTCAATCGTTACATAGAGTGCCTTTGTCGTATCTGCTGTAACGGCTTCTATTATGCCTGCCTGCCCTGCTGCCGACACGAGTTCGCCTGCACTATTGGTCACTTGATGGAACAACTCAATGTAAATAGCGGTGCTACCGAACAACGTTAACCAGATGAAACCGAGGAACGTTGGTACAAATAACACGCCAACAATAAATTCTCGAATGGTACGGCCTTTAGAGATGCGGGCGATGAACATGCCAACAAACGGTGCCCAAGCCATCCACCAACCCCAGTAAAACGCGGTCCACGAAGACTGCCATTTACTATTGTCATTGGCATCAGTCCAGGTACTGAGCGCGAGAATATGCCCTAGGTAATCACCGGTATTTTGCAACAAACTACCCAATAAATAACGAGTAGGTCCGAAGCAGATTAAGAACACAAGGATACCAATCGTTAGCCACATATTAACTTCTGAGAGGATTTTAACCCCCTTGCCCACACCAGAAACAACAGATATTGTCGCAATAGCAGAGATAATGAAGATCAACATGATTTGGTTACCCAATGAAACTTCCATGCCAAACATCTCGCCAAGGCCGGTATTCATCTGAGTCACCCCCAAACCTAACGATGTCGCCACACCAAATACGGTACCAAATACGGCAAGTACATCGACAGCATGACCGATGGGACCATACATCTTGTCGCCGATTAATGGATAAAGTGCAGAACGAATGGTTAAAGGCAGTTTCTTGCGGTAAGAGAAATAAGCAAGTGATAAGCCAACGACAACATAAATCGCCCAAGGGTGTAAGCCCCAATGGAAGAAGGTTAAGCGCATCGCAACCTGAGCCGCTTCTGCTGTCATGCCTTCTGTAATGAAAGGGTTACTTTGAAAGTGATAAATCGGTTCGGCTATCGACCAAAAGACCAAGCCAATCCCCATGCCCGCGCTAAATAACATCGAGAACCACGAAAAATTGCTATATTCAGGTCTGGAATCATCATCACCAAGACGTAAATTACCATAGCGGCTAAAAGCTAGCCAAATACAGAAGAATAAGAATACGGCAACTACGCCAATGTAATACCATTTGAGATAATCCAAAATCCAACCCGATACCGCATTAAACACTGCGGCCGTTTGCTCGGTAAAAAATACACCGGCCAAAACGAACAGCGATATAATTGCCATCGATACAAGAGTTGAAACAGGATTCATGCCTTTTAACAGACCATGATTTGCCACCATGTGAAACCACCTATTTTGTTGTTGTTATATGTAAAAAAATGCCTTTAAACTGATCCAGAAAAAATCAGTGTAAAATCATCTAAATGATGTGTTTAAAAGTAGAACCTGCGCCCTAACCATTGAGAATACACATCGCGCTGCGTTACGTTATCGTTAAATCAAAACACTATTGTAACATCTCCATTAAGTCAGAGTTGACTAAGATCAAACTATCTAAATACGACGTTGGTATCGCCCCTGCCGACCTTAGTCAATCGACAGTGCAAAACGAAAGCGGTAAATCATAGACCAAAAAAAAGCCAGTAACTGAACATTACTGGCTGTTATGTGTTTGCTTCGCTTATAGTTTATCAGAAACAGGAATTATTGCGATGATCTAATGTTCTTTTGCATGGTATCGCTAAACCAATCGATGAAGTTGACCACGCCAAATTCAAAAGTTGTCGAGTAAGGGCCAGGTTGGTAGGCTTTTGAATTAATACCCTTTTGGCTGTTCTCAGCAAGGGTTTTATCCTGCATATTGGTTGCATCCCAAACGCGGCGTAGATGGTCCACGTCATAATCTACGCCTTCAACAGCATCTTTGTGCACGATCCACTTAGTGGTTACCTGCGTTTTTTGGGCCCCTAATGGAATAACTTGAAAGGCGATAAGGTGATCGCCCATCGCATGGTTCCATGAGTTGGGTAAATGGAGGATACGCATCGAACCTAAGTCAGGGTTTTTAATTCGGCCCATAAGCTTTTTGCAGCCAATTTTGCCATCTATCGTCATCGACACGGTTCCTTCGAGCAGCGGCATCCGTACGATGCGATTTCGCAGCCCATGGCCATGCGATACATGCTTATAAGGAATGCCCTCTGCTTCCCACATCGCTTGCTTGGCTGCGACTTGCGCCTTAAAGGCATCACTGGCACGCGGATCTTCGGTGTCATCCCATTCGAGTAACGTGTTAAGTAACTCGGGGTGAGAGCCATTACAATGATAACACTCACGATTATTTTCGATCACCAGCTTCCAATTGGCATCCTCTAGGATAGTACTCTCGATAGCTACCTTGCTGTTATCTAAATCATAAGGCTCTAAATAGTGGGCTAGATCGTCGAAGAAACCGTCAATATTGGTGGGATTGTCACTCAAGGATATAAAGATGTAACCGCCCGCTACGCGACAGTTGACACTATGTAGACCATAGTCATTCATGTTGAAATCAGGTCCCATTTCAGTACCAGCAAATAGCAAGTTACCGTCTAACTCGTAGGTCCATTGGTGATATGGACAAACTAATTTGGGTACCTTGCCCTGCTTAACCAAACAAAGCTTAGATCCGCGATGGCGACACACATTATGAAAGGCGCGCACTTCGCCGTTTTGATCACGAATAATCGTGATAGGGTTATCGCCTATCTCCAAGGTGATGAAATTGCCGTTAGCAGGTATTTCGCCAGTGATCCCTGCAAAAAGCCATTCTTTATAAAAGATTTGCTCCATTTCAACTTTAAATACCGCTTCATCATTGTAAAACTGTTGTGGCAGTGAAAATGTTATCGGATGTTTTTCTAGCACGCCAGCGACTGCTTGAGCGGATTGATCGGTTGAATTTACATTCAGGTGTTGTTGGTCATTAGCGCAGCTCATGAGCAAATCCTTCTTATAATCGACACTAACATAATGTCGCAATACTATTTGGGGCACGAAGGACAGACGGTAATCGGCCCTTCGCATGTTTGATTAGGATTTTGGGTGCCAATGGCTTTGTCGATTTATCTGTGTGCGACCAAAAAACGGTTTAATACCGACTTAAAGCGGTGGGAAATTGCCAAACTTGATCCAAAACAACAATTCGCGCGCTTTGGCATAATTTAAGATTGGCAAAAACGACTACATTGATGTCGTTTCTGGCTATGCGCCAATCGATGGACTCGGCGATATTGTATGGAAAATAACGATAAGAATCGGGATACCCTATGAGCAATAGCTACCTTCAAGCCGTCAACACACAAACATGGACCAATGGTCGCCATGATGTGCAGTGTGTTAAGGTCATTGACGAAACCGTCGACGTTCGCACTTACTGCTTTGCCAGCACTAAGCCTGTGATGCATTTCTTTAAGCCTGGACAATTTGTTACCCTAGAACTTGAGATAGATGGGGTACAAGTATTACGTAGTTACACCATTTCATCTTCCCCTTCCGTGCCCTATAGTTTTTCCGTCACCGTAAAACGCGTACCCGGTGGGCAGGTGTCAAACTGGTTACACGACAACCTCAAACAAGGTGACCAAATTGCCGTTCACGGCCCTGTAGGCGTGTTTAACTGTATCGATATCACCGATGATAAAGTGCTATTGCTGTCAGGCGGTGTTGGTATTACCCCTGTCATGTCAATGGCCCGTTGGTGGTTTGATACCAACGGCAAAGTGGATATGATATTTGCCCATAGCGCCCGTACTCCAAGCGATATCATCTACCGCCGCGAACTCGAGTACATGGACTCGCGCATTAAGAATTTTAATCTCAATTTAATCTGTGAAAAGTACGAGATCGGTTCGAGCTGGAGTGGTTACACTGGATTCTTTGATCAAAAGAAATTAGCGATTATCGCACCCGATTTTATGGATCGTACGGTGTACTGTTGTGGCCCTACTCCGTACATGACAGCCGTTAAAAAAATGCTGAAAGATTTAGGCTTTAACATGGCTAATTACCATGAAGAAAGCTTTGGCGCTCCACCGGAAGAAGCGAAGCTAGACGCTGAGCAGCAGGCTGATGATGCAGCAGGCATCGAAATTGATGACAGCTCATTACTCAAAGTCGAATTTAGCAAAACCGGAAAATCAGTCAAAATAAAACCCGGTGAAACGGTTCATTCCGCCGCTTCTAAAGTTGGTTTACATATCCCTAAAGCTTGTGGCATGGGTATCTGTGGCACCTGTAAGGTAATGAAGACTTCTGGTGAAGTGGTAATGTCACATAACGGTGGTATCACCGACGAAGACGTTGCTGATGGTTATATCTTAAGTTGTTGTAGTGTCCCACAAGGCGACGTTGCGGTAGAGTTTTAGGATAAAGAAGGTGCGGAGCTCGAATCGAGCCCCGCTCTTTCTAGCACTCGATGATATTAACCGCAAGACCACCGCGAGCCGTTTCTTTGTACTTACTCTTCATATCACTACCGGTTTCCCACATCGTTTTTATTACCTTATCTAACGACACCTTTTGATTGCCGTCGCCACGCAGCGCCAATCTCGACGCATTAATGGCTTTAACGGCTCCCATGGCATTACGCTCGATACACGGTACCTGAACTAGTCCACCAACAGGATCGCACGTGAGGCCAAGATTGTGCTCCATGCCAATCTCTGCCGCATTTTCGACATGGTCGACCGTGCCTCCCATAATGTCTGTTAACGCTGCGGCCGCCATCGAGCAAGCAACACCTACTTCCCCCTGACAGCCAACTTCCGCCCCAGAGATAGAGGCATTCTTCTTATACAAAATACCAATAGCGGCGGCGGTTAGCAGATACCGCACCGCAATAGCATCACTGACTGGCTCGACAAACTTATCGTAGTAACATAAAACAGCAGGAATAATGCCTGCCGCACCGTTGGTCGGTGCGGTCACCACCTGTCCACCAGCCGCATTCTCTTCATTAACAGCGATAGCAAACAAATTGACCCAATCAATTGCAACTAAGGGATCTGAGCAATTGTTATCCGCGGCATTGAGACGCCGATGTAGAGATGGCGCCCGGCGACGTAACTTTAAGCCTCCGGGTAACAAGCCCTCGCGTCGACAACCGCGCTCGACGCTGCGTTTCATTGCATGCCAAATGTTAGCCAGCTGACTGGATATTTGCTGCTCCGATCGTAACTGCTTTTCATTTTCCATCATCAGCGCCGAAATACTAAAGCCATTGGCTTTACATAGTCGAAGTAGTTCGCCTCCGCTCGAAAATGGATACGTCGAATTATCCTCAATAGATGCCGCTAGCGATCCCATTTCGTGCTCATCAACGATGAAACCACCACCAATCGAATAGTAAATTTTGCTCAGTAAGAGTTCATCGCCGCAATAGGCTGTTAGCTCCATCGCATTGGCATGAGCAGACAGTGTTTTTCGACGATGAAAGGTGATCGCATTTCGTTTCGCAAAACGACTCTCTTGTGTTCCAAGCAAAGACAAACATTCAGTTTCCTCGACGCTTGCCAAAAACGAATCAATCATCTCAGGATCAATCGTTTCCGGTTCGAAGCCTGCTAGGCCAAGAATAACCGCCTTACCACTGCCGTGTCCGATCCCAGTTTGCCCTAATGACCCATACAATTGGGTATCAACATGACTCACCTGTTGCAAAATACCTTGCTGCTCTAACTGCTTACAAAAACGGAAAGCGGCGCGCATCGGTCCAACTGTATGAGAGCTAGATGGTCCGATACCGATACTAAACATGTCAAAAACACTAATCATAATTAAAACTTATAGTCGAAGTTATAGCGCATGCCGACCATCAGCTGATCACTATCTTTTTGGTGTTGATGTGAGTAGTTATTATTTTGATATTCAACAAACAAACGGAAACCTTTACTGCCCTGCCATTCCAACGTGCTATTAATACGAGTGACATCATTTGAGATATTAGCAGTTAACCCGTCGTCGAGTTTTGACGCCCCGAATAACAATTTATACTGCTCATTTAGGGCATAGGTCGCCACGACATCCAATGTGCTAACATCGCCATCAGCAATATCTCGCGTAAGATCGAGGTATGCCGCACCAAAGTACCAATCCCCGACATTTTTACTGGCAGAAAGTCCGAATGTGTTTTCGTCGGCGCCCTCAAAGTCGCGGGTCAAATAAGCAATTGCCACGCTAAAATCATCCCCTCGATAGTTAATCCCCGCATTGACTAAATCACTGCCCTCATTGGGCGAAGCATCCCCCTTAAACTGTGCTTCGGCTCTAAACTCAAGCTTACCGAATGACTTGCGGTACGAGATCATTTCTTGCTGGCGAAACAAGCTAACATCATCGTATGCGAGCGGCGTATTAGCGCGATTAAAGATGTCCACTGGCCCAGCAATGGTCGCAAAGTGCGTGGTATCTTGCTTACCGATGGCGACACGACCAAAGTCCCCTTTAATACCAACATAGGCCTTACGCGTATCACCAAAATGTGCGTCTCCTTGAATTTGTACCTTAAACTCGCCTTTAACAAATCCAGTCATGCCATTACTCAGTTTGTGCTGTGCAGCCACACCAATCCGAGACAATGCATCGCCGACGTCCCAACTGTCTACCGCATCAGTACTAGTGACACCGAACGTCGGCCGTAACGAGCCGTAAAAGTTAATCGTGGTAGCTGAGGTTGCAGCCTTACCTTGTTCCAATTGGGCCAAACGCATCTGCACATCATTGAGCTGACCTTGCAATGCAGCTCGTGAAACATCGTCACCAGCTTGTGCGGCGAACATAGGCAAAGAGAGTGTTAAGGGAAGTAATACCGATTTTAATCTTAGATTGTTCATGCTATTTCCTCATCTATACTTTTCAATTGTTGTTTTTATTCTCGGTAGCTATCGTTAAGCGGCTTAGTAAACACTTGGCTAGCCATTAATTCACGTGGTGATTTTTTACCGACCGCAAAACAGTAACCACTCGATGTAAACCCAGGATTAATAGCTTGTAATAAGTTGTAAACACAGCACCACAATTCATTTACAACTAGGTTGTAGGTTGACGCAAGTGAATAGTTAGTTAGTATGGGCAAGATTGCAGCAGCAAAAAAATGAGGGGACACTTATAATGCTGACAGAGGCCAAAATTTTAGTGGTAGATGATGACGAGCTCACGCGTCAGGTCTTAAGTAGCTATTTTGAAAATGAAGGCTACACCGTTTTATGCGCGACGACTGCTGAAGAAGCAGAGGATATATTAGCGCATGACACCATCGATGTTATTTTGCTCGATATCAGGATGCCCGGAAAAGACGGCCTAACCTTAACCCGAGAGCTGCGGGTTAATAACGAAATTGGCATCATCTTAGTCACCGGTAGTCAAGATGACGTTGATCGCCTGATCGGACTCGAATGCGGCGCCGATGAATATGTCACCAAACCCTTTAACCCACGCGAAATTCTCGCGCGCGTCAAAAACCTTATCCGCCGAGTGCAGTTGTGCCAGCAAGCAAAGTCCGCTGACAGCGATGATAATGTGCTAAAAGCCTTTGACCGCTGGAAGCTAAACCCCGTTCGACGTCAACTTATCGATGAGGCACAAGATACCGTCAAGCTCACCGAGGGTGAGTATCAATTACTCAAATGTTTAATGGATCATGCGGGGCATATCATGAGTCGGGATCAGATCCTTGACCAAATTCGTAATCGCGAATGGGTGCCAACCGACCGCACTGTTGATGTGTTAATTGGCAGACTGCGTCGTAAGTTAGGTGATGATTCTGCCGATCCGCGTTTAATATTAACCGTTCACGGTGCAGGCTATTTATTTACACCAAAGCTTGTTGATGCCGTATGAGCGTATTAGGCTTGGCACGCTTTTTGTTGAACATCAGCTGCTGGGCAAGCGCGCTTCACGCTTCCTCAAGCCAAGCGCGTGAATTAATCGCTTGCGGCCATCCTTATTATCCGCCCGTTTCCTGGGTCCAAGAGCAGCAACTGATTGGTATTGCGCCAACGGTTGTTAAGCAGATATTTGGGGAATTAGGCTATCTGGTCAGATTTGATCCCGTGGGTAATTGGAAACGATGTTTACGAGAAGTCAAAGATGGTCATGCGGATATCGTCGTTGCGGCGTATAGAATCGCTAGCCGCGAGCCTGATTTTAGCTTTAGTGAACAACACATCGTCGCCGATCCTATCGGCCTTTTTGTCAATCCGAATCAGCAATCAAACTACCACTCGCTTAATGATCTCAAAGGAAAAACCGTCGGGCTTTTATTCGGTGATAGTTTCGGTGATCGTTTAGATAGTTATCTGGCCGCTCATACCAACATTCAATATGTATCCCAAGGGCAGCAGAATTTAGCCAAGCTGGCCGACCAAAGAATTGATTTTATGCCGTTGGGTATCGTGAGCGGGCAATTACAAACGAAAAAATTTGGTTATAGTGCACAAATCATCGTCGCTCCGCTAAAACTAGCAACCGAGTATTATTATTTAGCGCTAGGGCGCCATAGCAAACTCGCCGCGCATATGCCCTATATTAACCGACGTTTAAGCGAGTTAAATAGCGGCGGAGAAATTCAAAAATTACAAACCAAGTATAGCAAGATTTACCTCGAGTCCTCGAACAAGGTGGATATCGATAATGAATCTCCCTAATTTTCTAGGCTGGCGCCATCTCATCGACTACGCGAAAAAACACCCGTTAAGTTACCGGACCATGGTCTATATCACATTGTGTAGCTTAGTGTTTATTGCACTGTCCACCACACTGCAGATTTCATTTGATTACGCGCGAGAAATGCGCAACATCGAACAGCGGATCCAACTCATTCGTACGAGCTATATTGCGAGCCTTGCTCGCAGCATATGGGATTTCGATCAGGCGCAGATCGAACTACAGCTTAAAGGCATCAAGGCATTGCCAGATATCGCCTACCTCGAGCTGAACGATCATAACGCTAACACACTACTCCACCTACCCGCTCAAGTGACGAGCATCGAGAAAAGTGTTTTAAAATCAAGCTTTGAACTGAGCATCCCTAATAATCGCATCGCCAATCAGAAAATCACTAAACGTCATCTTGGCACGCTAATTATTGCCACCGATATGGCCGCGGTGCATGCTCGATTATGGCGAACTGGTTTTAGTATTTTACTCAACCAAACATTACTGGTCGCGTTAATCATGTTAGTGATTATGTTCATCTTACAACGGCTAATCACCCGCCATTTAGAGAGTATGGCGCACTACAGTCAAGCGATCGGTGATGGTGAGCTCGAAGCGCCACTGACATTAAGCCGCCGCCAGCCGCGTTCTCCTGACGAGCTCAACCAATTGGCCACTGCGCTAAACGATATGCGCCTGGCGATACGCCAAGATATAAATCGACGTGACGAAGAACAACAAGCGCTGCGCTATAATCGCGATCAGCTACAAGAAATGGTCGAGCGTCGCACACGGAGTTTACAGCAAGCCAAAGAAGCGGCTGAGCAAGCGAACAACGCAAAATCACAGTTTTTAGCCACCATGAGTCATGAAATTCGTACCCCGATGAACGGCATGCTCGGCATGATCCAGCTATTACAAAACAATGAACTTTGTGACCAACAACGCCACCGCACTAAGGTACTGCACGATTCAACCGAGGCGCTGCTCGAAACCTTTGACCATGTCCTCCAATACGCTCAACTAGAAGCGGGAGCCTATGTTGGTGCAGAGTCATTTTTCGCGCTCGACGAATTGCTCGATAGCATTGTCAGCCTGATGCAACCCAAAGCACTCGAGAAAAAACTACGATTACGGCTCGAGCTCCCTGTCAGCGGTTATTGCTATCATGGCGCGGCGGGTAGCCTGCGCCAAATCTTAACCAACTTACTCGCCAACGCGATAAAATTTACCGATAGCGGTGACATCACGCTGCGCGTTACTCATCTTCAGCAATTAGATAAACAACACCGTCTCCGTTTGTCGATTCAAGACAACGGCATCGGCATTGAACCGGCGCTGCAACAACATATCTTTGAGCGCTTTGCCCAAGCCGATGAATCGATCACCCGTCGTTTTGGTGGTACCGGTCTTGGACTCTCAATTTGTCGCCAATTAAGCCAAGAAATGGGCGGACAGATCGGGGTCGACAGCACACTGGGTCACGGGAGTACGTTCTGGGTTGATGTGCCGCTAACCCCAGCCGATGCCAAGCAATGTAGCGTTGTAGAAGAAATGCTCAGCCTACCCCCATTGCAGATATTATTAGTTGAAGATGTTGAGATTAACCAACAGGTGGTATTAGGCTTATTAGAGCAACACCAAGTGACACTCGCTGAAGATGGTCACATCGCCATCGAAATAGCGAACCGTCAGCCGTTCGATATCATCTTAATGGATATGCATTTACCGGAGTTAAGCGGCTTAGATATTAGTGCGCAGATCAAACAAAATCCAGACTGCTGTAACCAAAAAACACCAATAATTGCCTTAACCGCGAGCGTACGCCCCGATGATATTCATGAGTACTTGGCGGCAGGCTTACAAGATGTGGTGGCTAAACCCGTCAAGCAACATCTGTTATTCGACGCGATAGCCAATGCAATAGATCCACGCCATACCTCGCCGTCAATAACGATACCAACCACCAGCAATGCAATTAAGCCATTAATGGATCAATCCATTATCGACACGCACCTGCAAATTTTGGGAGCTGATAAATTAGCAAAATTAATGCACAGTTTCTGTATCAATCAGCAACAACTGTGGACGGACTTGCAACAAAGCCTTGTCAGTAACGATCATTACGAAGTCGCGCACCAAGCACACAAACTCGCTGGCACCTGCGACATGATGGGGTTCGCCCAAGCGAGCGCGCTATTGCGTCAACTGGAGCTCGACGCCAACGCTGGTGAAATTACACAGCCATCACAGCGAATTAACCAGTTATCACCGATAATGACTCAGACGTTAGCAAAAGCAGAAACATACTGTCGTGATGAAAATTAATATCAGTCTAGGTAAGTAAATGGTCTACTTTATACGAGAATAAATTGGTTAGGACACATATAAACATAAGTAGCTACGTCTGTGTAGGTGAGACATTTCTTTAGCCATGTCGTTATTCTCGATAACGGCTCCTCGACAGTGTCCTACACTGTTCTAATGCCGCTCATCTATGAGCGAATACGTTATCCTAATATGTCACATCCATGTGCTAATCCAGAGACAACAAATAACGCCGCAGCCTATGGAACGTCGCTAAGAGGTGCTAGCAAGACGGTAGCTTAATCATCTATTTCGGCCGTTAAAAATGATCAGACTCTTGTGCGCAACATCGATACATGAGCAACGCTATCATTGATAACGTCCTCTCAACACACAGTGTTAACTAACGCGACCAACATCTCACAACTCAAACCGAGTTGGTGGTCTGTCACTCTCTGCAACGTAATACAAACGTGCATCGGCTATGTTCATTACAGTCGATGTGAACCGTGCGGCAAGTTCCTCCTCCTTCTCCCGTTTGAGAGCCCGAGGCAGTATTGATACCTATACTATTAAACCATTCGACGATACCCGTCAAATCTGCACCTTCGTGCTGTGCATTGGTTGAAAAACCATTCGCTGTACGCCCCGAAAGCGGAACGCGTTGATTATCAGCGGTCTCAGCTTGCTGTGTTGATTTTGCCAAGATAATCGTACCTTTGAATGCGTCATGACCAAAATTCATCTCCACTCTAAGCAAAGAACCATCCGGAAACTCGACATGAGTAGAGCTAAAACTCATCAATTGTGTTGACAGACTAGCTAATTGACCGGCAGAGACTTGTGCAGTCATGTTAGTGATCGCCTCACTAAGTGCGAGATTAATGGCTCTTAGTTTATGGGATATATCATTTTGCTCGTTATTAATATAATGATTTAGATAGCTATCAAAATCACTAGGGACGAGTAATGCATCACCAACAGTCCGAAAGGGTCCATCTTTGGGTAGGATAATTTTACCACCCACAATAGCGAGAAAATCATCAATCGCTTTTACGCTCCGGCGTAGATCACTCTCTATATAACGCTTCATTGGATTATCTATCACGGAGACAACAATGCGCCACTCATCGCGGGTGCCCTTTTTACGGCCACCAGATAACTTAACAACATCGACTTGAAATATTTGATAGATCGATTGGTCGAAGTTAATTACGGAGACTTCATGCCGCCCTACGCCGAAGAACCGCCCTTTGGATTTAACTAATTTTTCCATCGCTGCGTTATCACAGTTGTTACAATCGAGCCATAACGCTTGCACTGAGTTACTAAAAACAAACGCAATACACACCAATAGCCCTAGGAGAAAATTGTTCATCATTACACCCTTTTAAATTGCTTTCATCACTATCAATATAGCGCATAACCGCCCTTCGTCAAGCTCACTTAGTATACAGCTTTGGTGTTTGGTGTTTGGTGTTTGGTGTTGATTTTATTATTAATTTCAAAATAACGCGAGCAATAAAATAATATGAGATATACCACGGGCCAATGCATATCATATTGGCCAATTGAAATATTTTCCTGTGCGCGGATTGTTAATTTAACGCTTTGTAGCACAGTCCAAAGGGCTCATTAACGACTTAATGACAATGTCACTGAACGCACGCCAATTTATAAGCGCACCAGTTATATTCATCACAGTCAATTTTAACGGTACGGCAGGAGGTTCCTTCTCCTGTTCGAGAGCCCAAGGCGGTATTGATACCTATACTATTAAACCATTCGACGATACCCGTCAAATCTGCACCTTCGTGCTGTGCCGTGGTTGAAAAACCATTCGCTGTACGCCCCGAAAGCGGAACGCGTTGATTATCAGCGGTCTCAGCTTGCTGTGTTGTTTTAGGTATAATGGTAATACCTTCAACCGTGTGATGATCTGAGTTGATGATCACCCTAAGCAAAGAGCTATCTGGAAATTCAACAGGAGCAGACAGAATCATCATCCGTTGCGTTGGCAGACTCGCCACTAGCCCAGCATAACTCTGCGCCGTCATCTTACTCGCTCTAGCACTTAGCCGTTCGCTAAATGCTAGATTAATAGATTTTAGTTGACGGGATAAATCATTTTGCTCGTTATTAATATAATGAGCCAAGTAGGCATCAAATGCTGGCCCATCGATCAACGCATGCCCGACGGTCTTATAAGGCCCATCTTTAGGTAACGTTATTTTACCACCGATGGTCGCGAGAAATTCATCAATCGCTTTAGCGCGCTGACGTAAGTAATAATTGTTCTGATGGGGCCTATTTTTAGGTATGGTTACTTTACCACCGATAGTCTCGAGCAAATCATCAATCGCTTTTACGGTCTGGCGTAAATCACTCTCGATTTTATGCTTCATTGGATTATCTATCACGGAGACATCAATGCGCCACTCATCGCGGTTGCCCTTTCTGTCATCACCCGACACTTTAGCCACATCAACTTGAAATATTTGATAAATCGATTGGTCGAAGTTAATAACGGAGACTTCATGCCGCCCTACGCCGAAGGACCGCCCTTCGGATTTAACTAATTTCTCCATCGCTGCGTTATCACAGTTGTTACAATCGAGCCATAACGCCGACACCGAGCGACTGACAAAAAATGAAAGACATATCACAATGCCAATAACAAACTTACTCATCATTCTATCCTTTTCAATGGACTTAAACAGTTTGAGTATAGCGTATAACCACCCATCGACAATCCTATCAACAAAATGGCTTGACCATTGATTTTACCGCCAAAAATAAAATAACGCGAACACTGACAATCCGATAGTAGACCTCACGACTTAAAGCCTTACGAATGATTTATGCGCCCGCGCTGCTCATTTCACAACACATCGATTAATCACCATTCTTGTAAAACAATTGTTATATCTGTTTACATCTTTTTACATAACATTCATTCTGAGTTTACATCTACCCTTTAGGGTTATCGCCGTGGTGGGAAAGGCATGAAACATCGATGCCTTTTCGATACCTGATAACTCAACAGGAGTAAGAAATGACTGACAATAACAAATTAAAACCCAGTTTAACCATGGCCATGCTACCGATCGTATTGACGCTCGCGATACTGGCCATCCAACTATTTTACTTTGGCGACTTTACGCCCCACATTCCACTAGCGATTGGCATCGCGATCACCGGCACATTTGCCTGGTTTCGTGGCTACCGCTGGGATGATATCGAAAGTGGCGTGATGCATGTGGTACGCGTCGGCCTTCCTTCAATCGCAATCCTAATGACCGTTGGCATGATTGTCGGCGTATGGATTGCCAGTGGTACGGTTCCCGTACTGATATTCTACGGACTCAAGGTGTTAACCCCTGAGGTGTTTTTAGCCGCAGGGATGTTGTTATGTGCCGTGGTCTCGGTGTCTTTAGGGACATCATGGGGAACGACAGGCACAGTCGGCCTTGCGCTGATGGGCATTGGGTCTGGTTTTGACATACCAATGTACTGGACCGCGGGCGCGGTGGTTTCTGGCGCGTTCTTTGGCGATAAAATATCGCCGCTGTCGGATACAACCAATTTAGCACCGGCGGTAACAGGCGTGAATCTATTTGATCACATTCGCAATATGATGCCAACTACGGTGCCAGCGATGCTTATCGCATTGGTTATCTATTTATTTGTTGGTTTCAACCTTATTGATTCAACCGCAGTCGACTTTACCAAGATAGAGGCAATTACCAGCGGCCTAGAAAGCAATTTCAACCTCTCCTTGTTAATGCTACTTCCGCCGATGCTGGTTATTGTTTTCGCCCTTAAGAAAATGCCGGCGCTACCGTCATTATTTGCAGGCGTATTCTTTGGCGCAGTGCTAGCGATATTCGTGCAAGGCGCATCATTGCAGGAAGTATTCGGTTTCATGCAGTCAGGATACAAAATTGACACCGGTGTTGCTGAAATCGACGGCTTATTAAATCGCGGTGGTATTCAATCAATGACCTGGGTTATTACGCTAGTTATTATTGCCCTTGGCTTTGGCGGCGCACTCGAACGCACCCACTGTCTAGATACCATTGTCGAAGCATTATTACGCCGTGTCCGTTCGTTCTTTGGTTTACAAGTAGCTGCCACCAGCACCGCTATCGCAACGAATCTTGTCGCGGGCGACCCTTACCTTTCTATCGCGTTACCGGGTCGGATGTTTGCCCCAGCTTATGTAAAACAAGGCTACTCCAAGCTTAACCTGTCTCGCTCTATTGAAGAAGGTGGCACGCTAATCTCACCATTAGTGCCATGGAACGCCGGCGGTGCTTTCGTTATTACTGCACTAGGACTTGGCATCAGCGATGGTAACTTTGAGAATCTGCTTTACATTCCCTTAGCGTTCGCTTGTTGGTTGTCACCAGTGATCGGCTTGTGCTATTCCGCACTAGGTCGCTTCGCGCCAAAAATGGGCGCACAGGAACTCGCCCAATACCAACGTGAAAATGAGGATCTAACGTCAGAAGAACATGTGGTACAACAGGCTGAACCTAGCTTACGCCCCAACCAAACTTAACCGCTAGATTAAGTGTGCCACTCCAGTCATTTACGACATTTCGAGTAAAAACCTATGTCGTAATTCAGAGCAAGAGTGGCGTTAACGGAACTATTACTAGGCTAGCCTCAAGCTAGTATCGAAAACAATCCTAAATAACATTACGACGGCGTGTATCGCCGCGGAGAAACAACCATGTTTTACAAGAATGACAAAATCGAAGGCTTTGATGACAGCATTTGGCAGGCGATTGCAGCAGAAGACAAACGCCAGCAAGATCACGTTGAACTGATCGCCTCTGAAAACTATGCCAGCATGCGCGTCATGCAAGCTCAGGGGACTCAGCTAACCAATAAGTATGCGGAAGGTTATCCTGGCAAACGTTACTACGGTGGTTGTGAGCATGTTGATGTTATCGAGCAGTTAGCCATCGACCGTGCTAAAGAATTATTCGGCGCAGATTATGCCAATGTGCAGCCACATTCTGGCTCACAAGCCAATGCAGCTGTCTTTATGGCCCTGTTAAAGCCCGGCGAAACCGTGCTAGGCATGAGCCTTGCTCATGGTGGTCACCTGACTCATGGTTCAAAAGTAAGCTTCTCTGGCAAGATTTATAACGCCGTACAATACGGCCTTAACGAAACGACTGGCGAAATCGATTACGATCAAGTGGATCGTCTGGCGCAAGAGCACAAGCCTAAGATGATTATCGCGGGTTTCTCTGCTTACTCTCGCATCGTCGATTGGCAGCGTTTTCGTGACATCGCCGATAGCATTGGCGCATGGTTATTCGTCGATATGGCGCATGTTGCGGGTCTTGTTGCCGCGGGACTATATCCAAACCCAGTTCCGATTGCCGATGTCGTCACCACCACGACTCACAAAACATTACGTGGCCCTCGCGGCGGCCTCATCCTAGCTAAAGAAAATGCAGATCTAGCGAAGAAACTCAATTCAGCAGTATTCCCTGCTGGCCAAGGCGGCCCGTTAATGCATGTGATTGCAGCCAAAGCAATTTCATTCAAGGAAGCGATGAGTGATGACTATGTTAGTTACCAAAAACAGGTGATCGTTAACGCACAAACCATGGCATCAGTATTTCAGGAGCGCGGCTATAACGTTGTTTCAGGCGGCACCGACAATCATCTATTCCTACTCGATTTAATCGATAAAGGCATCACTGGTAAAGACGCTGATGCGGCACTAGGTCGTGCGAATATCACGGTCAATAAAAACTCGGTACCTAACGATCCACAATCTCCATTTGTGACCAGTGGACTGCGCATCGGTACCCCAGCGATCACCAGTCGCGGCTTTAACAGCGATGACGTGGCAACACTAACCGGTTGGATTTGTGATGTGCTCGATGACATTAACAACGAACAAGTCATTGAAGATGTGAAAAATAAAGTCTTGGGTCTGTGTGACGCAAACCCTGTTTATCGCTAATTGATGATGGATTAGTTTGGCGCTTTTAAGCGCCAACTTTAATAATAAGAACATAAAAAAGGTAAGACCATGCAACAATATTCTGGCTTTGGTTTGTTAAAACATTCGTTAACCTACCACGAAAACTGGCAACGTGTTTGGAGTAATCCAACACCTAAAAAACACTACGATGTGGTCATCATCGGTGGTGGCGGACATGGTCTAGCAACTGCCTACTATCTCGCGAAAGAGCACGGTTTAAAAAACATCGCGGTGATCGAAAAAGGGTATCTCGGTGGCGGTAATACCGCACGTAATACCACCATTGTGCGTTCAAACTACCTATGGGACGAAGCGTCTCATCTGTATGAACACTCATTAAAACTATGGGAAGGGCTTGCCCAAGAACTAAACTACAACCTAATGTTTAGTCAGCGCGGCGTGCTTAACCTTGGTCATACATTACAAGACATGCGCGACATCGAACGCCGTGTTAACGCCAACCGCCTTAACGGTATCGATGGCGAAGTATTAACCACCGCTCAAGTACAAGAGAAGGTGCCAATTCTCGATTGCTCTAAGGGCGCACGTTATCCAGTGCTTGGCGCTTCTTGGCAGGCTCGTGCAGGTACAGCGCGTCATGATGCTGTGGCTTGGGGTTATGCCCGTGCCGCCGATTCAATGGGCGTTGATTTACTACAGCAAACGGAAGTGACTGGTATTCGTCGTAAAGACGGCGCGGTTGTCGGTGTCGAAACGACTCGTGGCTTTATTTCTGCGGGCAAGGTTGCTTGTGTTGCCGCCGGTAATTCGAGTGTCATTGCCAAGATGGTTGGCATGGAGCTTCCGCTTGAATCACATCCACTACAAGCGATGGTATCGGAGCCACTAAAACCGATTCTCGATACCGTGGTGATGTCTAATCACGTTCATGGCTATGTTAGCCAATCAGACAAAGGTGATTTGGTTATCGGCGCGGGTATCGATGGCTACGTTGGTTATGGTCAGCGTGGTTCGTTCAACGTGGTTGAGCACACTATTGCTGCCATCGTTGAAATGTTCCCAATTTTCTCACGCGTGCGCCTAAACCGCGCTTGGGGCGGTATCGTCGATACTTGTCCAGATGCCTGCCCAATTATCTCTAAGACTCATATCAAGGGACTTTACTTTAACTGTGGTTGGGGAACAGGTGGCTTTAAAGCAACACCGGGCGCGGGACATGTTTTTGCCCACACTATCGCCCACGATGAGCCACACGAGTTAGCTAAACCATTTAGCATCGACCGCTTTACATCCGGCGAACTGATCGACGAGCACGGCGCAGCCGGCGTAGCTCACTAGAGGAATTTATTATGTTACTTATCCACTGTCCTTATTGTGACGAGTCGCGCGAAGAAGAAGAGTTTAGCCCGGCGGGTCAAGCACACATTGTGCGTCCGCTTAATCCAGAAGAATTAAGCGATGAACAATGGGCACACTATTTATTTTTCCGTAAGAATCCACGTGGTCTGCACCACGAACTGTGGCTACACGCCACCGGTTGTCGCAAATATTTTAATATGACCCGTAATACCGCGACGTATCAGATCATGGAAACCTACAAGATGGGGCAACAGCCCAGCGTTACAGCGAAAGAAGAGGGCTAGTCATGAAACAAGTTAATCGAATCGCTGCCAGCAGCAAACATCTTAATCGTGGGCGCGTACTGACCTTTACTTTTAATAACAAAGAGTATCAAGGGTTTGAGGGTGATACTGTTGCCTCTGCGCTACTCGCCAATGGCGTTGACGTTGTCGGTCGTAGTTTTAAATATTCTCGACCGCGCGGCATCATTACCAGTGACTCACAAGAGCCCAATGCGATTTTTCAAGTCGGATCGAGCCAAGCTACGTCGATTCCAAATCCACGAGCGACTCAAACAGACCTTTACCAAGGCTTAGTTGCTAGTTCAACCAATGGCTGGCCAAACGTCGATTTCGATTTGATGTCAACGGTCGGAAAAATTGGCGGCTGTGCAATGCCACCGGGTTTTTATTACAAGACCTTTATGTTTCCACAATCGTTATGGATGTCATACGAGCACCTCATTCGCAAAGGCGCAGGCCTAGGCAAGAGCCCGAGTGAAAACGATCCAGATACCTACGATAAACTTCATCATCACTGTGATGTGATGATTGTTGGTGCGGGTGCTGCTGGCCTGTCTGCCGCATTAGCGGCGGCACAAACTGGCGCGCGCGTCATCATTAGTGATGAGCAAAATGAATTTGGTGGTCACCTGTTATGTAGCACTCAGCTCATTGACGGCCAGCTGCCTTCAAAGTGGGTTACCGATGTGGTGGCGCAATTAAGCGCGATGGACAACGTCTTATTACTGCCGCGCAGCACCGTGTTTGGTTATTACGATCATAACCTTGTTGGTATCAACGAGCGTCGTACCGATCACTTAGGTGAGCACCAGACACAATGTTCTCGTCAGCGCGTTCACAAGGTACGTGCCAAGCAAGTTATTTTGGCGACCGGTGCCCACGAACGTCCATTAGTCTACGGCAACAATGATGTTCCGGGCTGTATGCTCGCTAATGCGGTATCGACCTATATCAACCGTTACGATGTCGTTCCAGGTAATGCACTCGTCTTAATGACCACCAATGATAACGCCTATAAAGCGGCGATCGATTGGCATAATGCAGGTCGTGAAGTGGTGGCAATTATTGACACCCGTAGCGACTCCGATGGCGATTTAGTCAAGCAGGCACAACAGCTCGGTATTAAAGTGACCTTCGGTAACGCGGTTATTGAAGTGAAAGGCTCCAAGCGTGTTAAAGGCGTGGATATTGCGCCTATTAATGCACAAAACCATAGTGTGACTGGCTCTATTACCCATTTGGCTTGTGATACGGTAGCCAGTTCTGGCGGCTGGAGCCCGGTTATTCATTTATCTTCTCATACTGGCTCTCGCCCTGTGTGGAATGATGATGTTGCTGGATTTGTCCCCGGTGATACAGTGCAACAGCAACACAGCTGTGGCGGTTTAGAGGGTGTTTATGCGTTGTCTAAAGTGCTTAGCAATGGTTTCAATACTGGCGCACTAGCCGCGCAAGCCGCAGGTAAAGGCGATGGTAGCTTCTCTGGCGCACAACCACAGACTAGCGATCCGAGTGAAGCGCCATCAATGGCCCTGTTTCATATTCCACATAGCAAGAAAACCAGTCGTGCGCCTAAGCAATTTGTCGATTATCAAAATGATGTTACGGCAGCAGGTATTGAGCTGGCTAACCGTGAAGGGTTTGAATCAATTGAGCACGTTAAGCGCTATACCGCGCTTGGTTTTGGTACCGATCAGGGTAAATTAGGTAATATCAACGGCATGGCCATTACCGCCAAGTCATTGGGTAAAACCATTCCTGAGACTGGCACCACCATTTTCCGTCCAATGTATACGCCAACCACCTTTGGTGCGTTGGCGGGTGCTGACACGAAACACCTATTTGATCCAGCGCGTTTTAGTGCGATGCACAAATGGCATGTTGAAAACGGCGCAGAGTTTGAGGATGTTGGTCAATGGAAGCGTCCTTGGTATTTCCCACAAGCGGGCGAAACCATGCAACAATCACTTGAGCGTGAATGTTTAGCGACCCGTAATAGTGTTGGTATATTGGATGCCTCGACGCTGGGTAAAATTGATATTCAGGGTAAAGATGCACGTGAATTTTTAAACCGTGTTTATACGAACCCGTGGAGCAAACTAGCGGTTGGTAAATGTCGCTATGGCGTGATGTGTAAAGAAGACGGTATGGTCTTTGATGATGGTGTTACCGCGTGTCTCGATGACAATCGTTTCATCATGACCACCACCACTGGCGGCGCTGCTGGCGTATTGCAATGGCTAGAATTGTGGCATCAAACCGAATGGCCAGAGTTGGAAGTTTACTTCTCTACCGTGACCGATCATTGGTCAACAATGACTATCTCGGGACCTAATAGCCGTAAAGTCTTACAAAAAATCTGTGATGTTGATGTCAGCAATGACAACTTCAAATACATGGATTGGATCGAAGCGACTGTCGCCGGCGTTAAGGCGCGGATCTTCCGTATTTCATTTACCGGTGAGTTGTCCTTTGAAATTAACGTTCAGGCCAACTACGGCATGCACGCTTGGAAAGCGGTGATGGAAGCGGGTGCGGAGTTTAATATTACCCCGTATGGCACCGAAACAATGCATATTCTGCGCGCGGAAAAGGGCTTTATTATCGTCGGTCAAGACACCGATGGCTCGGTAACCCCGCAAGATCTCGACATGGATTGGGTTGTTGGTAAGAAGAAGGAGTTTAGCTTCATCGGTAAACGCTCTTGGACTCGCCATGACAACGTCCGTGATGACCGCAAACAAATGGTTGGCCTTAAGCCTAAAGATCCTAATTTTGTGCTACCGGAAGGCGCACAAATAGTGCTTGAGAAGGATCAGCCTATCCCAATGACGATGGTGGGACATGTGACATCGAGTTATTACAGCGCTTGTCTAGGTTACTCATTCGCACTCGCCGTGGTTAAAGGCGGTATTTCGCGCAAGGGACAAAGTGTATTCTTGCCGCTAAGCGATGGCACCACCGTCGAAGCTGAAATTTGCAGTCCAGTATTTTATGATCCTAAGGGAGACCGTCAAAATGTCTAGTTCAATCAATATCGAATCACCACTGCACCACGCTCAACTAGACGAATTAGTTGGCATATCTCAGGTGGGCGGCATTAATCTGCACGAGGAGAAGTTACTCGGGCACCTTAACTTGCGTGGCAACGCACAAGACACTGAGTTTTTGGCAGGGATCAAAGAAGTGTTAGGGGTTGATTTGCCGTTAGCACCTTGTAGTAGCGTTAAAGGCGAAAGTGCCAGCATCTGGTGGCTTGCGCCGGATGAATGGTTAGTTATCGTCGGTTCGGGCCAAGAGCATGATACTGAACAGCAACTGCGTAGCGTGTTGAAAGGCCATTTTGCGGTCAGCGACGTCAGTGGTGCACAGACCTTGCTTGAGCTTAGCGGCGCTAATGTCCTCGAGTTGATGATGAAATCAACCGGCTACGATATGCACCTCGACAGCTTTCCAATAGGCAAAGTTATTGGTACCACGTTCGCCCAAGCAGGCGCACATATCTTGCGCATTAGCGATGATAAGTTCGAACTAGTTGTTCGCCGCAGCTTTTCAGACTATATTTGGCTATGGATCCAAGACAGCAGCAAAGAGTATGGGTTAAATATCGTTTAATCTATCTCTCTTGAGCTAGAGTCATAATCATTAAAACCGCCAAGTCTCAGGATCAGACTCGGCGGTTTTCAAATTAAGGGGCGCATATGTCCGAGCAACCTACACCTCAAACCCATATTATTACGGCATCATGCCCAAGCCAGCCCGGCACTGTCGATGTGGTGACCCGTTTCCTGTTTGAACAGGAATTTTACATTAATGAAATTCATTCCTTTGACGATACTGATAAGAAACAATTTTTTATCCGCATCGAATTTCGTCCAGAGACCAATAAAGACTTCGATCGCCAAGCCTTTGTCGATGAATTTGAACAACGCGCCAGCAAGTTTGATATGCAATGGCAGCTCGCGTCGAGTCCCTACAAATCAAAAGTAGTGATCATGGTATCCAAGCACGATCATTGTTTAAACGACCTGCTCTATCGCTACCGCATTGGCGATCTGGACATCGAAATTCCAGCGATTATTTCTAATCATCCTGACTTAGAAGAGTTGGCCAAATGGCATGGTATTCCTTACTATCATCTCCCTATCACCAAAGAAACCAAGCCGCAGCAAGAAGCTAAAGTATGGCAGATCATCCAAGACAGTGAGGCCGATTTAGTCGTACTCGCTCGTTATATGCAGGTACTCTCGAGTGATATGTGTAAGAAACTTTCCGGTAAGGCGATTAATATTCACCATTCCTTATTACCAGGTTTTAAAGGCGCAAGACCTTATTACCAAGCTTATGATCGAGGGATTAAACTCGTCGGCGCAACCGCACATTACGTCAGTGACGATCTGGATGAAGGGCCGATCATTAGCCAAGGGGTCGAAACCGTTGATCACTGCTACTACCCACAAGATTTAGCCGCCAAGGGACGCGACATCGAATGTCAGACCCTGTCGCGTGCTGTGCGTTGTCACATCGAACATCGCATCTTCTTGCACGGTCAAAAAACCGTGGTCTTTGCTAAGTAGGTTCACCAAAAAAGTCAACGGCGTATACCAGCAATGCCGTTGACTCTTCTTTTTGTACCCCTTCAAACATTCAAACAACCGTATGGTTATATCAGGCATGCAGATGTCTTTTTTGGAACTGCCCTAACAAGCCACTAAACGCTAATCTCAATATGTATTTACATCAAGCCAAAGCCTCACACAACTACAAATAGGAACTTGGCTTTTTAGCAACTGTTAATGGTTGTCCAACGGATCACCATTGACCTAACAAGAGAGCTTTATATGTGTTCAAATCATGGAAATCGCGGCGTAGTGTACACTGGTCCTGGCAGCGTTGAGATTCAAAATATCGCCTACCCAAAACTTGCCATCGGCAATCGCAAGTGTGAACACGGCGTTATTCTAAAAGTGGTTACCACCAATATTTGTGGTAGTGACCAGCATATGGTGCGTGGCCGCACCACCGCAGAACCGGGTTTGGTATTGGGTCACGAAATTACCGGTATGGTTATCGAAAAAGGACGTGATGTCGAATTCTTAGAACTGGGCGATATTGTGTCGGTGCCCTTTAATATTGCGTGCGGCCGTTGTCGTAACTGTAAAGAAGGTCACACTGGTATCTGTCTAAATGTCAACCCTGGTCGCGCTGGCGCGGCATACGGTTATGTCGATATGGGCGGTTGGGTTGGTGGACAATCGGAATATGTAATGGTGCCTTATGCCGACTTTAATCTGCTTAAATTCCCAGATAAAGATCAGGCATTAGAAAAGATCAAAGATCTCACCATGCTCTCAGACATATTCCCAACGGGCTATCACGGCGCAGTAACCGCTGGCGTTAAGCCTGGCTCGACAGTTTATATTGCTGGCGCGGGTCCTGTTGGTCTTGCATCGGCAGCATCGGCCAAGTTACTAGGCGCCGCTTGTGTCATCGTCGGCGACATGAATCCAGATCGCCTTGCCCAAGCACGTAGCTTTGGCTGTGAAACCATCGATTTACGCCAAGATACGCCAGTGCACGAGATGATTGAACAAATTCTTGGTACACCGGAAGTCGATTGCGGCGTTGACTGTGTTGGTTTTGAAGCCCATAGCCACGGTTGTAGCCACCACAAAGAGCAGCCAGCAATCGTGCTAAACACCATGATGGAAGTAACCCGTGCTGGTGGCGGTATCGGCATCCCTGGTCTTTATGTTACGGGCGATCCAGGGGCACAAACCGAAGCGGCCAAAACAGGCCAGCTAAGCATGAACTTTGGTTTGGGCTGGGCTAAGTCACATTACATGGTCACTGGCCAGTGTCCGGTAATGAAATATCATCGTAACCTAATGCAAGCAATCTTGTGGGATAAGATCGACATCGCCAAAGCGGTTAATGTTCAAGTTATCTCTCTCGATGGCGCGCCAGATGGCTATGATGCATTTGACCATGGCGCCGCGAAGAAATTTGTTATCGATCCACACGGCATGGTTGCGTAACTGGCAATAGGTAACAAATAAACGGCGCTATCTAGCGCCGTTTTTTCGTTTTGAAATGTAAAACATTGCGAGTCAGCTGCTATACTCTGGCCTAATACCCTATTTGATGGAGTTGAGTCATGATAGATAACAACATGGCTATTAATGGCAGCAGCCTTAGTCATTGTGCCATTGGCCACCATGGAAGGAAGTTTTTTCCGACATGAGCAGCGCGCTCGAGGCGAAAAATCCAGAATTGCTCGATATGTGGACCAACGTTTCAGGAGAACCCATGGGGGCCATCGCGATTATATCGCTAGTAGCATGGGGCTTAGGTTATTTCGGTCAGCCCCATATCCTGGCACGTTTTAATGCCTGTCGTTCAAATAATGATCTTACCACCGCACGTCGCAACGCAGTAACATGGACCACGTTATCGTTGTTTGGCGCAATTTTAGTTAGCTTAGTCGGTCTGTTGTATGTTGATGGCGCGCTCGGCGGGAAGATTGCCGACAGCGACACGATTTTTATGTTATTGGTTAATGCCCTATTCCACCCCATTGTTGCCAGGATATTGCTGGCGGTAATTCTTGCGGCTGTCATGAGCACCGCCGATTCGCAGTTAAT
>Ga0209292_1001553_pt1 | contig 27918 bp, 25 predicted proteins | sample GOMGulsemesocosm_2_FD_184634 | JGI IMG/M metagenome (GOLD analysis project Ga0209292, IMG submission 184634) | Methane-oxidizing microbial communities from mesocosms in the Gulf of Mexico - GOM9C Gulf of Mexico (SPAdes) (version 2) | ecosystem: Environmental > Aquatic > Marine > Cold seeps... | reverse complement strand
ATTTCATTAACCGGATACTGCATTTTTATAACCTAATAAACTTCAAGTAACGTTTATTGTATCATCTGCCCTATATATTTTTAACATTTATATAGGACGCTTTCGAACGCACAGTAATTGCTTAGCAATCGCATAATTAGTAGGTAGGTAATCAATGAAAATATGGTTGTACAATATTTTCACCATTTTTTGTTTTGTTGTTTTAGGGCGTGTCATCAGCAGGCTATTACCCATTGAATTTCCCTCAAGTATCATTGGACTGTTATTACTCTTTGTGGCACTCAGTAGTGGCATGTTGAAACAAAAATATGTCAAAAAAGCATGCGAACAACTTAACCGCCACATAGGGATTTTATTTGTACCAGCGGGTGTTGCGCTTATGGGTTACTTTGAATTAGTCCAGCAGAATCTTGTCGCACTTATCATGGCAGGGTTTATCGGCACAGTTGTTATTTTCTTTACTGTTGGCCATACCTATTGTTATTTAAATCGTGCCAGCACAGCTAAACAAAAAGCAGCGTTAAACAAGCAGCAAGGTGACGATAAATGATCTTATATTTAGCTATCCCATTAACCGTGACAGTCTATTTCCTTGCTCAATGGTTTTATAAAAAAACCGCACTAGCAATATTCAATCCGATTTTACTAACGATTGGTGCATTAATCAGCATAATGCTGCTATTTGGGTTTGAGCTTGAAGAATACCAACAAGGCACAAGTATCCTGACTCGTTTACTCGAACCAGCCGTGATAGCCCTTGCCTTTCCGCTATATCAGCAGTTTGTGCATGTGAAAGCTAAAATTGTGCCTGTTTTAGTAGCTTGTAGTATTGGCGTGATTGTCGGTTTAGTGGTGACGACCTTTGTTGCTATCAGCTTTTCAGCCTCGCCTGAGATCATAGCCTCACTCGCACCGAAGGCAGTAACAACACCTATCGCAATGGCAATCAGCCACACCATAGGCGGTATTCCTGCAATTTCAGCAATCATGGTTATCATGGTAGGTATATTCGGTAATGTTTGTGCACCTTTCTTGTTAAAGCACCTACGTATTCGCACACCTGAAGCACAAGGACTTGCCATCGGTTCAGGCTCGCATGTGATAGGTACATCTAAAGCAATGGAACTAAGTAGCACCCATGGCGCCTTCAGTACTACGGCCTTGTTGATCAGTGCAGTTTTAACCTCGGTCATTGCCCCGGTACTTTACCCATACCTACTAACTTGGATGCTATAACCGTTACCAGTGAACACGCAACAACCTCCAAACAGGCAAAACTATAATCTTCAGCTAAAATAAGCTTAGAAGATGTAAAATAGTCTAGTTATATTGGAGAGAGTTATAGCCTGTGGAGGTTATCATGAAACAATTTTCTCATAGGACAGTTGTGTGTCCTCATTGTGGTCAATTTATTACCGCTGATATTGATGCCAGTAATGGCTCGCAAGATTATTACGACGAGTGCAGCGCCTGCTGCAACAGTATTCATTTCAAGTTATTGCATGATCAGGCTAATGAGAAGTATGAATTATTTATTGATGCGGATGATGAGCAAATCTTTTAACACTTAATTTTGATACACAAATCTAAATTAAAAATGTTAAATGCACAGCTTTAAATGAAAAATTTTATATCCGATTTTAAATGAGGCAGGTTTAAAAATACGTGTTAATTTAGGAGCGATACGGCATGTGGATAAACATCTAAGCCTGAATATCGCTCTTACTTATATTGACATTGAAAGCGCTAGTTATTTATTTAACATCATACGTTCTACCGTATCCACAATCGCTTGGGTCTGACTGTCAATTTCGATATTTACATACTGGCCCACTTTGCGACCACCTAAATTAGTAACTGCCAGTGTTTCTGGAATTAAGTGTACCCAGAATTGTCCGTCGGCAACATCACCTAAGGTTAAGCTAATTCCATCAATCGAAATGAAGCCTTTTGGCAACACATATTTTTGCCATTCTGATGCTATTTTAAAGCAGATATCACAATTAGTTTCGGTACGATGAATCGTCACAATTTCAGCTTGGGTATGAACGTGGCCCGATAATAAATGCCCGCCGATTTCATCACCAAACTTAGCCGCGCGTTCTAAGTTAACTTCATCACCCACTTCAAGGTCAGCAAGGTTCGTCACTTTAAGTGTCTCTTCAATCACATCAAAACATACACTGTTGTCATTCATCTTCACTACCGTCAGGCAAGTACCGTTGTTGGCGATACTTGCACCGATAACTAAACCGTCTTGATGCGCTTTGGCTAACGACACTTCTAATGTATGTAACCGCTCTTTTTTATCGATACTAATAATCTTTGCTTTTCTTTGAACAATGCCCGTAAACATAAATGACCTTAACGACAGTAAATATATAACTCACTATATCTTGTTAGTTTAGATAATTCATCTAGTTAATAGCCTGATGTTTATATCTAATAAAATATTTTTAAATACATCTTTAAAAACTAGCTATAAAGGATTATTATGCTCCTAGCTGGATCAGGTATGCCCTCACGAACGCGAATATCACAACATTCATAATCATTTCTTTCGTTTTCAGCAACATCAATTCTTAGAATACACAATAAAACAACCCAAAAAATATTCGGAGTAGCAGTGCAGAAATATCGATCTGAGGTTTCTAACTTATTCAAATTAATGGTTCCAATTCTGATCGCACAACTTGCGTTCACTGTCATGGGCTTTGTTGATACAGTAATGGCTGGCGCAGTAAGCGCGACAGACATGGCTGCAGTCGCAATTGCCAACAGTATTTGGTTCCCAGTTTTAATGTTCTTAGTAGGCATTTTAATGGCGATCACACCGATCGTTGCCCAGCTTTATGGCGCGAAAAAACAAAGTGAAATTGCGCAAGTAGTACAACAAGGTATGTGGTTTGTATTAATCATCTTCCTGCCGATGATGGCGCTACTGTATTACAGCCCGATGATCCTTGAATTCATGCATGTTGAAGACAGATTAGCCGAGCTGACAACAGACTATTTACGCATGATTTCATTAGCATTACCGTTTGCATGTGGTTATCAAGTAATTCGTAGTTACCATGAAGGTTTAGGTATTACCAAACCAACCATGGTAATAGGCTTGATTGGTATCATGGTAAACGTGCCAGCAAACTACATCTTCATTAATGGTCATTTTGGTATGCCGGCACTGGGTGGTGTTGGTTGTGCTGTTGCATCAGTATTAGTATTTGTCGCTATGTGTGTCTCGATGATTGCTTATAGCTATTTCCATAAAGACTTTAAAGAGATCAAATTATTTGATCAAGTTTACGGTATCGATAAGAAAGAAATGTCACACATCATCAGTGTTGGCTTCCCAATTGCCGCAGCAATGTTTTGTGAAGTAACCCTGTTCGCCGTAGTTTCAATTTTATTAGCACCTTTAGGCGCCGTCATAGTTGCTGCGCATCAGGTTGCGTTAAACTTCTCATCAATGGTGTTCATGCTACCGCTTAGTTTAGGTATTGCAGCAACAATTACGGTTGGACAATACGTCGGTGAGAACAAACCGCTACAAGCAAAATTTGCCAGTATCACAGCAATGTGGATGGGCGTTGGCCTGTCGGTATTCACCGCAATCTTTACCATCGTACTACGTAACGAAATCGCAGAAATTTATACTGAAGACATGACGACGATTAACATTGCGACAGGTCTGATGTTGATTGCCGCTGTGTATCAAATATCGGATGCAGTACAAGTAATTGCCGCTGGCGCATTACGTGGCTATAAAGAGACAAGTGTGATCTTTTATATTACCCTATTCTCTTATTGGGCTGTGGGCATGACCATTGGTTATACACTGGCGTTAACAGATTTAATCGTACCTGCAATGGGCGCTGCGGGTTTCTGGATTGGCTTTATCTCGGGACTAACAATGGCGGCAATATTGTTATCGATTAAACTTTCGAGTGTTTATAAGAAAACAACGCAAGGTCATACACCTGAGCTGACAGCCATTTAATCGCGATTAGTTTTAAGGCTCTGTTTAATTCTAAATATACTGTTTTGTAAATAGCAGTGAACAAAAAGGCGGTAGTGATCCATATCACTACCGCCTTTTTTATCACCAATTATTAATGGCTTATTCATGTATTCTTAAGAATAACGCCCTGAATTATTGAATATCAAGTCGCTTCATCAATCGGTGCAAATTGCTTCTATCAACGCCTATCGCACGCGCCGTCGCAGCTGAGTTACCGTTATTTTCAGCTAACATCTTTTTAATAAACTGAGTCTGAAAATCATCAGTTATTTGCTTTAAATTATTATCGTTATCAGCAGTACTAATTACTATTTCGTCTTGCCCTGCTACCTGACCCACGCTAGTCATGTCTTTTCCAATAACCTCAGAATCAGAGCTCGTATGAGTACTCATATTCAGGCTAGTATTTGACTCACCAATTGCAGACTGAATATCCAAATCACTGCTTTCTAATACAACTACCCGATCATCTTTACGGTTACGCGCAGCAGCTCTTAATGAAGCACGACTTAAAAGATGCTCTAGCTCTCGGACATTACCCGGCCATTCATACGCCAGTAACGCACGTTCAGCGTCTTTAGCTAAGGTTAAGTTGTTAAGACCGACTTTACGTTGGATCTTAGCAAGGAAGCTACCTGCTAATAACAAGATATCATTGCCGCGTTCTCTTAAGCTTGGCACTTTTAATGGGTACACAGTTAACCTGTGGTACAAGTCATCTCTAAAGCGTCCCTCTGCAACTTCTTTAGCGAGATCACGATTTGTTGCGGTAATTAGTCTTACGTCCACTTTATGGGGTTTATCACTGCCTAAACGTTGCAGTTCACCAAACTGAATAACCCGTAATAACTTGGCTTGAATAGACAGAGGTAACTCGCCAATTTCATCTAGAAATAAGGTTCCACCGTCAGCAAGTTCGAACTTACCCAAACGGTTTTTAGTTGCACCAGTAAACGCCCCTGCAACATGACCAAATAGCTCACTTTCAACCATGGTCTCGGGTAAGGCTGCGCAGTTTACGGTAATTAGTGCTTCCTTGGTTCGCTTTGATGACATATGAATTCGACGCGCCACCAGCTCTTTACCTGAGCCAGATTCACCATATATCAATGCGGCTAAGTCAGAGTCTGCAACTAGATCTATTTCTAAATTCAACATGTTCATCGCAGGACTAGAGCCTATCATTTGCTCGCTGAATTTCTCGCTTATTAAGCTGGCGGTTACCTGCTCTTGCCGTTGCACTTTTTGGTCTAATGCAAAAATTAAGTTGGCGGTTTTGATTACGACTTCAGTCAAACCAATCATAGAGTTTAAGATCTGTGGGTCGAGCGAATCGAAGCGTTGTGGATTAAGCGCATCCATAGTGACGATGCCCCACGGCTTATTATCAATAACTAATACCGCGCCCATGCAATCATGCACATTAAGCTGCCCATCTGGTGTTTGGATCAAACCGTCATAAGGGTCTGGAAGCTCGCAAGCAGCATCAAAACGGTGTACCTTTTTTTGAATTTCATTTTCATAGTGGGCTAAGATCTGCTCGAATCTTGGGTGTTCTGCAATGGGGAAATGTCGCCCCATCGCTTCAATTTGTAACCCATTCGCCGATTTAGGAACTAGGTTGTCACCCTCTATCTTTAGCAATACACACGCATCACATGAAAAAGTATCCCGCCATGCCTGTAATAATCGGTTATATCGTTGATATTTAGGCAGTTCTCGAGAAAGGTCATAAATAATAGTGTCGATACTCTCGATAAAGCGCAGGTTTGCCATGTAACAGTTCCTTAAAACGGTCATTCAATTAAGATTAGTTATAGCATTGCGTGGTCAAAGTGACAACAGGTTAAATCATCACCTTTGAAATATATACTGCGTCATATTGTTGATTTGTATCAACTGTTTTTATTCATTTATTAATATTTTTTAGTCAATTATCTAACATGTGCTAAAGTCGCCCTACTAAATATAATAAGGAATTCTTTGTGTCATCAACACAACCAGCACATGTAGTCATCATTGGCGCAGGCCCTTCAGGTTCACTTGCTGCAGCACTGCTTAACAAGCAAGGCATCAATGCAACTATCATCGAAAAATCGACATTCCCACGCTTTTCAATTGGGGAAAGCTTACTGCCCGCGTGTATGGAATCGCTTAAAAAAGCGGATATGTTTGATGCCGTAAACGCTGCTGGTTTCCAGTTTAAAAATGGTGCAGCTTTTCACGCGAGCGGTAAATATACTGAGTTCGATTTCACTGATAAATTTACGGCTGGTGAAGGCACTACATTCCAAGTGCAACGTGGTAATTTTGATAAGTTGCTCGCCGACTGCGCAGAGCAACAAGGTGTCACTATTAGCTATGAACACGAAGTTAAAAATATTGATGTTGAAAGAGACAAACCGTTATTAACTGTCCTGGATGAAAATCAAAATAGTTATGAAATAGAAGCTTATTTTATCCTTGATGCAAGTGGGTTTGGTCGTGTATTACCACGTTTATTAGGGCTGGAAGAACCATCAACACTGCCACCAAGACGCGCTATCTTTACTCATATTGAAGATAACATTACCGCTGACCATTACGACCGTAACAAGATCCTAGTTTCTGTACATCCGGACGACAGTAAGGTTTGGTACTGGTTGATTCCATTTAGTAACGGCACATGTTCGTTTGGTGTGGTTGGTGAACCTGAATTTTTTGCTAACTACCCAGATGACCATCTTGAAGCGTTAAAACAATTAGCGACTGAAGAACACAATCTCGCAGCGTTACTTGAACAAGCAAACTTCCCTAATCCGTGCGGCTCTATCATGGGTTATTCTGCCAACGTAACTAAGCTGTTTGATCGTAACTTTGCTTTGCTGGGTAATGCCGGCGAATTTTTAGACCCGGTGTTCTCATCTGGTGTCACCATTGCGATGAAATCCGCAGAGCTGGCTACAGACTTATTAGTTAAGCAGTTCAATAATGAAACCGTTGATTGGCAAACTGATTATGCAGATACGCTAATGACAGGTGTTAACGCATTCCGTTGTTATGTTGAAGGTTGGTATACAGGTGAGTTCCAAGACGTAGTCTTACACGAGAACCCTAATCCGAAGATCAAACAAATGATCTGTTCAATTTTGGCGGGCTATGCGTGGGATGAAACCAATCCGTTTGTCGCAGAACCAGCACGTAGGTTGAAAGCTGTTGCAGCAATTTGTAAATCTTAACACTATTGCGAACCTTCCTCTGTTATTGAGGAAGGTTTATGATTCTGATTACAACCACTTTTCTATAAGCACTTCATCGATATATTTACCGCGTATCTTAGCGTGTTTTTTCGCTACGCCAATGACTTCAAATCCGTGCTTCAGGTAAGTTGCTAATGCATCTTTGTTGTCATCTCTAACATAGGCAAACAGTTTCTCATAGCCTTTAGACTTGGCTCGTTCAAACGTTGAGTTTAATAAGCCAGATGCAATACCTTGCCTTCTATAACTACTATCAACATAGGTGCCTATGATACCAACATGGTCAAAGGCATGGGTATACGTTGCAAAGGGTTCTACATTTTGAAAACCTACGACGGTTGATTCCTCTGAGTTAACTGCCACATGAAAGACCCCTCTTTCAGGGAAGCCTTGAATAAATTGCTCTTCCTCTTCGAGAGAAAACGTTGTATCTAAAATGGTATGAAGACCAGCTTCAACGATAGGGTTCAATATGTTGATGATGCCTTGTGAATCTGCTTTTTGAACGTCTCTAATTATCAATTTCATTTTGTTCCTCTGGTATACATTACAATTGCAGTTGGTATACATGTAAATCCTGATTTTCATTTCCTGCATTCATATATTTAGGTATTGAATCAACGAACTCAGCACCCGATTTTTTTGCCACACTAATACTCGCGGTATTATTTTCAAGGCACCTAAATTCAATTATTTTTACATCTGTGTTCGCTAACAAAAAAGAAGGTAAATGGGCAATTATTTTAATTATAATTCCATTACCATGCACAGCATGTGATAGCCAATAACCGACCTCAGCAATACCACTCTCAGCTGAAATTGACTTGATACCAAAGACACCGCAGATTTGCGTGTTGAATTTAATTTTAAACCATCGTGAGCCTGATAAACCGCTATTGATACGTTCTACTATGTATTTATGAGCGGACATCTCATCTCGAACGCCATCAACCCAATAGAGATATTTTCCTAATTGGGGTCGACTGGATTCAACTAAATCTATTATATTTGAGGAATCAGTAACCTCTAGAGGGAGTAACTCGATGTTTTCTGTAATAAACAATTTCATATAGAGCGTCCTCGTAAACATTCTAAATCCTTTATGAACAACACTTTACCAATTTAAAACCGCAAGGTACAAGGATCGTGTACATTTAACTTTATTGGATTAAGCTCACATAAGCACAAGTTGTCATTACGACATCTACGTTGTGTTTATGACAACCAGTAGCGGTTGTCATAAATACAACCAATCTAAACTTAAAATATCAAACAATTTAAAATCAGTAACTTACAAACTTGGCACGGCTACTGCTATAGAACAAATACAAACATTGATCTAAATCAATTTATCTCACTAACCTCTACAAGGTAGCTATTATGTTAACCCAACAAACCATAGATATTATCAAAGCAACTGTCCCTGCTGTTTCTGTTCATGCTAATGATATTACAGCGCATTTTTATCCTTTGATGTTTAGAGAATATCCTGAAGTAAAACGTTTCTTCAACCAAAGCAACCAAGCAGGTAACGCACAGCCTAAAGCACTTGCAAATGCCCTTGTTGCATACGCAGGTAACATCGAAAACCTAGCGGTATTAGAAGCAGCTGTAAACCGTATTGTTAACAAACACGTGTCACTTAATATCCAACCAGAGCAATACGCTATTGTTGGCGAGTGCTTGTTAAAGTCAATCAAAGCCGTACTGGGTGACGCAGCAACAGATGCCGTAATTGAAGCTTGGGGGCTAGCATATTGGCAACTAGCTGATCTGCTAATCGCAGCAGAAGAAGCGGCTTATACAGCTAATGCTGAAAAAGAAGGCGGCTGGCGTGGTGAGCGTGAATTCGCTGTAACAACAAAAGTTGCAGAGAGCGACAACATCACATCGTTCTACCTGACTCCGACTGATTGCAAGCCTGTTACATCATTCACACCAGGTCAATTTGTTGGTTTAGTATTAAACATTGATGGTGAAGAAACGCGTCGTCAATACAGCTTGTCTGATGCTCCAAACTCAGAATACTTACGTATCAGTGTTAAACGTGAAGAAGGTGGCACCGTATCTAACTACCTACACAGCCGTGTTCAAGCGGGTGATACACTGCGCGTATTAGCTCCCGCGGGCGACTTTGTCTTACAAGACAACAACAAACCCGTTGTACTCGTAACTGGTGGCGTTGGTATTACACCTGCAATCAGCATGCTAAATAGCTTGAAAGGCACAGACCGTCCTATTCACTTTATTCATGCCGCGATGAACACTAAAGTACATGCATTCCGTGACCATGTAACAAGCCTCGCAGCTGGAAACGACAACATCAAACCCTACTTCGTTTACAGTGATGCAACGACAGAATGCAAACCAGACGCAACAGGTTTTATCAACTTAGCAATGCTTGAAGAAAAAATCGGTGACGACCGTGATGTAGAATTCTATTTCTTAGGGCCAAAACCTTTCATGCAAGCAATGAATGACTTTGCACCTAAATTAGGTATTCCTGCTGAAAATGTGCATTTTGAATTCTTTGGTCCTGCTGAAGATTTAAATGCTTAAGTCTTTTTAGGCACCGTATAAATAATACCTCGCTCAATGGGCGAGGTTTCATTATCTTAAATTCAGTATTACCTACCAGGTAGGTCAACTCAATAACGCACAAAAACAACTGATTAACTATATCCTCCCCCCTGCTACTCCTAACTGATTAGATATCCATGTGGCACCGAAGTCATAGAGACACTACTATGTAGATTAGCATCGTGATTTATAAGGAATGATTATGTTAATAAAAAAGAAAATATCATTAGGTCTGAGCCTGCTGATATTATCCTCATCCGTTTTGGCGACTCAAAATACTTCCAAGCCCAATATTCTAGCTATCTGGGGGTGACGATATTGGCCCGATGAATGTAAGTGCATATAACCGCGGTATTATGGGTTATAAAACGCCAAATATTGACAGGATCGCTAACGAAGGTATTTTATTTACAGACTCATACGGAGATCAAAGCTGTACTGCTGGTCGAGCAGGATTTATTACTGGTCAACATCCAATCCGTACAGGTTTAACTAAAGTAGGCTTACCAGGTGCAATAGAAGGGCTTAATGAGAAAGACCCTACTATCGCGGAGTTATTAAAACCGCTAGGCTATGTGACTGGTCAGTTTGGTAAGAACCACTTAGGTGACCAAGATGAACATTTACCAACTAACCATGGCTTTGATGAGTTTTTTGGTAACTTATATCACTTGAATGCCGAAGATGAACCTGAACATCCAGATTACCCGAAAGATCCAGCCTTTAAAAAACGCTTTGGCCCACGTGGTGCCATACACTCTTTTGCTGATGGTCGAATTGAAGACACAGGCCCAGTAACGAAAAAGCGTATGGAAACGATCGATGAAGAGTTTCTAGGTGCTGCACTTAAGTTTATTGATAAAGCTCACGCACAAAAAAAACCATTCTTTGTTTGGTTCAACTCTACACGTATGCACATCTGGACACGTTTGAAACCAGCCTCTGAAGGTGTCACTGGTCAGGGTCTATATGCAGATGGTATGACAGAGCATGACGGTCACGTTGGTCAATTACTTGATAAATTAGATAACTTAGGTATTGCAGATAATACTATCGTGATGTATACCACTGATAATGGTGCAGAACTAATGTTATGGCCTGATGGCGGCTACACCGCATTTAGAGGTGAAAAGAACTCTAACTGGGAAGGTGGTTACCGCGTGCCTATGATGGTTAAATGGCCAGGTAAAATCAAACCTAACCAAGTTTCTAACGAAATAATTTCAACTCAAGATTGGATGCCAACATTCTTAGCCGCAGCTGGGCAAGATAATATCAAAACCGAACTCAAGAAAGGCAAAAATGTTGGTGGTACAAACTTTAAAGTACATTTAGATGGTTATAATTTCTTACCGCACTTTTTAGATACTACTAAAGCAGGGCCGCGTAAAGAGTTTATCTATAGCTCAGACACCGGTGAAGTCGTTGCGATTCGTGACGGTGATTATAAAATTGTCTTTAGAGAACAAAAAGCGCACGGTTTAGAGACATGGACAAACCCTTGGAGTGTATTGAGGGCACCTAAAATGTTTAACCTAAGAATGGACCCTTATGAGCGTATGGATGTAGAAGGTCACGGTTATGCACAGTGGTATGCCGAGCACATGTTCTTAATTGCACCATCTATGTTTAAAGTGGGCGCATTTAAAGCAACATTTAAAGATTTTCCACAGCGTATGAAACCAGGTAGCTTTGTACCATAACCAAAACTTAATAATATAAGTTCAATTAAATACAATGGCTATCAGTACTGTGTTGATGGCCATTTCTTTCATAACCAATTTAATTTTTATGAAAATATGCCCTATTCTTTTTAGTTAACCATAATATTAAACTCACTTTACTGAATGATTTAAACTCACATGGAAGCAGCTTCGTATGAGTATATTATTGAACAAACTAATAAAAAACACTTGCATCAATATGGCTAACTTTTTAATTATCGCACTAGTAAGTACGACGAGTTATGCGCAAGAACCACTTATAACTAAAAATAAGAATATACATAACAAAATAGCGCTTTCAACCAGCCTACAACAAAAGCTACTTGATGAAATGATTTGGGTAGAAGCAGGTAAATTTACTATGGGTTCTGACTTAGGTAGCGCCAGAAACCGCGAAAAACCAGCTCACCAAGTAACCCTCAACGGATTTTACATTGGCAAAACTGAAGTCACATCACTTTTATGGGAAGAAGTGATGGGCTGGAATTACAGTTACTACGCCTGTGATGACTGTCCAGTGAACAACATTAGTTGGAAAAACATTCAAAAATTCATCCAGCGATTAAACATGGCAACCGGTAAAGAGTTTAGGTTGCCCTCCGAAGCAGAGTGGGAGTATGCAGCCAAAGGTGGCAATAAATCAAATGGCTACAGGTATAGCGGCTCGGATAATATCGCAGATATTGCATGGTATGCTCAAAATTCCCAACGCCGCGCACATCCCGTCGCATCAAAAGAACCAAATGAATTAGGTTTATATGACATGACAGGCAACCTATGGGAGTTCTGCATGGACGACATGAACCGAACACTATATACAGAAAATTCCCGTGAAAATCCTCAGCACATCTCAAATACCAATTTTGACTTAACATCCATGAAAATCATTCGCGGCAGTGGTTACGACTTTCCTGACAATGAATCCGAAGTATTTAAACGCGATGGCGCAACGAGCAATGTTCGCATGTCGGATATTGGTTTTAGACTGGCGCTGAGCGAAAAATAAAGATGAAAATACACATGATAAAAATAAAAACTAACTTGTATTCAAAAATATTAGCTTTTATTGGCTTAAATTTATTTTATCTACCCGCTATCTCTGCAGATTATGTTGGCACAGATCAATGTGTTGACTGTCATCAAACACAATTTAAAGCGTGGCAAGGATCAGATCACGATATGTCAATGCACCACGCAAAACCTGATGCGGTACTGGGTGACTTTAATGACGCCAACATCATTTTTCAGAACAAATAAAATAAATTTTTCAGGAAAGGTGGGCAATATTGGGTAAATATTGAAGGACCTGACGGTCAGTTTCACGATTACCAAATCAAATATACTTTTGCATACCAGCCACTTCAGCAATATATGGTTGAATTTGAAGATGGCCGCGTGCAACTCATTCCATTCGCTTGGGATTCAAGAGACAAATCTGAAGGTGGCCAGCGTTGGTTTCACCTTTATCCAGAGTTTACCAAAAAGCACCAAGAGTTCTTTTGGACAAATACCGGGCAAAATTGGAATTATATGTGTGCAGACTGCCATTCAACCAATGTTAAGAAAAATTTTGACTTAGCGAGTAATAGCTACAACACAACATTTAGCGAAATTAACGTCGGTTGTGAAGCTTGCCATGGACCTGCAAGTGAACATATTCAATGGACTAAAAGTGATCATCAGGATAATAATCGAATAGGCTTTACTCGTAACCTTAACAAACAAGTACAGAATTGGCTTTCCAAGCCGGACGTTGCTACCTTTTCCCCTGAAAAAATAACCCCAACTCAACAAACACTAGTCTGTGCACAATGCCACAGTCGTCATGTCCAAATTAGTGAAAATGATCATGTCGAGGCGAATGAGTTTGGTGAACGTTATATGTTAAGCCTGATTAATTCATCGTTATATTATCCTGACGGGCAAATTTACGATGAGAATTTTGTTTACGGTTCTTTTTTGCAAAGTAAGATGAAAAAAGCGGGTGTCGTGTGCAGTAATTGTCATGATCCACATACCTCTCAATTAACTATGCCTGAAGAAGTAGTTTGTTTGCAATGTCACAAACCAGATGTTTATGCGGTTTCTGATCACCACAACCACACTAAAGGTTCCACTGGCGCACAGTGTGTAAATTGCCATATGCCAGAAACGACTTATATGCAGATTGATAAGCGCCGTGATCATGCCTGGCACGTACCTCGTCCAGATCTTGCTGGTAAATTGGGAACCCCAGATACTTGCCTAAGCTGTCATGAAGATAAGAATAGCCAATGGAGTGCCAGTTATACCGCGAAGTGGTATCCAAACTCTGTGATTCAAAAAGAAAATCATTTTGCATCCATGTTTGCCATGGCAGATCAAGGTTATCAGCAAGCGGCGCAATCGTTATCGCATATAGCACAAAACAACGCCAACAGTGACATTATCAGGGCTTCCTCGTTAGATAGAATGGCACCGTTTGCCAATACCAATACTTTAGTCGCGATAGCTCGGGGTGCAAAAGATCCAGATACCAACATACGTATTGGTGCTATCCATGGTGCAGCTGGCATCACCGCTAACGAACGTTGGCGAATTCTTGAACCATTACTTTCCGACAACGTGTTAGCAGTACGAGCTGAAGCGGCTGTAACTTTAGCGCCACTATGGCAACAGCTCAACGCAAAACAGCAAGCCGAACTGCAGGTAGCTTTAGACGATTACAATGATATTCAATCATTTAATGCTGACCGTGGTTTCTCACATACGAATAAAGCCAATATATTTGTGCATAAGCAAAACTTTGTCCAAGCCATAAAAGCTTATAACAAAAGCATCGAAATTGAGCCTAACTTTATTACCGCCTATTCACATCTTGCAGAAGTGTATCGGTTGCAAAATAATCCAGAAAAAAATAGAGAGGTACTCAAGCAGGGACTGTTAGCAATACCTGACAGCGGTGAGTTGGCTTATCGTATTGGCTTAAGTTATGTACGTAGTAAACAATCAAATCTGGCCAACCAATTTTTTACCAAAGCTGTAAGGTTCGAGCCAAATAATGCCCAGTATCATTATGTCTTCGGATTAAATCTAGAAAATGAAAATCTCGCCAAGGCGCAAGGCATGCTTTCCCGTGCATTTTCGATAAGCGGTAACCCAAAACAACTCTATGCATTGTGTGATATGCAAATTCGCCATCGCCAACCTCAAGCAAAACAATGTATACAAACGCTCAGTAACTTTGCGCCAGAACATATTATCAAACAGCTGATTGAACAGCTTGATAAAAACAAGCCCCACAATTAACACGGGTGATAATAAACATCAATTTATCGATTAACGTTAAGGATATAATATGAACGGTAGTCATCAACAAATACTAAAGCTAAAAGCACAAATACAACGATCAGTAATAGGACAAGAGCATGTTGTTGACTCACTTCTGCTTGCTCTTCTCACTAATGGCAATGTGTTGCTTGAGGGATTACCCGGAACAGCAAAAACACGTTCAATCAAAAGTTTAGCAGATACACTCTCTGTAGACTTAGGGCGCGTACAGTTCACACCCGACCTGTTACCTTCTGATGTCACTGGTACAGAGGTTTATCAAGAAGTCGATGGCAAACCTGCTTTAACTTTCCAACCCGGTCCGGTTTTTAATAACTTACTATTAGCAGATGAAATTAACCGGTCCCCAGCCAAGGTTCAAGCTGCATTGTTAGAAGCCATGGAAGAACGTCAAATTACAGTCGCCGGTAAAACACATAAACTGCCAGATTTATTCATGGTGTTAGCGACACAAAATCCAGTAGAACAGGAAGGTACTTATCCATTGCCAGAAGCGCAAATGGACAGGTTTATCATGAAAATCAATCTAGAATATCCTGACGATGCCGCTGAAACTAAAATCATTAAATTAGTGCGAAGCGAAGAACTAAATGAAAAACAAACCATCGATAAAATAGACCCTAAATGTATCTTCGAGGCGCGCGAAGAAATTCATCAAATCCATGTGGATGATAACGTGATTGATTACATTGTGGCGATTGTCATGGCAACACGTGATCCCGAACGCTATGGTGATTCACCATTAAAAATGTGGATAAGCGTTGGTTCAAGCCCCAGAGCAAGCATTTCATTAGATAAAGCATCACGCGCTCAAGCTTGGTTAAACGGTAAAGGTTATGTCGACCCTGACGATGTCAGAACCGTTGTACATGCCGTATTAAGACATCGTTTAGTCCTTAGCTATGATGCGCTTGCTGATGGTATTACCGCAGACCAGGTAGTAGATGAAATTCTTAGCCAAGTGGTTGTAGCCTAATAAGGATTATTATGTCTGTATCATTAAACAATACGCAATTAAAACGCTCTACGGACACTGATATCCACACTAATATGACGCAATTACGGCGTCTTCAATACGTAGCCAAAGGTTTTCATTTTTTGCCTAATCAACCTGTGAATAGTGTATTGTCAGGTAAGAATGCCTCACGTCTACGTGGACGAGGTCTAAACTTCGAAGAGTTACGCCACTATCGTCCAGGCGACGATATACGAGCGATGGATTGGAAAGTAACTCGTCGCACGGGCAAGCCGCACATCAAAGTCTATACAGAAGAACGAGAGCGCAACGTTTACTTAGTTATAGATCAACGCAGTTGTATGTTTTTTGGTAGTATCAAAAAAATGAAATCAGTGATCGCAGCCGAAGTCGCGGCACTGTTCGCATGGCAAGTAAGCGGGTCAGGTGACCGTATCGGTGCAGTGATCTACAATGATACCGCAATACACATAGTTCCAGCCAAGCGCGGTCGACAGCATGTCGTTAATGTACTCGTAGAATTAGTTAAACAGAATAATAGTTTAAAGGTTGCAAGCAGCAAGGTTGATGACACCACAACCTTTAATAATATGCTTGCCAAGCTAGCGCATATTTGTGGCAATAACGCGCTCATCATTTTGATCAGTGACGGCAACGGTTGGAATGAACAAAGCACACAGTTCATTAAAAACATTCGGCAACATAACGACATTATTTCTTGTTACATTTATGATCCTCTTGAACAAACATTACCGCAAATGACACAAATGGTGGTGAGTGATGGCGAACAACAAATTCAATTTTCATCACAAAAAGCGTCCACACAATCCAAGTATCAACAAGCCCTTGAACAACAAAGCACTGCTAGTCGTGTTATGGCAAATAAGTATCGTATTCCACTCATATCAATTTCTACCATTGAAGCCCCTGAAATCCAATTGCGAAAAGCATTTGGTAAGGTCGTGAAATGAGTCAATTTAGTGAAAATTGGGGAAATTATTTATTAAAAGACATCGTTGAAACCACAATGCCTGAAACAATTAGTTGGTGGCCATCAACTCTGGGTTGGAAATTCGTTGTTGTTATTATATTACTATTCTCGCTCAATAAATTACTAAAATCTGTGCAAAGATATCGTCACAATATTTATCGCCGCCAAGCTTTAACATGGCTTGAAAGCATACCTGATAGCCATAACGAACAATCGGACGGTATCTATCGCCAAATCCCAGCATTAGTGCGTCTTACAGCATTAAAAGCAACATCACGACGTGAAATTAGTAATCTAAACAAAGCACAATGGGATTTATGGCTTGATAAACAGTGTCCAGCCTGTAATTTTGCAACTACATTTCCAAAGTATCTCCACCTATTAGCCTATTCTCCAACGTTCTCGTTACCACAGAGTGAAATGACGGCGTTTATAACTGAAGTGAAAATTTGGATTAAACAGCATAGGAATAATTATGATTGAATTTTCCTATCCGTATGCCTTTATATTATTGCTCTTACCAGTATTTGTTTTTTGGTTTGCACCTATTTATAAAGAAAAGAAACCTTCCGTACAAGTCCCCTACTTTAACCGTTTGGTACAAGTGACAGGCGAAAAACCACAAAGTGGCGCAGTGATATTAAACCGCCTTAATATTCAGCGTTTCATTGTAGCTATGTCTTGGTTATGCATTGTCACATCAATAGCAAAGCCCGAGATTGTCGGCGCCCCTATTATTCAGCAAAAGTCAGCGCGTGACTTAATGATCGCAGTTGACTTATCGGGGTCGATGTCTGTTGAAGATTTCAATACCAATGATGGCAAATTAGTCGATCGCCTTACCGCGGTAAAAGAGGTATTAGCTGACTTTGCTGCAAAACGAAAAAATGATCGCTTAGGCCTTATTTTATTCGGTGATTCTCCCTATCTACAAGCCCCTTTTACCAACGACATTGCGACTTGGCTGCAGTTGCTGAATGAATCTGAAATAGGCATGGCCGGTCAAAGTACTTCTTTTGGTGATGCCATTGGTTTATCAATCAGTGTTTTTGAAAAGTCAGAAACGGACAACCGTATCCTAATTGTACTTACCGATGGTAATGACACAAGTTCTAAAGTCCCACCACTCGACGCCGCAAAAGTTGCTGCAGCCTATGACATTAAGATCTATACCATCGCGATTGGTGATCCACGCGCTGTAGGTGAAGAGAAGGTTGATTTAGGCGTATTAAAACAAATGGCTGAGGCTACTGGCGGTCAGAGCTTTCAAGCGCTAAACCAAAAAGAACTGCAAGGTGTTTACACTGTCATCAATGACTTAGAACCACAACTTTTTGATTCGCAATCATTTCGACCGCGAACCAGCGCACACCATTATCCAATTGCATTGTTCTTGATCATATACACAGTGTCGTTATTGATCGTCAGTGTTCATGCTCGATTGACTCGAGGAAAAATTAGCATATGACTTCCTATTTTCCCGATTTATCGTCATTACAACACTTTCATTTAATGAGACCTTATTGGATGCTTATGCTAGTCCCAATATTGTTTATATTTAGGTCTTTATCTAAGCGAGATGACTCGTTATATGTTTGGCGTAATGTAATGAGTCCTCAAGTTTTAGAGCATTTAACCGTAAGTGGAAATAGTAACCACTTCATTTCACCTAAAAAAGTGTCATGGTTGTTAGCAATACTTACCTGCATAGTACTTTCCGGCCCTAGCTGGACCCAACAATCCTCACCCTTTAGTGAGGATAAATCGGTGCTAATCATTGCGCTTGATGTATCTCAAACGATGGCACAAGCGGATATACAACCGTCAAGATTAGTACGTGCGAAGCAAAAAATAATTGAATTACTCGCCATTCGGGGGGATGCTAATACGGCATTAATTGCCTATTCGGGTAGCGCGCATGTGGTTATGCCAATCACCAATGACAGTGAAATGATCCGCCATTTTTTAGATGCTTTAGATCATAAGATAATGCCTATCGCAGGTAAGATACCTCAAGCTATGTTGCCATTGGTTGATAACTTATTCAGTGCCACACAAGTACCTAGTACCCTGCTGATGATTGGTGACGGAGCTTCTAATGACACTATTAATGCATTCTCTGAGTTTTTCGACACTAGATCACACCAGTTAATCGTTTGGGGGATCGACAGTCGTGAGCCAAGCATAGATCCGGATTCGACTATTATACCAATGCAATTAACTCGACTTGAAGAATTAGTTGATAACAGTAATGGTCGTTTAGTCACCCTAACCCATGATAAGACAGACATCGAAACCGTTGTTCGTTACATCGAAAATAACTTAGTCATTATTGAAAACGACAGTAGACCATGGCACGACTCAAGTTATCCTATTGTCTTCTTAATCGCGGTTTTATATTTACTTTGGTTTCGAAAAGGCTGGACTTTACAATGGTAACCTCAGCAAAATCACGGCCTATACTTACCTTAAAAGAACGCTACCAACATGCCTGTGATTTATACCATAGGCATAAAAAAAGATTAATTATAGCCAGCATTATCATCTGCGGTGCATTAATATCATATAAACCCCAACAGTTCGTCAATTTATGGCTCACGGCGGATCAGCAAGGGCAAATTCTTTTTAATATAAAAGATTATGATCGTGCAGCAACCCAATTTACCAATGCCCGATGGCAGGCTTATAGTTTTTATGGCGCCGAAAAGTTCAGTCAAGCAACGCTATTATATAGTCAATTTAATACCGCAGATGATATGCTATCTCGAGCCAATGCTATGTCACATCAGCGCCGTTATATTCAAGCCAGAAACCTATATCAAGATATTATCACGCAATACCCCCATTTTACTCCTGCACAAACAAACCTGCTCATAGTTCAAAAAATTATTGACGCGGTAAATTTAATGTCCGAAAGCCAAAAAGCCGAAGATGGAGATGCATCCAAGGAACTCGGAGATGAACCACAAACAGGTGATGGCGCAGACAAAAAAGAAATGCGTAAACAACAGACTGAAATCTATAGTGCCGAAGAACTGTTGTTAGATCCGGAGTTGAACGCAATGTGGTTAAGGCAAGTGAAAAAAAATCCAGCTAGATTCTTGGCACAAAAATTTAATATGCAGCTTAAAACGTCATCGGGTCCAGCAACGATAAGCGGCAAAAAGGATAAGAAAAATGATTAGGCAGCTATCTTACTGCATATATGCACTTTTCACAGTACTCTCTCTATCTGTTACGGTTTACGCAGCAGAGATTGATGATCTTGTTAATCAACAGCAGTTAACAGTTAAAATATCTCGATTAAATCAAAGTGACGTTGTAGTAAAACAACCAGTGACACTTGCAATTGAAGTTGCAACTGACCGTTGGTTTGCCAAAGGCACACAAATTGGTCAACTTGATCTTGAGCAGAGTGTTGTATTACCCATGTCAGAATTGGCTATCAATGGCACAGAACGTCGTAATGGTAAAACATGGGCGACACAAGTCAGAGAAATAACATTTTACCCGCTAAAACACGGTACCTATGCAATTCCAGCGATCAGTATTACAGTTTCAATTAATACCGAAAATCAAGGCATAGTAACAGGCACTTTATACACTAAAGCCCTTGAAATCGATGTTGGTTTACCTGCAGAATTGGCCAATTTAAAAAACTATATCGTCACACCAAAGTTCACTGTCGATGTTGAAAACGATCTTGATAATGATATTGAATACAAGATTGGTGACGCATTTACTCAAACCATTACTTTTAAAGCAGATAACGTTCCAGGCATGATGTTACCCGTACTCGATCCACCAAGTATTTCAGGCCTAAGTATTTATCGAAAACCCGCTCAACTGCTCGATACTTCAACTCGTGGCGTTTTAAAAGGTGTACGAAAAGAAACATTTAGTTATATCTTTGAACAAGCAGGTAATTACCACGTTGATAGCCAAACGTATTACTGGTGGAATAGTCAGTCCAATACCGTCGATTCAATTCATATACCGTCTTTGAACTGGATAGTGGGCAGTGAGGTGGCACAATTAAACCAGCCTCATGATTTTTCGCTCACATCCTTTGACCAGAGCCACCTAATCTACTTGATATACGTAGTAGTGTTTGTGTATCTAATTAATAAAATAAGAAATCATGTAACACTCATTAAACGACTTTGGAATAAACTAACCAAAAAGCAAAGTCGAATACTTACCCAGCGTTTTTTACAGCATATTAAGCAACATGAATATCAACAAGCAAGCTTTACATTATTTAAGTTTTCACAGTTAACAAATCAGAAAAATACGCCCAACAACGATGATCACTATGTAACTAGTTTAAGAAAGCATTATCAGGACAGCGTTCAGCAAACTAAATTACTTGATAAACTCCTTAGTGCAGGCTACGGAAAAGAAAAACTAATTTTTATAGTTGAAGACGCGAAACACTTGCTAACAAAAACCAACATACAGCTCAGCCACACAAATACGTCTGAGGTTAAGAATAGAATAAAACTCAACCTTCAATAATAATCGAACATATTTATCAGGCATATGTACAAGTGTTTTGTTGATAACACAAAATAATGCATTATTTTCAATTCTTTGGTCTGGCAGAAGATCTAAATATCGACCCAACTGCTTAGTTTTAAAGCAAAGGACTGATATTATTTAAAAAAGACTTGCCGATAATTTGGATGCGGGCTAATATTTATCTCGTCTTAACGACATACCAAATTATGCTCGCTTAGCTCAGTTGGTAGAGCGCTAGCTCGACATGCTAGATGTCACAAGTTCAAATCTTGTAGCGAGCACCATTTTTTAATGGTACAAATTCCGCGTCCTTAGCTCAGTTGGTAGAGCGCTAGCTCGACATGCTAGATGTCACAAGTTCGAATCTTGTAGGACGCACCAAATAATAAAGCCTTGCTCAATCAGCGAGGTTTTTTATGCCTGAAATTCACAGTAAACCTGCTAAACCAATTAATATTCCAATCTGGCTTAGCAAGCTTTCTATGTAGATTTACACTGTCTGTATTAAGCGTTTAAATCCTGCGTTTTCAAAGTTCTGATAGGCAAGTATTGCTTTCCACCCCGCTTTCCTTCAAAACAGCTAACTCATTTATAATAATCGCTCTTAACTCAGTAACCGCATTAATGTAATCAACATCACCCTGTTGCAACGCTTGATAACCAGGAAAGGTTAATCTCAGCTTGTTCATTTGCTTATCAATTCTATTAATCGCCGCCACTAAACTTGCGTTAAACTCACTTACCAACTTATCCGCGCTTTGTTTATCAATAACAGACAAGCCTTGTAAGATCCCAGCTTCACTAGCAAAGTGCTCAGCCAGTGCAAATTCAACATCTTTATACCATTCACGTACAGCTAACAGTGGCGCGACATCAGTATGCAACCCTTGATGAAAAGTAGACAAGATCGGTGCTTGACCAAACAACTCATTAAAGCGGACTTGAGTATCAACGTATTTGATCATGGCTGGAAATAACAACTGTATGTCATCAAGCTTGAGCTGTTCATTGGTTGCGAGGACTAATGCTTGTTGCTTAGCATAACGCCATTTAGAAGAGAACCAACGAAACATCCCGGCATTATCCAAACAGCATTGGATCGATTGCAATGAACTTATCGACCCCAGGGCATTGGTATTCACAAACGGTGCAAGCTTCTTATTTAATGGTTTTAAAATGGCTAAATGCTGTTGTAATGCCGCTAAACGAAAATCCATTTCATAACAATTAAAGCTATCATCCCTTAACGACCACAATGCTTGCGGCGCACTCTGAATAAGTTGCACCAACGCAGCAAGCTGTTCGGTACTGATTGCAGAGCCATAAAAGCAAATTTGTAATTCTGATGGTAAATCCGCTTTTCGATGCGCGTAGCTATCTTGCAATTGCTGACAGCTCGCTAAAACGGCATCAAGTTCAAGGGTCTGGAATTCAATTGCTTCAAGTGTCATCAAACCCGAAATACCCAAGTCGTTTAGTTGTTTAGCTGCACCAGCACGGGGTTCGTCGTTTAGTGTTTTATCTTGTAGCAAACGTTCCGTTTCCAAAGATGACATTATTTTATCCTACTCAATATTAGGTTATGCAAATTAACCGCATGTTTAACTTAGCATAATCAACTGCAAATATTTAACAGACTTCAGCTTACCTTATTCTGCAGAGTTAATCGACCTACTTCATCTTACCTGCTATTCGCTATACTATTTAATGATATATGTTGATTTTATAACTGACGGTAACAGGTGGCATCATGGTTAATACTCGAATTGAACGCGACAGCATGGGTGAAGTCAACGTACCCAGCAATGCGCTTTATGGCGCGCAAACACAACGTGCGATAGACAACTTTCCTGTCAGTGGTCAAACGCTACCCGTTGATTTCATTAAATCACTGCTACTGATTAAATCAGCCGCAGCAGAAGCCAATCTCGCATTGGGATTATTGCCCGAGGATATCGCCAACGCTATCTGCACTGCGGTTAATCAGTTGCTAGCCGACGAAAATATTATGCAGCACTTCCCCGTTGATATCTATCAAACTGGTTCAGGCACGAGTTCTAACATGAATGCTAACGAAGTGATTGCCCATCTTGCTAGTATCTATAGCCAAACCAAAATTGATGCCAATGATCATGTCAACTATGGTCAAAGCAGTAATGATGTCATCCCCAGTGCTATCCATGTCAGTGCCGCTATCTTAGTCGACAAACAGTTGTTACCAGCACTGCAGCATTTACAGCAAACTATTGTAGACAAAGCGCTGAGCCTAAATCACCTAGTTAAAACCGGCCGCACCCATTTAATGGATGCCATGCCCGTAAGAATGAGCCAATCATTATTCAGTTGGGCAGCTCAAATCAGCTACAACATAGATAATATAAAGATGCTACAAGCCAAATTACAGCGACTTGCACAAGGCGGAACCGCAGTGGGTACGGGGATCAATGCCCATCCCGATTTTGCCAACCACTTTAATCAAAAACTGTCTGCATTAACCGGTATCAGCTTTAGCCAAGCGGATAACTTTTCATTTTTAATGGCAACGCAAGACACCGCAGTCGCGTTATCCGGTCAGTTAAAAACAACCGCCGTCTCGTTAATGAAAATAGCCAATGACCTGCGGTGGATGAACTCGGGTCCACTGGCCGGATTAGGCGAAATAAGTTTACCAGCGCTGCAACCCGGTTCATCAATTATGCCGGGAAAAGTAAATCCAATCATACCAGAATCAACTGCGATGGCAGCAGCCCAAGTAATTGGTAATGATGCCGCAATCACCATTGGCGGACAATCAGGTAACTTTGAACTCAATGTCATGTTGCCAATGATCGCAACTAACCTCATTAGCAGCATTAATCTACTTACATCAAGTTCACGGCTACTCGCTGACAAAGCGATAGCTGGTTTTGAAGTACAAGAGCAACAATTAACACAAGCTCTGTATAAAAATCCGATTCTAGTCACGGCACTAAATCCCGTCATTGGTTATCTTAAAGCAGCGGAAATAGCAAAACAGGCTTATCGTGAACAGCGAACGATTATCGATGTGGCAGAAGAAAATACAAGCTTAACACGACAAGAACTCACAACATTATTAGACCCAGTGCAACTAACACGAAATATAAAGTAACCTTTCAAACTGGCATAGTAGTTGAATGCTATGAATTAGTTGTTTAAATGTTTATTAAAAACTGTTTAAATGTTGTAGTGATTGTTGATAATTTTAAATTCAAAACATTAATTCAAAGAAAAATGGTGATCTATGAAGACAATGCCAATGCTAGACCAGTTCATTCAGCGTCACCAGTTGGATGCAGATTATTTAACTCATGCATCAGAGTACTTTTCTAGTGCACTACTAAGTATCGTCGCGCACCAAAAACAAGCAAAAAAGACCTTTATCGTCGGTATCAACGGCTGTCAGGGCTCAGGTAAATCAACCCTTGCCGATTATCTAGGCACTCGCCTAAGCTCAGAATTTGATTTAAACGTGGCGGTGTTATCACTCGATGACTTTTATTACAGTAAAAAACAACGCTACGAACTTGCTAATCAGATCCATCCTTTATTGCGTACCCGCGGTGTTCCCGGCACACATGATATGAACCTTGCCAATGAGACATTAGAGAAACTCTGTACAGGCGCATCAGCAAGCGAACCAGTTCTGTTACGACGATTCAACAAATTTGCTGACAACCCTTACCCAGAATCACAATGGCCAGTTGTCGACCGTCCTATTGATGTGATCATCTTAGAAGGTTGGTGTCTAGGCGTACAGCCGCAGCTGATGAAAGATCTTATTTATCCAATCAACAAATTAGAAGCGACCAAAGACAAATACGGTATTTGGCGCAGTTATGTTAACCAACAATTAAAACAGAACTATCAAGGCTTATACCAACGTATTGATCATTGGTTGATGCTCAAAGCGCCTAGTTTCGACAGCGTACAAGCATGGCGGTTAGAACAAGAAAGTAAACGTCAAACGTTACAACAAAATACTGACCACAAACAACAAGAAACATTCATGACGAGTGCTGAGGTGCGTAATTTCACCGCTTATTTCCAACGTATTACCGAGCAGTGTTTAGCAACACTACCCAACCAATGCGATTGGGTATACGAGTTAGATAATCAACGTAACATTGTTAATACTACGCAACCTACTTTAACAAAATCAGCGACAGCTGTAGATTAAACTGTTAAACCAATACCAGAATAGCCACATAAACCAGAGTCAAACCAGCAAGGCCCATGATGAGTCCAACTCTTGCCATATCCTTGCTGGCAACTAATCCCGTCGCATATGCCAACGAATTAGGTGGTGTTGAAACCGGTAATATCATCCCTAGTGAAGCAGAACACGCCACCACCACTAACATCACCAACAAAGACAGATCATCCATCGAGGTTGCAACCGCAGCTGCAATTGGCATTAATAGATTAGCCGTTGCTGTGTTGGAGATAAAATTGGCCATTAACCAACACACGAAAGACATGACTAAGATCACCAACAGGGCTGGTAACACAGAGTAATCAATCGCATTGGCCATGACAGCCGCTAATCCGGTTTTATCCAACGCAATACCAATTGCAATACCACCAGCAACCAGCCATAACACATCCCAGTTAATCAGTTTCAATTCTTCTTTACCTATGATGCCTGTTAGGGTGAAGATCGCTAAGGGCACTATTGCAACAACATAAGTATTCATGCCGTGTAGACCCGTGCTCATCCACAAAACAATCGTTAACGCGAAGGTGATGTAAACCACGATTGCTTGCCAGCTACGTTGAAAATCACCACCAAGCTGCAAATGTAAGCTGTCACCACTAAATGGGAACAGCTTTTGTAATAACCACCATGCAAAAGCCAGTAGCACGATGACAAAGGGTAAACCAACCATCATCCAATCAAGAAAACTGACATTATAAAGACTGTCTAAATACTGTAAGGCAATTGCATTGGGCGGCGTACCAATCGGTGTAGCAATACCACCAAGGTTGGCAGAAATTGGCACACTCAAAACTAAGGCTTTAATGCCCTTTTCTTCTTTCGGTACCGACATTAAGATTGGGCCTAACAAAGACAGCATCATCACAGTCGTTGCCGTGTTTGACATAAACATCGAAAACATCGCAGTGATCATCATTAGACCCAGCATGATCGCAGCAGGATTAGTGCCAAATGGTTTTAATAATACGTTGGCAAGGTTTGTATCAAGGGCATATTTATTCGCTGCAATAGCTAATGAGAATCCACCAAGGAACAACACAATAATCGGCGATGAAAAGGCAGCAAAGATATCGTTATAATGCATCAAACCTTCGATATTACTCGCTGGCTCTAGTCCATCATTAAAAAAGCGAAAGCTGTATAACCCTTGATCAGACAACATCACCAGTTCAAGGGTTATGATCAAAATTGACGTGGCAAACACAGGGACAGGTTCGAGGATCCACAGCAGTGCAGCAAGTATAAATATAGCGAGCAATCTATGCTGAATAATACTAAGGTCATCGAAGGGCAATTGAGAGGTGGGTACAGAGAGCAAAAATAACGGAATACCAAATGCAATTAATAGTTTAACTAATCTCATCATCAACAAATTTGTTTCAATACTATTACGACCCGGTACTTTATCTGGTTCTTTATCTATAGTCATGTTCGTCATTAGCTTTCACCTCATAAGCCACTAATTCATAACACGTAAAATACACTTTTTTGATAGTTATTATTTGTTTGTCTATCACGTTTTCAAAGTATAAACACATTTAGTTAACCATAAAGTGATACTTATGGTTAACTCTCTCACTGAAAACAAAAAGCCCCAAAGGCGCACCTTATTTTTAGTAAGAGTACCAATGGGGCCAACTTAATCACCAGAAATGATTATTTATAATATCCGTATATTAAAGGTTACGTAATGCGTTGATACGGTTTTGCAGTGGTGGATGACTCATTAATAATTCCATCATGGTCTTCTTACCAGTAATACCAAACGCCATCATCGAACCTTCAAGTTGCGTTTCTTGACCAGTTTTAAGACGCTCAAGAGCTGCAATCATCTTCTCTTTACCAACGAGGTTTGCAGCGCCAGAGTCCGCTTTAAACTCACGTTGACGGCTGAACCACATTGTTAAGAAGCTTGCTAAGAAACCGAATAGCATTTCTAACGCCATAGATACGATGAAGTAAGTCATAAAGCTACCACCGCCTTCACCCTCGCCTTCTTCATCACTCGATGTGAAACCACTTACTGCATTCGCAATAATACGTGATAAGAAGATAACAAAGGTATTCACAACACCCTGCATCAAGGCCATCGTGATCATGTCGCCGTTAGCAACGTGGTTGATTTCGTGTGCCACAACCGCTTCAGCTTCATCGCGTGTCATTTGCGCTAATAAACCCGTTGATACTGCAATTAAAGCTGCATCACGTTTAGCACCAGTTGCAAATGCATTCATCTCGGCAGCATCATAAATAGCAACATCAGGCATACCAATACCTGCTTGTTTTGCTTGTCGAGTAA
>Ga0209292_1001550_pt1 | contig 27941 bp, 25 predicted proteins | sample GOMGulsemesocosm_2_FD_184634 | JGI IMG/M metagenome (GOLD analysis project Ga0209292, IMG submission 184634) | Methane-oxidizing microbial communities from mesocosms in the Gulf of Mexico - GOM9C Gulf of Mexico (SPAdes) (version 2) | ecosystem: Environmental > Aquatic > Marine > Cold seeps... | reverse complement strand
AAAGCATCATTAACGATATTGAAAAAGCATCTAATAATCAGCGCGTTGTTGCTGATGAATTGCAAGAAACTACCTTAGCTGTTTCAGGACAAGCACAAGTATCTGCCACGGTAGCTCAAAATACCCTTGAACAAATTACTCGACAACGTAGTCATTTCATCGCCTTTGAACAAGCAATGGCGAATGTTGATAAAGAAGTCAGTGGCTCACAGCAATTATCAAATGTAATTTCGGTCGATGTGAGTAATCAGGTAAATGATATCGAGTTGACACTTAATAAAGCTTCTTAATAATCAAACAGATCCAGACTATAAATACATAATAATGTATATCCAGAACAATATACCTTGGTCTTATACATATAAAATATTGCATATATATTATTTGTAACAAAATTGTAAACTCCGATGTTGCTTAATCAGTGGTATTGAAGGATTATTGCTCAGGTAGTTTGTCACTGGGAACGAGTGATAAAAAGGGATTTTTTATAACAATAAATGGCTTTGCGCCTTAGGGATGATAGTGCACGCTTTACCGAAAATAGCTGAATGGCATGATGTTGATTCATCGATCATTGAAAATGAAATAGCCCCATTACATCGCCCTGCAATTCTCAAGGGGCTTTTAAAAGATTGGCCAATAGTAAAACATGCAAAAAACTCCCCTGAAGATTTATGTGAGTATCTAACTAAAGACTCAATGAATCAGCCAATTAACTTTATCCATAGTGAAAGGCAAAATGGTCGGTTATTTTATAATGATGCTTTCAATGGCATGAATTTCCGTCCGCAAAAAGCCGGCTTCGCTGACACGGTTAATAAAATTTTATCGACAAGTACTCAAGAGAGTGATTCAGCTTTTTATATAGGCAATGCACCGGTAAAACAGTTTATCCCCGATATTTTGAATGACAATCAAAGTGATTTTTTGAGCGCTGATAATAAGGCAAGCTTATGGATAGGTAATCAGGTAACAATAGCACCACATTTTGATGTTCCTGATAATATTGCTTGCTGCATTAGTGGCAAGCGTAGGTTTACGCTTTTTCCTCCAGAACAAATATCAAACCTTTATGTTGGCCCGTTAGATTTCACTCCTGCAGGACCGCCGATAAGTCTAGTTGATATTAATAACCCGGATTACCATAAATACCCTAAATTTAAAGAAGCACTAAAACATGCACAAGTTGCAGAATTAGAGCCTGGTGATGCAATCTATATTCCTTCATTATGGTGGCATAATGTTGAATCATTAGAGAAATTTAATGTCTTGTTAACTTACTTTCATGACGCCACTCCTAAACATTATGGCTCAGGATTTGACTGTTTATTACATGGTTTAATGAGTATTCGACATTTGCCTAAAGGTAAGAAAGAGGGTTGGCAAGCACTGTTTAATCATTATGTCTTTTCAAATGAAGAAGGTATCAATAGTCATATTCCTGAAGATCGATGGGGTATCTTAGGTGATGATTCGGCTAATATTTCAAATTTAATAAAAGAAAAAATAAAAAAGGGATTCATAAGTTAATATAGTAAGCCTAGGAAAGAGGCTAGTGCAAAAGCCTAAGTGCTCTTCAAAATTAATTTAATCCAACGTCAAAGGTATCTTATGATTCAGTTACACAGTGTTATGCCAGTCGGTCAGCTACAAGAGTTAAAAAATGGTGAAATGATCGCCCACAATACCGCAGAACTTTTTGCGACCAAAAAAATTGTACTGTTTGCAGTGCCAGGTGCATTTACGCCGACTTGTTCAGCGGCTCATTTACCTGGTTATGTTGTTTCTGCCGATGAACTGAAAGCTAAAGGCGTTGATGCCATCATTTGTTTATCTGTGAACGATGCTTTTGTTATGGCTGCATGGGGCGAATCACAAAATGCTGAAAATCTTATGATGTTAGCAGATGGCGATGGCAGTTATACCAAAGCACTTGGCTTAAATATGGATACCGCTGGTTTTGGTGGCGTACGATCACAGCGCTATGCCATGATTATTGATAATGGTGTGGTAACCAGTTTGAATATTGAAGAGCCTAAATCATTTGAAGTAAGTAAAGCTGAAGTTATTCTTGAACAGCTTTAATTACCAAGGGCAATAAGCTAGTTATGGCAGTTTTGCGGTTAACGTATTTAAATCGTTCAGTTAAATTGATACAAAAAGCAATCAAGACAAAAACACGAATAAGAATGATGTACCTTATTAACTAATTGGTTAATAAGGTTTTTTTATATACTCAATCGTTAAAAGATACAATAAATTGCTTGAATCAATATCAATAAAAAGGCAGAATTCACCCAATTAAAATCTTTAAGGTAAAATCATGCTAAAAGCTGAAATGGTATCAAAGTTAAATCAACAACTTAATTTAGAGTTTTACTCTTCAAACTTGTACTTACAAATGAGCGCATGGTGTGAAGAAAAAGGTTTTGCTGGCGCTGCAGAATTTTTACGTAAACATGCTAACGAAGAAATTCAGCACATGAACCGTTTATTTACCTACGTAAGTGAAACAGGTGCATTGCCTATTATTGGTGCCATTGATGCGCCACCACATGAATTTGAAACATTAGGTCAACTCTTTGAAATGACTTATGAGCATGAGTGTTTAATCACTGAGCGTATTAATTCACTTGCTCATGAAGCCTTTACTAATCAAGATTACTCAACGTTTAACTTCTTACAGTGGTATGTTGCTGAACAACATGAAGAAGAGACGTTATTCAAAGGAATTTTAGACAAAATCAACCTAGTAGGTAATGATGGCCATGCATTATTCTTCGTCGATAAAGATTTAGCTGAACTTGCCAAAAATGGCAGCACTAGCATAATGACAGAAGCGAGCGCATAAGTAGCGAGCTCTTTTGTATAAATAATTAAATGTTCCCCGCAAAAGTATTTAATACCTTTGAAGGGAACACTTTTAGTTTCCGCTTTAATCGTTCAAACTACTAAGTTGTTAAGAATATATATCCTTTTCCTTTAACTGTTTTAATCACAGAGTGGGGGGAGATAACGAATAGCTTCTTTCTTAAATTACTCATGTGACTATTAATACTTTTATCACAGCAGCTAAGCTTACGCTGAAAAATTTCCTGAGCAATCGCCTCTCTTGAAATCAATGAACCTGCATCAGTAATAAGCATCGCGAGTAAGTTAAACTCTAGCCCTGTAGTGGTTATAGGCTCTCCCAAAAATAGTACAGCACGATTTAAAAAATTTAGCTCGACCTGGGCAATAATAATTTTGTTCACTATGACGTTTTTTTCAGTTGTTAACATGCGTTTACTCTGCTCCTGTCTCAGGTGCTTGTGCAAACAGTGTTGTTTTATAACCCGTTGGTGAATCCTCACTTTTTTCAAGTATTAAAAACTGCTCATTGGATTGCTCATCTAGTATTAATTCAAATGACTTTAAGATAATCGCACTACCATTATCGTTAGCGACAACAAACACGTGATAATTGTTATTTTTTAATAAGAGTGAATTGGTGTTTTTATAATATGTTTCAGTATGATATGTGGCTGACTCAATGGTTTCATCTTGTCTAACAAAGAACACAGAGACGTGAGAAAAGTCATCAGATTGAATTAAGTTAACTATTTCAATTTCATGTTCATAAATGCTGGTCAGCGAGCTATTTTCAACGATCAAAGAAAATAGGTTAACTTCAATTTCATCAATGATGCCATCACCGTTTTCATCAATATTGCCGTCGTTATCGGTATCAACGTATTCTTGCTCAGCGTAGAAGAATAGCGTTTTATTAGTGTTTTCCATTAAAGACAATAAATGGTTGCTTAATAAGGGGCTATTATCGGCAGTAGTTGTTAGATCTACGCTGTAGTCACCACTGGCAAAGGTTAATGCATCACTGACTTCACCATAAGGCAGGGACGTGATAGCAGGTGCATCACTCACACCGTTAATATGTAACGCAAAAGTTTGTTGGTAGCTCTCTAATTCTTCATGATTAGCAACGGCATTATAAGCCCTAATTTGTGCTTCAGCTTCAGCATCTACATATTCAATAACTTGTGAATCTGACATTTTATCTAACAAATATGGCGAAGAACCCGCACCGCTATTATCTTTTACTACCATGATATTTTGAGAGCTGTAAGCGAAAGCAATGCTACTTGATTTGAATAATATCTCGTCGCTACCAGCAGTGGTGATATAAAAAATATAATCATCTTGATCAAGTTTATGATTATCAGATAATTGCTGATAATCATATTGGCCTACCAAAATAGCATCACTAAAACTCTCATTTTCTTTAGAATAATAAAAATCAATGGCTTGCTGGTTTGAGTGCATATTTAGTACGCTAAGATTAAAAAGATCGTTGCTTGTGTCATCTTCATCATCAATAACGGCAATCTTGTGTACTTTAATTTCGGGTGATAAAACGCTATCGCTCATAACTATCATATGGATAGTATCTGCGGCTATAGTTAGGCTATGTTCATATATTACTGACAGATCTTCAGTCGTTGCGCTGTCCTCATTTTGCCAAGCGAGCTGATAAAAATAGTCCTGGCTTGTTAAGCTGATATTACTATTGGCATTACCATAAGCTATGGCAGAGTAAGTTTTTTCAAAATGGTTATCATCATCGTTATCTTCACTAAGATTTTCATCTAGGGTCAAATAAATACTGGGTGAGTCTTTAGATAAATTATATAGTTTAACGTAGCCTTCAGCGCTATTTTCGTCGCTAGAGTCGCAGCCTATTAAGATAAATAATAATAGGCTGGCAGCAAGGCAGATCTTTAAGGCGTGTAGTGTGTTAAGTATCGTCATCTGTTTTCCGTTATGTAAAGTTGCAACAATGTGTTGGCGAATGTTATGCAGCAATAGATAGTCACTTGGGGCAAGAGTTCCTAGCTTTACACAATCTTTGCATTTCTTTATTTTAGGAGTAGCAATCACTTCTCTTGAACAGATTTAGCTGATTTACAGCCTTTTATTTACTTATAAAAACTTTTCAGTAAGCTTTTTGTATACGCACTATTTACATAAAGATTATAATAACGATGCAATTTTCAAAGTCTTCAATCCCGAACGTTCTTAGTCGGCTTTAACTCTTAAGGTATTACAGTGATCACAACAGACGTATTAATAATTGGTGCCGGCGCGGCAGGCTTAATGTGCGGTGCACAAGCAGGCTATCGGGGTAAAAGTGTTGTTGTGGTTGATATGGGCAAGAAGCCAGCTCGCAAAATATTAATCAGTGGTGGTGGTCGCTCTAATTTCACCAATGAAAATGCAACGCCCGAAAATTACCTTTGTCAGAATCCTCACTTTACTAAATCAGCATTGAGTCGTTACAGCTCACAAGATTTCATTGATTTGGTCGACAGACACGGTCTTAAATATCACCACAAAACACTAGGTCAGTTATTTTGTGATGATAGCGCACAAGATCTCGTTGATATTTTGATGACCGAATGTGAGTGGGCAGGTGTTCAAGTTAATTTACGTACCGAAGTACTTTCAATCTCTGCAATAAAAGGTGCCATAAAAAGTGACATTAGCAGTAATGATGCCGAAGACGATGAGCAAGGTTATTTAGTAACAACTAGCGATAAAAGTTACCAATGCAAATCATTAGTGGTCGCTTCGGGTGGTTTAACTATGCCAAAATTAGGTGCGACACCTATTGGTTATAAAATTGCGGAACAATTTGAGTTAAATGTACTTGAAACCCTTGCAGCGCTTGTACCTTTCACTTTACATGAACACGATAAACAACGCTTTGATGGATTATCAGGTATCAGCTTGTTGACTGAAGTAACCAGCGAAGATGGCACTAGGTTTAAAGAAAATATTTTGTTTACTCACCGTGGATTATCAGGGCCAGCGATATTACAAATATCGTCTTTTTGGCGAGCAGGTCAGGCGGTAACAATCAACTTATTACCTGAACATAACCTCAGTGAAACGTTAAGCCAGTGGCAATCTGATCAAGGGCAAAAATCAGTAAAAAATTTACTGGCAACCCTATTGCCTAAGCGCTTTGTTGAAGTATTGGTAAAAGAGGGGGTTATTGTCGATAAACCGATAAAACAATTAAATCACCCTGAAATTACCGCTTTAAGTGAATACTTACACGCGTGGACAATCAAGCCAAATGGTACTGAAGGCTATCGCACTGCTGAAGTTACCCTTGGTGGAGTAGACACTGACGAATTATCATCAAAAACGTTTGAAAGTAAGAAGCAATCTGGGTTGTTTTTTATTGGTGAAGTGATTGATGTAACAGGCTGGTTAGGGGGCTATAACTTCCAATTTTGTTGGGCTAGTGGTTATGCTTGTGGTCAGGCGGTTTAATTGTCTTCGTTTTAAATCCACGGATACAAATTGTATTGAAGGAAATATACCTCAAGATTGTTATTGTTAAAAATAACTAGGTAATATATTGTTTTTATTGTCTTTAATAAAAGGAACTTCATTACAATGATTCAGATTTTATGTCATCCAGGTCATAGTAAAAGAGGAAAGAAGCTGGCAGCAAGGGTTGCTGGTTCACATTACGATTCTATTGCCAGTCCTGCCGTCACCAAGAAAGATCTCGACACCTTGATTTTTTGGGGACACGGAGAGAGTTCCAGTGTATGTAAGCTGACCCCAATAGATTTAGCCGCACTAATCAAAAGATGGAAAAAGAAAAATAAGGGTCTTAATACTGTTGAAATTATCACGTGTAATGCTCAACACTTTGCGAAGCCCTTTGGTACAAATTCTTTCGTCAATAAACTTAAAATTCAATTAAAATCGGGTTTTCTTAGTAGTACTCGAAATATTAAAGTTAGAGCCTTGCCTAGATATAAAGGTGGCGCCGAAAACGCATGGTCAATATTGTTAGCGGATCATACCAACGAAAGTTGGTGTTATGTTTCAGCGCCTGGAAAAACCGATAAAGTGATGTTTTTAGGCTCAAGCCTGATTACTTTTCAAATAGACGAGATGGGCAAGAAGTCATCCTTCAATGGAGATATCGCAACCAGGGCGCATCAAGTGGTCAATGATCCTGATAATTTTGGACATAAATGGACCATGTTATATGGTCACTTCAAAGACATTAGAAGTAAGCTGGTTGAATGTTAATGCTACTTGGACATCATCCAATTGTAGAAGGCTTCTTGATGTCCAAGGTTCATTATTAATCATGTGTTTAGAGTTTGTAGCCAGAAAAAACGTATGCGAGTATTTGTTTATCAGCCTGGTATATGACTTCATTCTTTTCGATGATTAACCTGGATCGTTGGCAAAGAACCAGTAAATTTTCTTTGTCAGCCTGGTTTAAAGCCGCCGCTGATAATTGCGTTAACCTAGATATTTGCCCGTCCAATTCTTCTTCAAATTGGTCAATCATTGCTTGTCTGTGTTCAAAGGTTTTTTGCGAAAAAACAGACCGAATTAAATCAGGGAAGCCAGTGTTTTGAAAAGCATGATCATCAGTTTCAAGAAAACCATGCACTAAGTTATTAAATTTATTTCTTAATTTTTCAGCGGCGACACTTTTTTGCTTTAATTCTTGGCCTAACACTTGAACTAACTTTTTAAGCGTATCTAATAAGCCTTCTTTTTCTTGTATTTTAAGTGCGAGATGCAGGAGTTTATTAGTAGGTTGCAAAATGAGTGAATCCGTATGGTGACAAACAAATTGAAACTGACCGCCAGCAACTAAGACACGTGAAACTTCTTCAATTGACTGCTCTATATCGGTATATTCTAACGAAAATTGTGCAATCGCAGTGGTAAATTCACCGGCATTAAACGTTAGGTTTTCAGCGGGTAAATTAGAAAAAAATTCGATATTTTCTTTCTCTATCAAGCTATTATCACTGATGTGTAAACTTGCATAGTCAATACCAACAAATTTACAGTGCAAAGATGGATGCGCTTGTGCCAAGGCGATTAATGCGCCATTACCAGTACCAATATCTATGACTTTATCCTGGGGCGTTAACTTATCAAAAAAATGAAACCAACAATCTTTTATCACTCCTTGATAGTTAGTTTTTATACTGCTTCCAAAAGAGGTCAAAAATCCTTGTTGCCAATATTGGCTCCAGTATATGTCCATTAAAATACCTCCAAGTGTTTATTATGCTTAGTTAATATTTATTGCTAACCGACAGGTGCGGTATCAGGCTTAAATAACTAGTTATATGTATCTTTATTATCAACAAACCAGTTTTATCGCCGACTTGCATCAAGGGGACTAATTTATTGTTCAAGGTGTAATAAGTCTTGAAAATGACTTTGTATTTAGTTGATATTTTCTTGAAGTTATAAAAAATACAATATAAACAATGTGTTGATAATAAAATGGCAGGGCGATTTCTAAGGCATATAAAATACCTTGCTGGCTTGTGATACCTAAATGCGTAAATTAACAGGCTGATCTCTCATGAACAGCCATTGGACTACCGGATGAATAGGTGTGAAAAGCAGAAAATATATTGACGGCTCCTCAGGAATCATTTAGAAATGCTTGCCAGCAATAAGAAGACACCTAAAAGTGATTGGATTCGGTGAAAATAAGTGGCCATCCTCATAGGAATACCCACTTCAATAATATGTAGTAAGAATGTACACCTAAACATTCGATCGAGACCCCATGAATAATAAATCAGCATCCTCAATATCAAATTTCTCGGTTGGAGATTTTACTGTTATTTCGTCGCGTAATCTCATTACCAACGATAGCGAAGAAACCTCTATTACACCCAAAATGTTATCGGTTTTAACTGAGCTGGCTAAACATCAAGGTGAAACACTCTCAAAAGAATATCTTATACTTGCCGTTTGGGGATCTATTCATACATCGGATATGGTTTTAAGTCGCGCAATATCTGATTTACGAAAAGTATTAGGTGACTCAGCAAAACAACAGAATTATATTGAAACGGTGACTAAACAAGGTTATCGCCTCAAGCAGAAGGTGAATTGGCAACAAGGTTGGCATGACTCGCAGTTGCCCGAACAGCAAACCACAATTGAGCTACAATCGGCACCTGAACCGAAACCTATATCTGAAGAAAATGTTAACCCTTGGTATAAAGTAAGCAAAAAAAAGTTATGGGCATTTACTGCGCTTATTTTAATTATACTATCTGCTGGGTATTGGTTTGGGTTCGACAAAGAGAGCAATTTAGTCAATGAAATTAGCGGTGATCCCAAATTAGTCTACTTAACGTCCAATAATGATACTGAATCTTATATTCGGTTTAGCGTCGACGGAAAATATCTGGCTTATGCAACAAAATCTGCAGCTGAACCAGGTCGCAGACTCAAAGTCCATTCGTTAGCCGATAATAAAATAATAACCGTGGGCGGGTCACCAGAAAGTAGTGATGATTCTTATGACCTTGCCCCGGCTTTTTCACCCAATGGCAAAGAGATCGCCTACAAACACCTTACGATGGAAGGCTGCCATATTCGTATTTTTAGTTTTGTTAATTCTCAAGTGCGTGAGTTGGCAAAATGCCCTTTTTCAAAAAGTCAGGGACTGGATTGGTCACCTAATGGTAAGCATCTGGTTACTACGGTATTTAACCATACAAAAAAAATAGAAGGTCTGGCTCTGATTGATTCGGATTCTGGAAAATTTAACATCTTGCCGGCTCCTCAACAGAGTGCTTCCGGCCATATCTGGCCACGCTTCTCACCTAATGGCAAGACATTGGCCGTAGTGTATATTCAACCCAATAATAATTTATGGACCCTTGGTCTGGTTGAGACAGCTTCGGGTGAATTCACTGAAATACTCAGGTTGGGAGAAGAAATAGGTCAGGTTGTTTGGAATGAAACTGGAGATTCCCTTTATTATCTGATTACCAGAGGCATAGATGCAGGGGTTTGGAATATTAACCTGAGCACAAAACAGGCTCAACATATTGTCAAGACTCAAAGTAGTAGCTTGGATTTCGACCAATTAACTAAGCAATTTGCTTACATTGAAAGGGAGGAAGAGTTTACTATTTGGAAATCATCCCAATCTAAAGACGGTGAAGTGATTTCAGAGCCGTTACTTAAGAATTTACCGAAAAGCAACTATCCAAGCTTATCTCCTAATAATAATATGCTGGCTTTTGTCTCAACCGCATCCGGTATAGATTCACTTTGGATTAGGGCTCTTGGTGATGATTTTGATGTTCTAGTCTTGCAGAGTAAAATGAAAGAAAGGTTGTCTGAGCCTACATGGTCTCCGGATGGCAAGCAGCTATTGATCAGCGCCTTAAGTAAAGATTCTAGTAGGATTATTCAGTTTGATGTGGAGTTGGGTAACTTTAGCCAATTTCCAAGCAAGAATAATGTCAAAATGGGGAAGTGGTCACAAGACGGAACCATGATGTACTGGTATGAGCAAATTGATGATACCTGGCATATTATGGAAAAAAACCTAACATCCAACCAACAAAAAATTATTCTAACTCAACCCGTCTTTAGGTTTGAGCTAGCCGATAAAAACAATTTACACTATCAAAAAATAGGTACGATTAAAGTCCATTCTCGACGACTGGCAAATGCCGACTCACCAATGCCTGAAGATAGAATGTTACTTGCATTAGAAGATTATCATACATGGGATGCCCATTTAGACGTCATTTATTATGTATCACACTCCTTAAAACAAAATAAACTTATGCTGTTTAAAATGGAGCTATCGTCAGGTCTATCTGAGGAGCTATACCCTGTTGACTCAATGTTAACTAAATCGGGTCGCCACCTAAGTGTCACCAACGATGGCAGCATGGCTTATTACACCCGGCTCGACAAATCAGGTACCGATATCATATTGATGAACCTGAACTAAACACAGCTATTTTGATAAAATAATTAAATTAAAGTAGCTTTTCAGCCAGATAGTCAACAAGTAGTCTTATTTTGGGTGACAAATGACGGTTTTGAGGGTAAATAGCCCATATTCCTTCATCAGGTACTTGATAATTATCTAATAAGGTCACTAATTCTCCACTTTGCAGGTAATGCTCAACATAATAATCAGGTAATTGTACTATGCCCAAACCTTTCAATGCGGCATCAACAAGACCCTGACCGCTGTTATATCGTAATCTGCCGGTTACGCGGATGCTCTTTTCTTTGTCTGACTCTCTAAAGCGCCAATGGTCTATGGTACCTAATAAACAACTGTGTTGGTTTAGCTCTGATAATGAATGAGGTATGCCATGTTGATTCAAATAAGCAGGTGATGCGCAGACATAGTTTGTTCTTTTGCTCAACTTCCTTGCCATCATCGACGAATCACTTAACTTACCTAGGCGAATAGCTAAATCGTAACCTTCTTCAACCAGATCAATTTGCTGATTACTTAAATAGGCAGTCACTTCAACATCGCTGTATTGCTTAATAAAATCGTTAACAAGCGGCAAAATCTGTTGTTCACCGTAGGTTACTGGTGCTGAGAGTTTAATTTTACCCTGAGGCTTAGATTGTAAATTAGTGATAGCGCGTTCAGCGGCTTCTAGCCCATCAAGTACACTGCGGCAATGTTGATAAAAAACCCTACCTTCTTCAGTTAGTGATACTTTACGAGTCGTTCGATAAAATAATTTTATATTTAATCGTTTTTCAAGCGCACTTATCTGACGACTAACTTGCGCGGTTGAAATGGCCATTTTTTTTGAGGCCAGAGTAAAGCTCTCGTTTTCTGCGACGTAGACAAATTCGCTGATACCTTCCCACTGCATCATTATACTAAGCCCATACTTATTATTACCTGTGTGTAAAAGTCATTTGCTAAGTGGCTATATTATCATTCTTTATGGAATAGTTATAATAGCTTCCATCAACAAAGCGCAACTGAATTAAAACAAGTTAAGGTTTTACTCGGTTACGACTATATTTATAAATACTACAAAGGGTGGTTTACACATGAGCTGGTTATTTCTTTTATTAGGCGTCATCGCTGAAACACTATCTCATGTTGCGTTAAAAGAAACTGAAGGCTTTACCCGGCCTATACCGAGTGCCTTAGTATTGATTGGACACCTTGCCGCTTTTATGTTTTTGTCGCAAGCAATGAAAGGTATGCCGGTTGGTATTGTGCATGCTTTATGGGCGGGACTCGCCATTGTAAGTGTAACCTTGTTATCAACCATTGTTTATCGTCAACACCTTGATTTAACGACATGGGCAGGTATGGCATTTGTCGCTGCGGGTGTAGTGCTAATTAACTTATCTCAAGGGCATGCGCACTAAGTGATGTGCCTAAGTAAATAATAGGTAGTTGAATGACTACAACAAACGAAGAATGAGTAACTTAGGTGTTACTGACAGAATTATAGTTTTAAACAAATACTTAAATAAATATTTAAACAAAAGTGAGAATTTAAATGACTGACAAATTTATTAAATCAAAAGCCGCCATTGCTTGGGGTCCAAACCAACCTTTATCTATTGAAGAAGTCGATGTCATGCTACCTCGCAAAGGTGAAGTTTTAGTTAAAGTGATTGCTTCTGGCGTATGTCATACCGATGCTTTTACTTTATCTGGTGATGATCCAGAAGGTATTTTCCCAGTGATCTTAGGTCATGAAGGTGGCGGTATCGTTGAGCAAATCGGTGAAGGCGTTACCAGTGTACAGGTTGGCGATCACGTTATTCCTTTATACACACCAGAGTGTGGCGAATGTAAGTTCTGTTTATCGGGAAAAACTAACCTTTGTCAAAAAATTCGTGAAACCCAAGGTAAAGGTTTAATGCCTGATGGCACCACGCGCTTTTATAAAGATGGCGAGCCTATCTTCCATTATATGGGCTGTTCAACATTCTCTGAATACACAGTATTACCAGAAATTTCTTTAGCAAAAGTAAATAAAGAAGCGCCATTAGAAGAAGTTTGTCTATTAGGTTGTGGTGTTACTACTGGTATGGGCGCGGTAATGAATACGGCAAAAGTTGAAGAGGGCGCAACCGTTGCTATCTTTGGTCTTGGCGGTATTGGTCTTTCAGCCGTTATTGGTGCAACGATGGCTAAAGCTTCACGTATCATTGCTATTGATATTAATGAAAGTAAATTTGAATTGGCGAAAAAATTAGGCGCAACTGATTGTATTAATCCAAAGAATTTCGATAAACCTATTCAAGATGTGATTGTTGAAATGACTGATGGTGGCGTTGATTACTCATTTGAATGTGTTGGTAACGTTAACTTAATGCGCTCAGCACTAGAGTGTTGTCATAAAGGTTGGGGTGAGTCTGTAGTTATTGGTGTTGCTGGCGCAGGGCAAGAAATTTCAACTCGCCCGTTCCAACTAGTAACAGGTCGAGTATGGCGTGGCTCAGCATTTGGTGGTGTTAAAGGCCGTACTGAATTACCTGATTACGTAGAACGTTACTTAGCGGGTGAATTTAAACTAGATCACTTTATTACCCACACTATGGGCCTTGAAGATATTAATGAATCGTTCGACTTAATGCACAAAGGTGAAAGTATCCGTACTGTTATTCACTTCGATAAATAGTCTTTGATTGATACTATTTGAAAGTAATACTCGTTAAGTAATATTTAAAAGTAATCCGTGAAAGAAATAGTAATTCTATTACTCAACAGTTTTATAAAGCTGTTGAGTAATAATCTGAGGTCTTATAATGACAATTGACTATCTATTAGAAAACATAAGTGTAAATAAAACCTTTGGCGGCTGGCATAAACAATATAGCCATCAGTCTAAAGTACTAAACTGCAGCATGCGCTTTGCCATCTACCTGCCACCACAGGCATCAAATGGCAAGAAAGTACCTGTTCTTTATTGGCTTTCAGGGCTAACCTGCAGTGATGAAAATTTCATGCAAAAAGCGGGTGCATTGCGTATTGCTGCGGAATTAGGTATTGCTATTGTGGCGCCAGATACCAGCCCTCGTGGTGAAGGCGTCGCTGATGATGACGGCTACGATTTAGGGCAAGGTGCAGGCTTTTATGTTAATGCAACGCAAGCACCGTGGAATCGTCATTACCAAATGTACGATTATGTGGTTAATGAATTACCAGAGATAATTGAAGCGACTTTCCCCGTGTCGCAGCAGCGCTCAATTTCCGGACATTCAATGGGCGGGCATGGCGCGTTAACTATCGCGATGTTAAACCCTGAACGTTATAGTTCAATGTCAGCGTTTAGTCCGATCAATAATCCAATGAAATGTCCTTGGGGGAAAAAAGCTTTTACTGCTTATCTTGGTAAAGACCAATCGACTTGGAGTAACCATGATGCCAGTGAACTAATGCGACAAGCAACACAATTTGTGCCTGCTAAAGTTGACCAAGGTTTAGCTGATAACTTTCTGGCGGAGCAATTAAAGCCAGAAATATTAGAGGCTGCAGCGAAAGTAACTAACTACCCATTGGAATTAAATCTTCACGAAGGTTACGACCATAGTTATTACTTTATTTCGAGCTTTATTGAGGAGCACTTGCGCTTCCATGCAAACTACTTAACTAAGTAGAAAGACTTCGGTTTAGGGCGGAACGGTATGAAGCCCTTGCTGATATTTCATTTAACTGTATGCTAAGGGTAAGTGGTCTGACCTTTTGTATGCAGTAAATGAGAGAGTATTAGTAAACAATGAAGCAACAATCCTTATATATTCAAAATGAAGATTACAGATTACATCTTCGTCATATTTCCAATAACCCAACGGGAATACCTGTTTTAATGATCCATGGCGTTATTGAAAATGGTCATATATTTTACACTAAAAAAGGTAAAGGGTTAGCTTGTTACTTGGCTGAACAGGGCTTCGATGTTTATGTTGCAGACTTTCGTGGTCGTGGCAAAAGTACGCCTATAATCAATGCTACATCTGACTTTGGTCAATTTGAGGCAATTACCCAAGACATTCCTATGTTTCTAGATTTCATCACTCAAAAGACTAATAAAGCCATGCACCTTGTATCGCATTCATGGGGAGGCGTTTTACTAGCGAGTTGTTTAGCGCGTTATCCTGAACGTTTACCTCAAGTATTAAGTAACACCTGTTTTGGTACAAAAAGGTCGGTAAGTGTAAAAAGTGTAGAGAAATTTTTAAAAGTGAATGTTTTTTGGAATAATTTTGCCATCAAATTAGCAAATAAAAACGGCTTTTTAGATGCAAAAAGGTATGGTATTGGCTCTGATAATGAAACGAAAAAGTCACTTGTCGAAAGTGTTGCTTGGGTCAAAAAAGGCGCTTGGATAGATCCACATGATAGCTTCAATTACCAAGCAGCAGCGAAAGATATCTCATGGCCACCGTCTTGGCATTTTACCGGTGTAAAAGATAACGTTTTGGGGCATGAAAAAGATGTAAAAGCGTTTATTGCCGAGTCATCTAATCATGATGCTAAATTTAATTTACTTGCTAAAAAAAATGGCAATACCCTAGATTACGATCATATTAATATTCTGACTCATCCAAAGGCGGTTACCGATCATTTCCCATTGTTAGTTGAGTGGCTAAATACGCACTAGGGTTTGATTAAATAGCGGCCTCAAAGTATGTCGATGTTTATTGAACCGCTTTTTTTATCACAATTTTTTATGTTAGTTGCTCGGTTAATTGCAGAAAAGCTTCACTGCTTTTATCTTTCTCAGCACATACACTTAATAAATCTTCTATAAAATGAGTTAATGCTCTGCGCTCAATTTTTTGCACCTTTTCTTGCTGAACAGCGGTTAACATGCGGTAGCTGGTCGCTGCACCAAAGTCCCCAAAGATGATATTGCCTTGGACATCAAATAGGGTGTTATGGGCGTATAAATCACCATGACATACTTTACTTTTATGTAGATGCTTGAAGACATCATTCATTTGCTTAACTATGTTAGAAATCGTGTCGATGGATAAATTGAAATCTTGTGGAAAGGTGTCGCGGGTACAGCTTTTAAAACAAGGAGGTAGACCAAGGTTATTATAATTTTCTGGGATTAAGTTCATGATCAGCGCTAGATAATTATCTTCTTTAACCTGCGCTAAAGATTGTACTAAATTGGGGTGTTTACCTACTTGTAAGCAGGCTTGCAACTCGTCTTCTGGGTAACCATCGCTGGTAACTTCCCCTTTAAATACTTTTACGGCAATCTCATCAGGAAATTGTGTTTGTTTTTGCTTCCAATGGGCTTTTGAAATGACACCTGAAGCACCTTGGCCTAGTATATTCTCTAAGCAATAGCTCGTTGAAGGTATTTGAGGTACGGCCTTCAATTTATTATCAATATCTAATTCTATTTTTGAAAAGGGGTTTCCAGCAAAGGCAATCCAAGCGAGTTTAGGTAAGTTCAATAACTGCACCGGACATTCGGTGAGTTGATTCGCAGAAATACGCACCAGCTCAAGGTTGTGGGCATCTGCTATTGTTGTTGGCAGTGTTGATAATCGATTACCCGCTAAAGCAAGCTTTTGTAGCCTAGGCCTTTCACCTATTGAGTCAGGTAAGGTTTCAATTTTATTGTCCGTTAATATTAACCAACGCAATTTAGCAGGCAAGGAGTTCTCTGCTACTTGCTTTATTTGGTTAGATTTAAAGCCCACCATTTCTAAATTAGGTAACTTTCCCAATACTTCAGGTAGGTGTTCAAATTTGTTCTGAGAAGCAAATAGTATTTTGAGTTTCGTTAGCTGTGCCAGTTCAGCAGGCAATGAAGAGAGAGAATTATGAGATAAATCTAGGATCTCTAAACTACTCGCTAGTGTTAAAACTTCTAAAGGGAAGTGAGTTAAGTTTTCAGATAATTTTAACTGATTAATACCAGCCAATTCGCCAGAACGAAGTTGAGCAAGAGTGTGCAAAGTAAAGCGCCCGATTAAAGTATGAAAAACGGCGCTATTTTACTCGAAAGTGATGATTTAATCTTGCCTGTTAGAAAAATACTTACCCAGTATTGCTAAAGTAATTGACCTAAAAACACGGTTGAATTGTGCGCTAATATTGGAAAAAGCAAGCTACCAGTTTTTTCTCGTAACCACAGTAATGCAAAACCATAAACAGTTGAAAAAATAATACTAATATAAAAGATATTCCATTGTGAATACTGCCAAACTAGACCATTGACTAGAGCAAAAAGTAATACTGATAATAATCCTGCCACATTAACTTGTGCTCCATAAATAGGGTGACGAGCAGAGATTATGGCTTGCGACATTACATAAAGTAATATGCCTCGATAAAAGGTTTCTTTATCTAACCCCGGCATGCTTGCTAAAAATAACAGTTCTTCAGGATCGGTTGAACCATCATCACCACCAAATAAACTGGAAAAAACAAATCTGAAGGCTAAAAGTAATAACAGCATTTTGAATGCCGGAATAAGTGAATTCGGCTTTTGTTTTAGGGTAAAACCAGCATGAGAAATTTTAAAATCAGTTTTAAGAAAGCATAATGTAAATAAGGATAAAAGACTGAATGAGATCGCTAATAATTTTGTCGGCCAAGGCCAAGCTAGCGGTTTAATTAAATCTTCTAAAAGGAATAGGGTATTTAATATATTCGGAGATAAGAAGTAGCCAATAAATAGTGCAATAGCCAGCAGTGTCCAATTCAATCGAATTTTGATTAAATTAACACGTATTAAAGCTAAGCAGAGCAGGCTCATAATAGCGATATAGACACAAAGTGGGGTTAGTAAATCAACCATGTAATATTCGCGGCCCTTCAAGTCGTGTTATTTCTTATTCGAGTGAGCATACCATTTTATCCGTGTTCAAATTGCCCACTGCTTAATAAATGATGTGTCTTTATCAAAGTCATTATCGATTAGGTAGTGCTAAGCGCTGCTTTAGTTAAACTTTTAGTTGCTTCGCTTTACTAGCTAAAATACTATGATTTCCCTAATGAATATTATCAACTCAAAGAAGTTAAAATGAACCCTGCGTCAGCTGAATTATCTCAAAACGACAAAACCCTTTTAATTCAATGTCAAAATCTATTTTCCAGTAACCAAATCTTAGAAGCTAGACAAAAGGTATCAGTTTTATTAAAGACGCTTACACATAACAAACAATTGTTAGAGCTTGCCTTCAACATTGAACTTAGATGCCAAGATTTTACCAAAGCACGTGTTTTTTATAATTCATTAAGTGCTGGCGTAGTATCAAAACAAGAGCAACATTTATTATTAATTTCATTGTTAGAGGCGCAAGAAGAGCATTTTAAATTACTCGAACAAATAGAGTTATACATTAAGACCTATGATAGTGATGTGGCAATGTATTTTAAGCACGGCATAGTTGCGATGGCAGCAGGTAAAATTGCAGTGGCCGAGCAGTCTTTTCTAAAGTGTATTGGTCATCATCATGAACTGCCTCATTTATCACTCAATTTAGGTCATATATATAAAGCAAAAGGTGAAAGTGATAAGGCCGTTGAATATTACCGACAGTTTATCTGCGAAACACCGGCGCAATGTGGTGTAGGTTACTGGAGCATGGCTGACTTGAAAGATTTTACTTTTTTAGCTGACGATAAAATAGCAATAGAGGGGCTGCTAGCTACTGAAAGTATCAACATAGGCAATAAGGCGTTGTTAAACTTTGCCCTAGCAAGAGCATGCGAACAGCAGCGAGATTTTACCTTAGCTTATAGTAAAATGGCTGATGCAAACAGTATATTGGCACGTTATCGACCCTTCAAGCAGGATTTATTTGCCGGCATGGTGAATAGCATGATCACGGGGATTACTAATACATTCACTCAAGCATCAGCCTGTGAAAACTTCACCCCTATCTTTATTGTGGGTATGCCGAGATCTGGTACGACTTTGGTTGAACAAATCTTAGCTAGTCACTCAAAAGTCGCAGCGACCGATGAGTTACAATATATCGAACGTATTGGACTTGAATTAGAGAAATCAGGCGGTTATGTCACACAATTGAAAAAACTCAGTGATGAGCAAAGGCAAAGCTACTCGAAGAGTTACTGTAATCAGGTACAGCAATATTTTGGTGACTACCAGCCAATAGTGATCGATAAAAATCCCAATAATTTTTTGCATATTGGCTTAATTAAGGCACTGTTTCCTAATGCTAAGATCATTAACGTTATTCGTAACCCGCTAGATAATGGTTTAAGTGTTTTTAAGCAATATTTTAGCCGTGGCCACGAATATTCTTATTCAATGGCTGGCATTATCAGTTATTGGCAAGGTTACCTTGCCTTAATGCAGCATTGGAAAAAGCTATTTGGCGACGATATTTATCACCTTAGCTATGAAAAGTTAACAGAAAGTCCTGAAGCTCAGATCCGAAAACTATTAGACTATTGTCAGTTAACTTTTGAAGCTGACTGTTTGTCCTTTTATAAATCAGACCGTGTGGTACTGACGCCTAGTGTAAGTCAGGTTAAGCAGCCTATTAATAAACGATCGGTTAACTCTTGGCAGAAATATGAGCAAGGCATAACCCCATTCCTACCAAAATTTGAGCGTATTATTAAGCAAGCTAATGCACTAGTGGATTAATCATTTATTACTTTCCCGTTGGTGGGGTTAGGGCAGGTACGATAATACAGTGGGCCAACATATCTAATGCGCTACTGCCGTTAGATATTTTTAGTTGTGAGGCTACCGATTTTGCCTGATGAAAAATGCCATCTCGACATTGGTGGTAGGCTTTCCAGCCTGTTTGCTCGCTGCCATAAAGTGACCAAAGCCTACGCCAATTTTGACTAAAACTGTGTAAAATATCAATCAGCTTATTAGCATTACTGGTATCATTTGAAGTGACTTGTTGTACTTCATTGGTTAATTCATTCAGCATAAAGTCTAATTCGCCAGGGCTCATGACTACGGGATTATTATATTTCTCCGTAAGGGTATGAGTTTTTCCGGCTAAGGCATAATCCAATAATTTAACCGAGCCTTCAGCTTGGCTATGCCATGGAACAAAAGATTGATTGACCATTTGCCAAAATTTGCTCGATCCCGATGTATCTATGACCAAGTGAACTCTATCTTTACTTGAATTATTAACTACACGGTGTTCTTTCCAGGTATCAAAAATCCAGCATTCGCCTTCAGCCATATGTACCTTTTTATCGCCACAATAGAAGGATACGTCAGGATTTGTAATGATGGGGATGTGAATTCTGACACGTTTGTACCAGTGATAATTGATATCTGAATGCAGGGGCACTTCAGAACCAGCAGCTAATTTCATTAATCGAGAACGGCCAAAAACCTCATCAAAAGATGCGATAACCTGTTGAATATACTCACTCTGTTTTAATGCGGCTGTTGCTAACATTTCACCTGTAAAATCATTGTTCTTTTGACCGTTTACACTAATGAGTGGGATCGCACTATTCCCTTTAAAACCCTCATGGTGCTGATGCCAGTCATTATCAGAAAAACGAGCGATTTCTTCTTGCAGCTTAGCGACATCAAAACGAAGTGGTAATTTGAAAAATTCATGGGCTAGTTTCATATAATATTATCTACTTGGTAATCACTAAAGTTTGTTAAGTTGGCATTAAGCTCGTTTATCAGTGTATCTAACTGCGGCATGTTGGGTGCCAGTAAGCTTTTATTTTTGTGCCATTTATCAGCTTTAGGTTTTGTTAATGTATATCTAGAATAAGGCAAGGGTTCTTCACAGTGCTGTTTCAGCTCAGGATCAAATTCAATGCCGATGAAGTGACATAACTTGTTAATAACCGCTCCGGTATTATCTAGGAAGTCTTGATAATTAACCGTGTACTGCCTACTTTCTGGGATGTGCTTCAGGTCATCAATAATGGCTTGATTTGCTGCTTGCCATTGAAATGTTGCTATGTCCTCAACTGGTTTTCCTTTTAATGCTTCCCATTTGGGTGGTAAAAGATAAGACCATTGATTATTAAAACCAGGTAAATGTGGATAAGTAATAAAATGCCCTGAACGCCAACCTTCAATAATACTACTTATATTATCTTTAGGATCTCGAACTAAGTGGACAAAAATGGCATCGGGAAATACTTTATTTAAAAAGCGAATGCGTAATGAGTTTTTAGGTGTTTTCTCTAAAAATCTTACGGCTTTAGGTTGCAGCTGGTCCAGAAGGTTATTTTTGCTATCTCTAAGTTGTTGCTGAAATCGTTCTCTTAGCACTTCAACTGCTCGAGTTGTACCATCATTTTCGGTCAAAGCATTAGAAACAGAGCCATTGTAAATGGTACTGAATTCAGGGATTTCTTCAATGATGGCGTGACTTTCACCCCCTACCGTCCATAAGTCTTTTGCCCTAGTTAATGTTTCATAAAATAAGGTGCTACCAGAGCGAGGGCTAGCTAGAACAATGATTGGGCGGTCGAAAACGTTTACTTCAGTATCACTAGATGATTTCACAACAGACTCAACGAATGGAATTTTATTAATATTAAAATATATAAATAGTCATTGCCAATAAAAGCGCTCACTAAATCTTGGAATAAGAAAAATTTTAATTAACCGTGTCTGATTATTTTTATTGATATTTAGGGTGTAGTTTTAAATAGTCACACCAAACACTGAAATGCCTATGGTTAAAGCGGACGTCTGTAGCGGTATACCACTTTGAGGTTTCTATCGCTTTCAAGCGAAATAGCATCTTGTAACCGTCAATAGCGACATGACAAACTAAATTTTCCATCGTAGCGTTACTTACTTGCACTTCAGCAAAACCCTTAATATTTCGTTGATGCTTAACATTTATTTTGGGCATGGCAAACGCACTGCTAGAAAGCAGTAATACAATGAAAAAAGTGAAAAATTTACTGAACATAATTCTGTTTTTTAAATAACAATAGAAAATAATATTAAGTTTAGCATTGAAAGCCAATTAAGTGTCTCCATAACTTATAACAACGCAGTAATTTCATTCTAATAATAGAAATTCAATTACAACATTATAAAAAAAATATGCTCCACAGCAGCATCAACAAGAGACAATATCATGGCTAATTTTGTAGCAATTAAATCAGATAAACACCAAAACCTTAAAATTTCACAAAAACGTAATTTAGCGCATGTTGCAAATCAGCATATTGTTACAGTAACGGCCTCTGAATATGCTCAATCTTCAGCAAGTTTTCCTATTGTATTAGTCAAAAACCCAGATTCACCACGCTACCGTAGTGTTGCTATGTTGGGTATCGAAGCAGGTGAAAACGTATATTATCAAGATGACAAATGGTCTGCTTTATCAGTACCGCAAAGTATTGGCATGGCACCGTTTGCATTAGGTTTAGACCCAGAAAAAGAAAATACGTTAACTGCTTGTGTTGATGTGGATAGTGAATTTGTTGGTGAAGATAAAGACCTTGCGTTATTTGAAGCAGAAGGTAAAGAATCAGAGTTATTAACTAACGTGCAAAACTCTCTGGGCCGTTTATACGAAAATGAAAAAATGACAGAGAGCTTCATTAAAGAGTTAGAAGATAATGATATGCTTCAAGAGCTTGAATTAAAAATTGATTTAAGCACTGGCGAAAAGAAAAAGCTTACTGGCTTGTTCACTGTCAATGAAGATAAAATTAAATCTTTAGCAGATGATAAAGTTTTAGATTTCCACAAGCGTGGCTTATTTGTACCTATTTATGCAATGTTAGGATCGTTATCGCAAATTAACCGTTTAGTACAATTGCGCAATCAAAATAATGAAGTACAAGTAACGAGCATTAAAATCGAACAATTAGCTAAGCAAGAAGCACAAGCTGAAGTTTAAAAAATATTTATTGACTATTAAGTCAACAAATAACAAAAAAGAGGCTTAGGCCTCTTTTTTGTTATATTTTGTATTGTTTTTGTTAAAAAAAATTACATTTCATATTCCTGTACTGGTATACCTGTGGTAATTTAGAAGCAGCAGTAGCTTATAATAATGAGAATAATATGGTCGATAAAAGTAAACTTTCTAAGGATATAGAAGAACAAATACAAAGCTTAGCAAGTGATGTTTACATTCAAGTCGAAGAAAAATTAACAAATTTGATAACTGCTGCCGTTAAAACAGAATTAACTAAAAACACCGATCAACAAAATAAAGCGCTTTCAGCGAAAGAGAAATCCTTACAGGAAGGCTTTTCTGAAAAAGAGCACTTGCAGGCGCAAGAGGTTGAAAAACTTAAAGAAGCACTAGCAGAGCAACAAGCAGATGAAGAAATGGCTAAGCAGCACTTTCAAGTCGAGCTCACTCAAAACACGATTAATTACACAGAAACAATTGATCTCTTGAAAAGAGAACTTGCTAAGATAAAGCAGCAAAGCACGATCAATAATAATGAAAAGCAAAGTAGTAATAATAAATTAGATGAAAAATTGCTTGAAACAGAGCAAAAGCTTAATGACAGAGCGCAAGAAGTTGATGGCTTAAATGGCCGTATCATGGTGCTAACAGAACAAGAGCAAAGTTTAAGCAAACAACTTATAGCAGCTAAAGAGAAAATTGAGCTAACTGAAAAACAAAAAAATGAAGCTGTAATTGTCAGCAAAACTGAAGCCGAAGCATCTGCCAAGCAAGAAATCGATGTATTAACTGAAAAGTTAAAGTTAAGTGAAAAACAACAAAGTGAAGCCGTCACTGCCGTTAAAAGCCAAGCCGAAGCATCTGCCCAGCAACAAATTGATGCGTTAACTGAAAAATTACAGCGAAATGAAAAGCAGCAGAGCGACACTGTAACGGCTGTCAAAAACCAAGCTGAATCAACAACCAAGCAACAAATTGATGCATTAACTAACAAACTTCAAAAGCTTGAACGTGAAAGTGCCCGTGTTTTAGCTGAAACACTAAAAAATAATGATAGTAAAATAAAAGAGCTGGAGCATCAGAGTTCGCAGCTTGCAGAGCAAATTAAACAAGAAGAAAATGGCAAAACTGACTTGCAACAACAGTTATCAGAGCAGCAGAAGGTTATTGATAAAGAGCAAGATAAAACCAAAGATGCGGAACAAAAAAACCAAGACTATCAAGCACAACTTGCTAAATTAACAGCACAGGCAGACATTGATAAACAACAATATCTTGATCAACTAAAGTCAACTAATGTCGATGCGGAACAAGTAAAACAGCTACACCTTGATGAGATGAAAAAAGTTAATGAAGGTGTTGAGCAAGTAAAGCAGCGACATCTTGATGAAATGGAAAAAGTTAATGAAGGCGCTGAGCAAGTAAAGCAGCGACATCTTGATGAAATGGAAAAAGTTAATGAAGGCGCTGAGCAAGTAAAGCAGCAACATCTTGATGAGATGGAAAAAGCTAATGAAGGCGCTGAGCAATTAAAACAGCTACATCTTGATGAAATAAAATCTATTCATGAGGCGAATGAGCAAGTAAAACAATTACAAGTAACAGCGCAGCAAAAGATTATAGAATTAGAGGAAGCTAACAAACAACTTAGTGAGAAAGTTGACACTGAGCAAAATGATATAAAACTATACCAGCAAGAAGTTGCGGTACTTAATGACCAAGTGAAAATTGCTCAAGAAGGACAAGAGAATATCTTGCTACGCTTTAATAGTAATCGCGATAAGCAAGAAATTGAGAATGATAAGGTTCGAGAGACCATTAAGTTTTTACGTGATGAAAATCACCAATTAATCAGTGATAGTGTTGATCAAAAAGCTGAGTTTACCGATAAACTCAGTGATGTAGAACACAAATTGACTGAATACCGTTTAAAATTCGAATACGCACAGAAGCAATTAATGAGTTAATTTCACGGTATATATACTCATTAGTAGCGATAAAACCCAGCTTACTCGCATTTTGAGCAAGCTTGGGTATAATCCAATTAATTATCGCAACTGAGTATATACATAAGTGACTATTCACCTTCCTTTCCGCAAGTTAAGCCATTGGCACCAAATTGCCTTTTCCGCAGCGTTACTTGAGCGTATGTTACCCAATTATCAAATGTTTAGTGAAGCCGAAGACTTTGGTAATGCTAAAATCTTACGTAATCAACTCGATATTATTTGGCAATGGCTCGATAATAGTAATACGGTCAAAATTAATAGCGAAGCCCAATTACTCAAATTAGAAGCCGAAACCCCAGATCCTGAGGCGTTTGATTCTTTTGGTGTTTTTCCAGCACTTGACGCGTGTATGGCGTTTTCGGCTTTATGGCAATTAATGCAAGTTAAGCCAGCGAAAAAGCAAAAAACAGAAGAAATTGATATTAATGACATCGAGAGTATTAGTCGTCTTTCCCATAACAGTGTTAGTTATTATGTCGAGTTACTTTTACTTGATGACGCTGAAGATATCGCGGATGAAGAGCTTACTATCACTGCTGAGCAAATGAATGAACATCCACTAATGCAATGGGAAAAAGATACCCAAGATGAGTTGTTTAATTTTCTACAATTTGCCGCTGCCGATAAACGTACCTGTAAACTAGCCAAGCAGATGAGTTTATCTGAAGGGTTATCTAATTTAGGTATCGAGATCAATTAGTACCGGCAAGGTAAATAACCACAAAAATAATAATCACTATATTAGGAAGTCTTTATGAAGTTACTCAGTAGGGCATTGTTTTCAGTAATTCTGATTTTGTCTCTAGTTGTTCCAGCACAAGCAAGCAACATTGCCGAAAAGAATAAGAAAATAGCACAAGCAATTACGCAAACAATGAAGACTTTTCAAGTACCTGGTGTTGCTGTTGCTATTGTTAAAAATAACAAAGTGGTAATGAGTAAAGGTTTTGGTGTTATCGAAGAAGGGAAATCGGCAAAAGTTACGCCTGATACATTGTTTGGTATTGCTTCAAATACTAAAGCAATGACTGCTGCATTATTAGCTGGTTTAGTCGATGAGGGGAAATTGACTTGGCAAACTAAAGTTATTGATATTATCCCTGAATTTCAAATGCCTGATGCTTATGTCACGCGTGAGTTTACTATAATTGATTTATTAGCTCATAATTCAGGGTTAGGGTTAGGTGCGGGTGATTTAATGATATGGCCGCATACTAGCTTAACAAATGCCGATATTCTTAAGGGTTTAAAATATTTACCTGAAGTATCGAGCTTTCGTAGTGAATTCGCCTACGATAACTTAATGTATATTATTGCTGGTGAAGTTATTGCACGTGTTACAGGTCAACCTTGGGCTGACGTTATTCAAGCGCGTATATTTACTCCGCTTGGTATGAATAAGACACGAGCAACCTTTTCATTGATTGAAGAGAAGAATAAAAATGTAGCGAGAGCACATGTACCACTTGATAATAAATTAAATGTTGTTGGTGGTAACTTCTTAGAGAAATTTTCTTCAGCGGGCTCTGTTGCCTCAAGTGTTAATGACATGAGCTTTTGGTTACAAGCGCAGCTAAACAAGGGCGCTTACGGAAAAGTTAATGGCAATACTATCGATGATATGACTTCGCGTCTATTTTCAGCTAAACAAAGTAGAGCTATGTGGAAACCTCGCACGTTATTAGGGGTTTCTGATCACGCAACGCAACAAGATAAAACGCACTTTTCTGCTTATGGCTTAGGCTGGTTTATGAAAGACTACCATGGCGTGAAGTTAATTCATCACAGTGGTGGAATTTTAGGTATGGTATCAAAAGTTGTATTGGTACCAGAAGAAAATCTTGCCATGGTGATCTTAACTAATCAGCAATCAGGTGCTGCTTTTAATGCTATTTATCATCAAATATTGAATGAATACTTAGAACTACCTGAAAAGAATTGGACTGACTATTATCACGCTAAGCAGCAAAAAAATGCAGCCAAAGAACAAATGCGTTTAGAGAAAGCGGCTGACACAGTAAACAAGAATTCAGCGCATTCGTTAGCGTTACGTGATTATGCTCACACCTATGTTGATAATTGGTATGGTGACATTGATATTACTTTTAAAAATAATAAGCTGCATATGCAATTTGGTAATACAGCCGCATTAAAAGGTACATTAGAGCACTATCAGCATAATACGTTTATTGTTAGATGGCATGACCGTACGTTAGAGGCTGATGCTTTTGTTAATTTTAACCTTAACGAAGAGGGTGCTATCAACTATGCCACCATGAAAGCGGTGTCACGAGCGACTGACTTTAGTTTTGATTTTCATGACTTAACATTAAGACCAAAAAACAAATAGTTTAACGTTAAGTTGATAGTTTTAAAAAGGAGTACCAATAGGTACTCTTTTTTTATTGCTGAGATAAAACCGTCAGTACTAGCGCAGGAATTGTGTCTTTCCTTGGCGTTTATTAATCACATTCTGAATATCTAATGTAGCAGTATTCTTTTGGGCTTGTATCTCAATACCCTCATGGTTTAATAACCATAGTTTACGCTCTATGCCTCCGGCATAACCCGTTAATGATCCATCACCACCAATGACTCTGTGGCAAGGTACAATTAAGGTAATGGGGTTTCTACCATTTGCACCACCAACAGCTTGAGACGCTTTAGGTTTGTTGAGATCTTTCGCTATATCACCATAAGACTTTACCGAGCCAAAAGGGATTTTTGCTAAACAATTCCACACGGATTGTTGAAATGCAGTGCCCTTAGGATCTAACGGTACGGTAAAAACTTGTCGCTCACTGGCAAAGTACTCTATTAATTGTTGCTTGCAAAGTGCGGTGATGTCATTAACTTTGCTTGCACTTTGTTGGTCATCATAAGCTTTATCCCCACAAAATATGGCTTGGCAGATCCCCTGTTCGGTTGCCATAAACTCAAATAAGCCTAGTGGTGTGTCGAGGTAATCAATGAACATAATTGTGGACTCCAGTATGTTAGCTTTATTAGCGTATTGAATAACTTGCTAGTAAATATTACTCAGCTTGGTATTGATAAAGTTGATAGATCACTTGGCCAGTGACTTTTTCTTTTAATAAGTGCCAATTAGCAGGAATAACTTGAGTGCTTTCAGCTTCCATTTCTACATAAATGAGAGCATCTTCAGCTAAGCCATAACCATTTAATAATTGTGCAGCTTGTTCAACAAGCTGTTTTCTAAAC
>Ga0209292_1001544_pt1 | contig 28010 bp, 20 predicted proteins | sample GOMGulsemesocosm_2_FD_184634 | JGI IMG/M metagenome (GOLD analysis project Ga0209292, IMG submission 184634) | Methane-oxidizing microbial communities from mesocosms in the Gulf of Mexico - GOM9C Gulf of Mexico (SPAdes) (version 2) | ecosystem: Environmental > Aquatic > Marine > Cold seeps... | reverse complement strand
CCCTCAAGCACGATTCATATTAGATTCAGTTAGCATGCTCTTTAATAAGGTAATAGATACCAAAAAGAGTAAGCTAAAATGAAAAATATAATAATTAGATTTACCATTTATTTATTATTTGGATTAACTTCTATATCGAGTTATTCAAATGATAACCAACAACAGAAATTTAATGAAGCAGAACTGGCTCAGATGCTTGCACCGATTGCTTTATATCCTGATAGTTTATTAACACATATTCTTATTGCATCAACTTACCCACTAGAAATAGTACAAGCACAAAGGTGGCTAGACAAAAATGAATATTCACGTCCCTCAATTGAAAGTAATAAATGGGATCCCAGCATAAAAGCGTTAATTCCATTTCCTAAAATAATTGATAAATTAAGTGAAGATTTAACATGGACACAAAACTTAGGTGATGCCTTCCTACAAGATGAAACTGCACTACTAGCCAGTATTCAGACCTTACGCCATAAGGCTGAACAAGCAGGTAACTTGTCACAAATGAACAATGTTAATATCACTCAGGACAATGATAATATAGTGATCAAAACAATTGAAAGGGAAGTGGTATATGTTCCATACTATGACACTCGTGTTGTATATGGAGATTGGCATTGGGCACATCACCCACCAGTATATTGGCATCATTCAAACCCACATAATTACTATCAGCATAATGTATTTTCTTGGTACCCTAGGGTTCATATTTCTTTTAATCATTTTGTTACAACATTCCATTGGCATAACCGTCATGTGATTATTAGACAAAAATACCCAAGAAATCATCACAATATCACAATAATTAAACCTAAGCGCTGGTACCATAATCCAAAACATAGGCACAATGTTGCTTATCGCTCAGTAAAAGTAAATCAAAAATATAAAACACATCGTACTTCAGTGTCACAAAATAAAGTTGTTAAAAAATTAGTAAATCAAAGAACTTATAAAAAAAATGTTGTAATCAATAAACACAACTCATCTTACAAAGCGAATAAACGCCATATTAAAAAGGTTACAAAAGCCAATTCTAAACAAGTTCAAGTGAAAAGATCAAAAAATCGTAAAGTGGTGAAGCGTGAAAAAAAACAAAACTATATAGCAGCCAGCAACTATAAGTCATCCAAAGTAAAAGTTAGAAAAAACATGAATCATCAAACAAAAAGTACTAAATCAAAAGTAAAAAGAAGTAGTCACATCAACAAAGGAAAAAATAGAAGGGAACATTACTAAAAGGCAATATACCCAAACAACTTCAAAATGCGAGTTTCAGGACTGCTGAGCAATTCAAGATTTAGGCGCATCTTTGTATTAATGGTCACTCCCTTAAAAGAAGATGCAACAACAAGCATGACTTGCTCAGAAGCTCCGGTACGGTTGGTTTAGAATCGATTTATACTGCGTTATTGATTTTGTAAAGGGAATAACCATTCTCTGCAATCAATGCCTTATCTAAAGCGATTCTAATTCCAACTGAATCCTGTATTTTGAGGTGGTTTGGCTATATATAAAAAAACCCTGCGATATTGCAGGGTTTTAATTCAAACGGTTACATCATTAGTATTTAAATTGCCTAACAATACTTGACATATTAATAGCTAACTTTGCTAGCTCGTCAGATGCTTGAGCCGTCTGTAATGACGCACCAGCAGTATTTTCTGTATAGCGAGAGATCTCAATAATATTATTATGAACCTCTTCAACATTGGCATTTTGTTTATTCGCAACAGTTGCATTTTCAGCATTTTGTGTACTTACATCAGATACCAAGTCAGTCACTAAATGTAAGCTACTGGTAGTATCTTTTACTAAAGAAATACCATCAATCGCCTGTTGAGACGCGCTATTCATAGCAGTCACAGATCTATTTGAAGACGCTTTAAGTGCCGAAATTTTATTTTGAATTTCGATAGTGGATTGTTGAGTTTTACCCGCCAGCATTCTCACTTCATCTGCTACTACTGCAAAACCACGTCCTGACTCGCCAGCTCTAGCTGCTTCTATTGCTGCATTCAAAGCAAGTAAGTTTGTTTGATCTGCGATGCTATCAATTACACCTAAAATACTACTAATGTCTTGAACTTGAACTTCTAGTTCTTTTAATTCTGTAGAAGCACGCTCTACTGAACCAACTAGATTATTAATTGCACCTTGTGAGTCTCTCGCAACCTGAGCACCATTAATGGATTCTTGATTCGCCCGGTCGGTTAACGTTGCCGTTTGTTCAGTATTCATCGCAATCTCTGTAATACTATTACTAAAATTGACCATTGACTGAGATGCTTGATCTGTCTTAAGTTTCTGTAAAGTGACGACATCATTTGTTTCTTTTGTAACACATGATAGTTCTTCAGATGCGGAGGCTAGTTGACCCGCATGTTTGTCTATATCTATAATCACATTTCGGATGTGCGCTACAAATTTATTAAAAGCTTTGCCCACATCACCAATTTCATCTTTACGTTCAGCGATACAAAGTGATGCGGTTAAATCGCCTTCACCTTCAGAGATATCTGTTATGCGATCAACAAGTAGGTTAATTGGGGAAACTAAAACTTTTGTAATATACAAACCAATTAAGATACTAAATATAGCAATCACAATTAAACATAATACAGAATAGAAAAATAAATCATCTGATAGCTTATATGCATCAGCAAAAGCTTCATCTACATCAATCTCAGCCATCAAAGCCCATTTCAATTTTCCAAAAGTGATAGATGTATAAGCGGATAAAACAGGCACATTTCTATAATCTGAAAAAATATCTACCCCTTCAATCCCTTGTAATGCTTGAGACACACCTTTTGTATCTACATACTGTAAACCAATTGCAGAATCATTGGTTTGGATTCTATTTATATTTGGCTGTTGGGAAGAGTCCTTAAGCGCTTTCATATAATTAGTTTTATCTTCGATTAAAAATCGGCTTTCACTTCTAAGTAACTTATCTTGTCCTACAAGATAAGTTTCACCAGATAAACCTAAACCAACATCTTGCCATCTCTGTTTACTTGTCATGGTATTATTGATGCCATCTATAGGCATTTGATAAATAAGCACCGCTATTGTTTCACCTAATTCATTTTTAATTGGGGAGGATATAAACGAAGCAGGGAAGTTATATGAAGGGAAATAATTCTTAAAATCAACTAAGGCAGTATGGTTTACGTCAAATGATCCTACTGATTGTCTAAAAGCATCTGCAATACCAGAATTTGAATAGGGCCCTTGCTTTAATGACGTTGCAAAATCTAACTCTTTATAAACTGAATATACTATATTTCCAGTTTTAGCATCCGCGATGAATATATCGTAATAGCCAAACAAATTTAAGAAATCACGAAACATGCCATGATATTTATCATGTGTTATATCGTAATCTGTATTACCTGCAGCGTTCAGCTGATCTTTACTGCCTAATGGAAATTGATTTGAAGAAATATATTTATTTTGAAAATGCACACTGCGATTATCAAGTTGTGATAATTTTGAATTAGCATTAATTTTAGAGTTTGGATTTTTTTCATTAAAAGTTTGTGTGAAATCAGATTGATAATATCGGGACAAGTTACTTTTATTTGTTGTGATAGTACTTATATCAATATTTTCTTTATTATACGTAGATATAAAGCCATTTGAAGCGTCAATAACAGCTGGGTTTTTTGACATGCTAATAATTTGAGAATTGATAGTTTCAAAATACGATTCTATCTGTGTCTTTTTTAATTCTCTTAAAGATACGAGCCGCTCTTTAGTTTTATTTTCTAAAGCAGAAAATGATGCTTGATTAGCTTCAAGTGTAATAATCAATGCAGTAATTAGGGCCGGGACGAGCGCTAGAAATATAGCTTGAAATATTAATTTAGATTTAAGTTTCATTACTGTTCCATTAGCAATTGAAAATAAACCACTTAAGCAATATAAGTGGTTTTATTCAGTCAAACAAAGTTTTTTAAAGGTCAAAGCTGCGATTATAAGATACAGAAATTAATTCATCTTCTAATGCTTTATTACCATCGAGTGTTGTTACCATTAAACTTAAGCCACTGATATGAGAAAGTGCAATGCTAAAATCACGATAATTATCAGCGTCTTTCAAGTCATAAAATCCAGCATGTAAATCTAGAGATAAATCATTTGCTAATGCAAATGTGTAATTACCTTCAAAATACGTCAAATCAGCAAAACCATCATTCCATTGACTATTGACTAATGTAGAAACGCCTAAACTTAAGCTTTCAAAACTTACTTTTATATAAGCTTCACTAAAGTGATTATCTGCACCTCCTTGATAACCATAATATATATAGCCAAAATCGACATCAGCTCCTTTAATTTGGGTGCTGTAACCAGAATACAAGTCAAATTCTAAATCGGTATCATCGCCAAAATCTACATTAGAAAGCCAAGTACCTGCGTAAAAACCAGATTTATGGCTATAATCAGCACCTGCAGAAACACCTAGCTTCTTATCCGTTTGGGTAATACCACGCCATACATAATTACTTGTAATGCCAACATTTGCAGAAACCGAATGTTCTCCTGTTGAAAGATCAGCAGCACTGACAGTGTTTAAACAAGACCCAAGAATCGCAGAGTAAAATATATTTTTTTTCATAAGTATTTATAATCTAATGTATTAAAGAAAGTTATTTTTATAATTTTTTGCTATATTAAAAGCGGAACACACTCTAATTTAAAAATATTGTGGATTCAATGTTTATTACATTAATATTACAATTAGAATAAGAATCACTACTACTTAGAGTGTTAGCTCTACACCAAATGACGCTATACCACTGAAAATACGATAAAAAATATTATTGCGTTTTTTACATTCAAAATTAAAAACATGTTTAGTTACAATTTAATTATGGAAAAAATGCAACAATAAAATTGTTAAACAGCATTATTTGAATATTGCCTCATGTCATTTATTTTAATGAGTAATATCAAAAAAATAACAAGAGGACATTCATAGCTTATTAAAGTATAATACGCGACCAATTTTATACCTGTGCCATTAGTGAGAAACATAGCATGAATTTTAAATCTTTTAGCTTTGCACCAGAAATTTTACGTGCCATCGAAGAGTGTGGTTATCAAGAGTTGTCTCCAATTCAACGCCTTGCAATCCCTTTGGTGCGTAAAGGACACGATGTATTAGCAAATGCGCAAACTGGTACAGGTAAAACCGCAGCCTTTGCACTCCCTATATTACAAAAAATATTTGATACACCTAAAGCACGTGTTACTGCAAACGCACGTGTATTAGTATTAGCGCCAACAAGAGAGTTAGCTGAACAGATCGCAAAAAGTTTCGAGCGATATGGTCAATTCATGGATTTAAAAGTAGCGGCAATTTTCGGTGGTGTTGATATAACTGCACAAGCTAAAAAATTAAAGCAAGGTGTCGATGTCATTGTTGCAACACCTGGAAGGTTATTAGATCATATCAATTCATGTAATGTCAGCATTTCAAATGTAGAGACTTTAGTTTTAGATGAAGCAGACCGCATGTTGGATATGGGTTTCATTACTGAAATAAATACATTAATGGACGCTTCAAAGTCACAAAGACAAACGTTGTTATTTTCAGCTACTTATCCAAGTGCAATGAAGAAATTTTCAACTTCAGTACTTAAAAATCCAAAAATAGTTCAAGCTTCGAAAGATAATGCAGCAGCTGAAACGGTACAACATGTTGTATATCCTGTAGAGCAACGAAAAAAACAGGAACTATTATCAGAATTAATAGGAACTAAAAATTGGCAACAAGTATTAGTTTTTGTCAATTTCAAAGAAACAGCGGATGAATTAGTTAAAGAATTAAACTTAGATGGTATCAAAGCCAGTGTATGCCACGGCGATAAAACACAAGGTAATAGAAGACGAGCTCTTCGAGAGTTTAAAGAAGGAAAAATTCGTGTCTTAATTGCAACAGAGGTCGCTGCTCGTGGTATTGATATAGATGGCTTAGAACGTGTAATTAATATTGATTTACCTTGGTTAGCAGAAGATTATGTTCATCGTATCGGTCGAACGGGCCGAGCAGGGAAGTCAGGACAAGCGGTTTCTTTTGTAAGTCGAGAAGAAGAACAAACACTTGAAGAAATTGAAACATTAATAGGTACGAAAATCCGTCGTATTTATGTTTCTGGTTATGAAGTAAGTAATCGTGATGCCTTAGTAAAACGTCTTCATAATAAACCAAACCACTTAAAACGTGGCGGACGTACTAATAATGCAAATTCACAGGCTTCTGGTGAAGCACGTATTATGAACCGAAAGAAAATTTCTGGTGTACGTAAAGGTGTTAAAGGTCAGAAATTAAAATTAGCAAAATAATTGGTCATAGACAATAAAAAAGGAGAAGCAAGTGCTTCTCCTTTTTTGTATTTTGAGTTTAGTTAAATCAAATTTATATTAATAACCCTGCAATAATATAAGCAATACATGTGAGTAAACCACCAAATATAGCATAAGGTAACTGGGTTTTAACATGCTCTAATAAATCACATCCAGAGGCGATAGCTGAAACCGCAGTTGTATCTGATATTGGAGAACAATGATCTCCAAAAATACCGCCGCCTAACACTGCAGCAATAATCAAAGAGGGTGGTAACCCTAAAGTCTGAATTAAAGGCACAGCCAAAGGTATCAATATTGCAAATGTGCCCCATGAAGTACCCGTTGTAAATGCGATTATCGCGCCTGCGATAAATAATACGACTGGGATTAAGAATACAGGTAAAAACTCACCTACAATTCCCGCAATAAATGTACCTGTACCCAATTCTTTTAAGCTAGAGCCTAAAGCAAGAGAGAAAAGTACAATCGTTACCAAAGGCAATAACTCTGACATGCCACCAAAACCGACTTTTACAAGTTGCTGATGTGTGAATTTTTTAGTCGATAACATCATAATATATGCAACAAAGCAGCCAAGTGCTGTAGCCCATAGTATTGATTTAGAGCCACTTCCAGAAGCTAAATCACCATTTCCTGTATAAAACATAAAAGCAATCATACCAAAAATCATAGTGCCAAGCGGTAATAACATAAAACGCGCTTTGGTTGGTTCAAACTCATGTTCATGTTTTGCATTTACTTCGCTTTTTATTTCACTATGCTTCATAGGCCCGTATACTTTCCCTGACAGAACGGTAAACATAACAAGTGCTAAAGCAATTAACGGATAAAAATTATAAATAACGGTTCCCCATAAAACAGATGCGGCAGACTCGTTAAATTCATAGCCACTGAGTAGTGCTAACACATATGCACCCCAACCATTTAATAAGACTAATATACAAATTGGTGCAGCTGTACTATCAATGATATAAGCTAGCCTAGCTCGGCTCATGCCAAATTTATCAAATAATCCTCTCGATAATATCCCTGAAGTTAATACACTTAAATTTGACTCTATAAATATGAACATACCTGTAAAAGTAGTCATTAAACCGACTTGGCGAGGAGTTTTAGCGACACCTTTATTCATTAGCATTTCAACAGTAGCCGTAACCCCCCCTGAGTGGCGTATATATGCTAATAATGCGCCCACTAAAAGGCTGAAAATCAATATTCTTGTATTACCTGGATCACTAAATACAGCCGTAATACGTTCTATAGATGTGATTCCACCTATGAGCAACGAGTGACTTTCATCCTTAAAGGTTAATAATAATTCAGAAGAAAATATTGCCATTAACAAAGCCAAAATGACTTCTTTTTTCCACAATACAATTGTAATGGCCACAATTGGTGGTAAAACTGTTATCCAATCCATATAAACCCAACTTAATTCTTATTTTTATTTAAAATGAGAGCTCAATATTAAGCGCCAATTAAACAATGCAATTAATAATTATAAAGCCTCGAAAGCTAACGTAAATCGTATCTTATTGCAAATAAATGAGAGTGAAACTGTTTTAAAATCAATCAAAAAAGCAATGTAAATCTTTACAGTAAATTTAATCTGCAATCTGATAGAATGGATTCCGTTAAACCGATTTTCATATAATAAACCTATCATTTTGAACATAAGGATTCTTATACTAGTATGTCAATGAGTAAACAAACAAAAAAAGACTATTTATTATTGTTTTTTAAGGGGGCCGGTATGGGCGCAGCAGATGTTGTTCCCGGTGTATCAGGTGGTACAATCGCCTTTATCACAGGCATATATCAGCGCTTATTAAACGCCATCAAAAGTGTAAATTTAGAAGCAGCTAAGATTTTATTTAAAAATGATAGTTTACGTAATAATATAAAAGCCCTTTGGCAGCATATTGATGGCAACTTTTTATTAGCTGTATTTTCTGGATTACTCACAAGTGCGATTACTTTAGCAAAAGTAATCACCTTTATGTTAGCTAATCATCCAATTTATGTATGGTCATTTTTCTTTGGTTTGATTATCGCCTCATTTATCCATATCGCAAAACAAGTTAAAGCATGGAACATTAAAACGATATCAAGTTGTATCTTTGGTGCTGTGTTAGCCTTTGTGATCACTACATTGAGTCCATCAGAGGCCAACCCACAATGGTGGTTTTACACAATAGCAGGTTCAATTGCTATCTGTGCAATGATATTGCCCGGAATTTCAGGGAGTTTTATATTATTACTACTTGGTATGTATGGTCATGTACTAACAGCCGTTAATTCCTTGGCATTTGATTTGATATTATTATTTATAACTGGCTGTATTATTGGTTTAATGGCCTTTTCTCGTATATTAACTTGGTTACTTGATCATTATCATCAAGTTACGTTTGCATTATTATCAGGATTTTTAGTGGGATCTTTAAACTTGTTATGGCCATGGAAGCAAGTACTTACTACATATACAAATTCGCATGGAATCGTTAAACCGTTGACGCAAAAAAATATTTTACCTGACACATTTTTACAAATAACAGGACAAGACCCACAACAAATAGCTGCTTTTGCATTAATGATACTTGGTTTGGCCCTCATTTTATTTATTGAAAAGTTAAGTCATAAATAAACTTAAGTGAAATGTAAAAATTAAAAAATTTGCATTTCACTTTCCATTACTATAAAGTATAAGTTCTTGTTAGTTAAACCTCCTCTAATTTTTTCCTAACCAGTAGTAATGCCTTTTCTTGCCTTGATCCAGTAAGCCTGCATTTAAAAATAATAAGCTAAATTATCGTACGGCGAAAAACCGATTAAATTTCTATTTATAGACCTTTAATGTAGAACCCAAATTTTATTGAATATGAATAAAATCAATAAATATTAACTGATCGTCAAAACTGTAATGAAGCTGTAACTAAATTTTGTTTTATTAGTACAAGTTTTACTTCTACTCTTAAGACAAACAAAAAAAGTGAGTTTTATTATGTCTTATACATATAATGGATCTGAGATCCAAATTGCACATCCAGTGCAGACAATCTCAATTAACAATTTACAAGTAATTTTTGCTGACAGTAACGGTCAAAAAAGCACAAACTTTGACACAAAAAGCCAAGCAAGACAATTTGTAAAATGGCTAAAAGTAAATTAGCAAAAAACATTGGTGTATTTCTTCTGAAATACACCAATGACTCATACATACACCTTTCTAAAACGCCTCTACATTACACTTAAAATACCTTTTTAAACCCAATTCCCTGAAAATTCAGTTATTTCCTTTACAAAATAAAAAAATCTGGCGTATATTATGATTAGCACTCTAATTATTAATGAGTTAAAAATATTTATGCAGCTAATAATGAATTGGGATCAGACTCTTGCTTAAAATAAAAAACAAAAAGAGTTCACTTTTTAAAGGATTGATAACATGGTTTATAGTTTTATCATTACTTCCTATGAGTATTATTTCTTGGTTTAATTATGATCAAACTAAGTCAAGCTTAGTGAGAGCCGCACAAGAAAAGTTAGAGCAATCTGCATACATAAAAAAACAATTCATTTCAAATTGGTTTTTTTACCGATTTACAGATGTGAAAAATCAATCTAAATCGGAAGCTAACATCTATTTAATTAACAGCTTAATTAAAGGATTTAATAAAAGTAACTCCTCCTTACCTTCTTATATATCCAGCTCTGAATGGACAAATATAGTATATAACTCTAAATCAGAGTTATTAAACTTCAAAAATAATTATAATTTTATCTATGATTTATTTTTAATTGATACAAGAGGGAATATCTTATTTTCAATTGAAAAAGAAAATGATTTAGGAACAAACCTATTATCCGGAAAATATTCAAATACAAAATTTTCAACTGCAGTCCATAACACTTTAACAACAAATAAAATGCAATTTTCAGGTATTGAACGATATGAACCATCACAAAACAAATTAGCAGGGTTTATCTCTGCACCTATTCATGATGAGTCAGGCAACTTAATAGGAGCATTTGCACTTCAACTTAATTTAAAACCTGTATTTGATTTAATCACACATAAAGAATTTAATAATAGTTCTCATACGCATTATATTGTTGATCAAGAGGGCATTATACAAACACCTATCAGAGATGATTGGCATCAAGTATTAAATAAAACAATATCTAACAAAAATTTCATAGAAACAAAAAATAGCACACCAAAATCTAAATCCTATTTAGGACCTGAAGGTAATAATGTCTTTGGTGTGCATAAATATATAACTTTACAAAATGTTCAATGGATTTTAATAACTGAAGTTAATAAGGCTGAAGCCCTTTCTCCAGCCAACTCAATGGTTAGAGTCTCAGCCATCTTCGTATTCCTAATTATGGTTACTATATTGTTTATTGCAGTTATACAAGTTAGGAAAATAACAAAACCACTAAATGAGCTAGCAAAAGCCAGTCAAAAGTTTGCATTAGGGGAAACAAGCCGTCAACTAAATATTCAATCTACAAATGAAATAGGAAAGTTAGCAAGATCTTTTAATAATATGATCCTTGTCCGTAATGAATACGAAGAAAATATACAAAATAGTAATAAAGAAGTAAAAAAAGCTCTCGATGAGTTATCACACCAACAATATGCTCTGAATCAGCATGCCATTGTTGCTGTTACTGATATAAAAGGAACAATTACTTATGTGAATGAAAGATTTTGTGAAATATCCGGTTATACCAAAGAAGAGCTATTAAACAATAACCATCGAATTTTAAATTCTAGTTTTCACCCAATATCATTCTTTCAAAATATGTATAAAGTGATTGTTAAAGGGAAAGTCTGGCATGGAGAAGTATGTAACAAAAATAAGGTAGGTGAATTGTATTGGGTTGATACTACTATCATTCCATTTTTACATGATAATGGCAGAGTATTTAAATATATTGCTATTCGTACTGACATAACAAAAAAGAAACAAATCGAACAGCAAAATAAAATGCTGCATTTAAATACAAATATTAAATTTAATATTGCACAAAACCTTGCACAACATAGTTCTTTAAAAAGACGTATTGCAGAAGCTTTAGAAAGTAGCTTTGAAATTACAATTTTACAAAACCATAAAAAAGCAGGGTTATATTTATTTGAAGAAAACACCTTAAGTTTGTGCCATTTTCATGGTCACTTTTCAAAAGAAAAAATTAAACAAGAGCAAATTAGTAAGATAAATAAACTGACAAATGAAGTGATTGAAAGTAAAACTATCTTACTAATTAAAGATAGTTATAGTGACTTTAAAGAACAAAGTGATTTACCCGAAATACTTAATCATAATTTACTAATTACCCCTATTTTCAATCACCTTTCAGATGTATTAAGTGAGCCTATTGGAGGCTTATTTTTTTACTGTGATTCTAATATCGAAATAAATGAATATCTTGATTTAATGGATGAAATTACAAACCTGTTTGCAGCAGCGATTATGAGGGAAAATGCCAGGAAATTGTTGAAACAAGCGACTGAATCTGCAGAACAAAATAGTCAACTCAAAGGTGAGTTTTTAGCGAGTATGAGTCACGAAATTCGTACACCTATGAATGGCGTACTTGGCATGTTAGGTTTATTGCTAAATACCGAACTCAATGTTGATCAACTTCATAAGGCATCGTTAGCAAAATCCAGTGCTGAATCATTATTAGTTTTAATCAATGATATTTTAGATTTCTCTAAAGTTGAAGCAGGTAAAATGAACTTAGAATATATTGATTTTAATTTACGGGGCATGTTTGGTGAGTTCACAGAATCAATGGCACTTCGGGCCCATGAAAAAAATCTTGAACTGATCTTAGATCTAACAGAAATTGAATACTCTATGGTTAAAGGTGATCCCGGCAGAATAAGGCAGATTCTGACTAATATTGTAGGTAATGCAATCAAGTTTACAAGTTCAGGAGAAGTACGAATAAGTGCTTCAATGACACAAATAAATAATGAACGATTAACACTAAAATGTAGCATTCAAGATACTGGCATTGGCATTCCAAAAAACAATCTAAATAACTTATTTGATACCTTCACTCAAGTAGATGCATCTACAACAAGAAAGTATGGTGGTACTGGGTTAGGTTTAGCTATATGTAAAAAACTCTGTGAATTAATGAATGGTGAAATTTTAATTGAAAGTGAGGAAGGTAAAGGAAGTTGCTTTACATTTACAGTCGAATTACAAAACAGTAAACAATCACAAAAGGTTTTACCACGTATTGATATTAGTAAATTGCATATTCTGATTGTTGATGACAATAAAACAAACCGCGAAGTACTCATTGGCCAACTTGAACACTGGGGAGCAAATGTCCATGAAGCTAGTGGAGCAAAACAAGCTCTAGATAAATTAAATTCAGCCCCAGATTTTTTCGATGTTGCGTTATTAGATATGCAAATGCCAGATATGGATGGCGCTGAACTAGGCAAACAAATAAAAAACAATAAAGCACTAAGTGAATTAAAATTAGTCATGATGACATCTATATCTAATTCAGATGAAGTTGATTTTTTTGCAAAAATTGGTTTTGATGCTTATTTTCCAAAACCAGCAACAACATCTGATTTATTTAATGCACTTAATGTTGTTGTCGATAATGGTGAAGCTCTCAAAAATGCATCCCCTATAGTTACTCATAATTATTTACAAACACTAATCCCAACAAACAAAAACGAAAATATTAAATTATTGTTAGTAGAAGATAACAAAGTAAATCAACTTGTGGCCTTGGGTGTTTTAAATGAATTGGGTTATAAAGCTGAAGTGGCAAACAATGGTCAAGAAGCGATTGATACATTAAAACAATCTAATAGTGAATCTCCATTTAATTTAATTTTGATGGATTGCCAGATGCCAATTTTAGATGGCTATAAAACAACTCAATCAATACGTAGTGGAGACGCGGGGCTTAGGTACAAAGATATTCTTATTGTTGCAATGACTGCCAATGTTATGCAAGGAGACCGAGAAAAATGTATCAACAGTGGTATGAATGATTATTTAGCAAAACCAATAGATCCATTATCACTTCAAGAAAAATTAAAACTGTGGCTGTCAGATAACACTAACCAACATATAAAAATTGATCCGATTAAATTAACAACTAAAGAGGAAGAAGTATTGCAAGTTCCTAATAATGTTAAAGATGATAATGACAAAAATTTAGTTGCATGGGATCAAGAAAGTGCACTTAAACGCGTTTTAAATAAGGAGAAATTATTAAAGTCGCTAGTAGAAATATTTCTTACTGAAATGCCGTCACGCATAGCTGAATTAAAAACCGCCGTAAATAACCAAGATGATGAATCAATAAAGTCCGTTTCACATACCATTAAAGGGGTTGCAGCAAATCTAAGTGCATTCAAGCTGCAACATTTTTCATCTGAGTTAGAAAAAGCTGGAAAATTTTCTCAAATTAATCAATATGAACCCCTTTATTTAAAAATAGACTCTTCCTATACTGAGATTTCACAAATATATAAATCTTTTATTAATCATAAAACAATAACGGTAGATAAACAGCAAATAAAAGACATTTCGATTGAGCAATATACCGAATTACTTTCTAGTATAGCTGAACTAAAGCTTAGAATTGAACAAAACGATTATGTAGAACCAGATGAAATTACACAATTTTTAGAATTGGGTTTAGATACTCAATTAATAGATAAATTTAACCTACTTGAAACACAAATTGGGCAATTTGAAATTTTAACGGCTTTAGAAAGCATTGATGATATCTCAAGTTATATTTCTCAGGAAATTAATATCATAGAGGCTAAAGGATGAATAATAAACCACTCATATTGATAGTTGATGATTCTCCTACTAATATTCAACTACTTGCAGCTTGTTTAAAAAATGATTATAGATTAAAGATAGCAACAAGTGGAGAGCAATGTTTGAAGCTTGTTTCTGAGAATATTGAACCTGATTTGATATTATTGGATGTTGAAATGCCAGGTTTAAATGGTTACCAAGTTTGTGACAAATTAAAAGGTAAAGAATCAACATCCTCAATTCCAATCATTTTTGTAACAGGGCGACAAGGGGATGAAGATGAGACAAAGGGTCTTCGATTAGGAGCCGTTGATTACATTACCAAACCAATACGCCCTGCAATTGTTGTTGCCAGAGTTAAAACCCATATTACCTTAAAATTACAACACGATAAGCTGATCAGTATGGCAATGCATGATCAATTAACGGGCTTATATAATCGACATTACCTATTAGAAGTTGCAACACAAAAGGTAGCGCGTGCTCTAAGACATAAATATCCATTATGTTTACTCATGATTGATATAGACCATTTTAAAGCAGTTAACGATACTCATGGACATCATACTGGAGATCTTGTTTTAAAAGCAGTCGCTAAAGAACTCTCTACTGGCAACCGAGAAGAAGACATCACAGCACGTTTTGGCGGCGAAGAATTTGTGATTATTTTCGATCATTGTCATTTTGTTGATGCACAAAATAAAGCAAATGCAATTCTAGATAGAATAGAGGAACTAAAACCTGAAGGGTTAAAAGTTACAGTGAGTATTGGCTTAGCTAAATTAATAAAATCAGACGAACAATTTTCTAATCTATTAAAGCGTGCCGATCTCGCTTTATATGAAGCGAAAAATAAAGGAAGAAATAGAGTTGAAGCTGCAATAGCACCAAATAATTAAGGAGAACCATAAATGTCACCTCAAAAAAAAGTGCTTGTTGTTGATGACTCCAAAGAAAATCGTACTTTATTAAAGATGCTTCTGGAAGACGATTATGAAATTGAAGAGGCTGATTGTGGCGAAACATGTTTAGCAAAGATCTCAGTTTCAAAGCCGGATCTCATATTACTTGATGTTCAGATGCCAGGGCTCAGTGGTTATGAAGTCTGTGAACATATCAGAAAACAACCTGAAACTTCTGATTTGCCAATTATTTTTGTATCTGGACTTGATAGTGCGGAGGAACGTTTAGCGGGTTTTGAATGTGGTGGCGATGAATATGTTATAAAACCAGTAGATGGATTAGATTTATTATCAAAAGTTCAAGTTCATCTTGCTCGACAAAAAGACTTGCACATTAAGCATGAAGAAGAAAGCGATGCTATGAACATCGCAATGGAAGCGATGACCGTTAGTAGTGAGCTTGGTCAAATCGTTGAGTTTGTTAAAAATGGCCAAAACTTACAGACATCTAAAGATGTTGGTAGTGCTATTTTAAATATTTCTCATGAATTTCAGCTGAAAACATCAGTATTAGTTAAAACCGATCAACTCTATTTTTTTGGTTGCAAAAATAACTCAATGGAAGCAAAGTTTTTAGAAAAATTATTTGATACTAAAGAGCGTATTTTAACAATAGGCATAAGAACAATCGTAAAAAATGACAATATTGTGCTACTAATTAAAGATATGCCACATCACGATGAAAATAGAAGTGGACGATTAAAAGATCATCTTTCGGTTTTAATGGACATTGCCAATGGATATTTAATTAATATTATTGCAAGAACAAAAATGGCAAAACAACGTAAAGATTTCATTAAAAACATCATTAATATAACCGATATCCAAATATCAAAAACTAGCGAAAAAATAAATAATTATGATAAACAGTCTAGCGGTATTATGAGTGGAATGTTAAGTGATTTAGAAAATATGCTTTTCAGCTTAGGATTAGATGATGATCAAGAAAAAGCACTGATGCAACTCGCAGATAAAGCAACAGAGCAATTGGTCAACTTAAATCAAACAACAAATGACCTAGATTCAGAACTTAATGTGATTTTAGATAGTTTAAATGAGTATTATGATTCCCATACAGATAACTAACGACGAAAGAACTCAAAGTGTAACCATTACGTTAATAAATGATAACTCATTGTAAAATATAGATATATTTATTGACATTAATAATCGAATAATTATATGTTGGTATTTTACTCAAGAGCAAGGAATGACTTATCATAAAATACTCAAATTTCAACTTACCTCATATATTCATACTTTTATTTTTTTGTGTTTTTCTTAGTGCGTGTAAATCAACGAAATCAGCTAATCCAGCCAAAACACTGCCTAATATATTAAATATCGTTGATACTCAAGTGTTTGGGAAAAAGCCGAGTATTATATCAAGTGACACAATATTTGAATTAAGTCAAAAAGAGCAGGATAAATTTTTAGAATACTATAATGCAGAAAGTAGAAAAGATACATCACCTCATAAGCGTGTGTATAACTATATAGAAAATAATCTACATTCTTTTAATTACTATGGCGAGACCTATACTGCCCAAGAGACTGTAGATAATAACGCTGGTAATTGTATCTCCTTAGCTATATTAACAACTGCATACGCTAAGTTAGTCAATATCAAATTTGGCTACAGTGAAGTAACAACCGCACCGGTCTATTTTAAAGAGTCTAATTTTCAGTTAATTTCAAATCATGTCAGGACTAAATTATATGATCCTACTTTTGTTGAAGAAGATAACATCGTATATTTTTACAAACCGGGCATTATCGTAGACTATTTCCCGAGTCGAAATAACTGGTCAAATGGTATAGCAACATATAAACAATTCATTTCGATGTATTACAGAAACCTTGCTGCAAAAGCTTTGCTTAAAAATGATTTAAACAAAGCAGGGTGGTTAATAATAGAATCTTTGAAGTTCGCACCAAAAAGTTTAAGCTCCATTAATTTACTTGCAGTGGTATATAGAAACCTTAATTTATACGAAACATCTGAGTTAGTTTATCTTCATGGTTTAAAATACAGTAGTGATAATTTAAACTTACTCGGTAATTACCAAATTTTACTATTAAAACAAAATAAAACAATTGATGCGGAGCTACTTCAAACAAAAATTGATAATGCAAAAGATCCCAGCCCATTTAGATGGTTAACCTTGGCAGATGAAAAATTTAACCAAAAACAATATTATAATGCGATAAAGTACTATAAAAAAGTCATTGAAATAGCGCCATATTTGCATCATGGCTATGCCGGTACAGCAAAATCACTTTATGCTCAGAATCATAAAAGTGCATCAAAAAAGTTTATGAAAATTGCTTTAGAAAAAACCCATGAAGCAAAACAAGAAAAGCTATATAAGGCGAAGCTTGCGATTCTACAAAAATATTAGCGGATAAAAAATAAAAAAACGCCAGAATATCTGGCGTTTTAGGCTTGGATAAAGCCAAATTTTGGAGATTAAGTTGGTTTAATTACTATCTCGCGTTTGTGCTTTCAAATATTTTATCCGCCGACGCGGCTACAAATCCAGTATAAATTTCACCATCAGCTTTATTGTAACGTAAAGAAAATTCATAGAAACAACTTGGGATCTTCATTTCACAATCACTAAATTTAACATTAAAGTTATCAGCTAGTGTAGATGATTGCTCGAGTAATACTTCAGGAGAGCCTTTAATTATCCCACCCGTTGTATTCATTTCAAATTTTGCATCTATCAACTTTTGATTTACAGCTTCAATTGTCTCAAAACCCGCTAAGTAATTAATATTTACAGTAAAGTGATTTGCGCGATAGCCCCAAGCAGCAGTCCATGCTGCATATTCACTTTCTTTTAGTAACATTTTATAAGTTTCAGAATCAATTGACCAATGTGTTCCTGAATAAATAAAGTTATCAGCAGTAATTGCAGCTTCATCAACTTGAGCAACAATGTCTCTAATCACTTTTTGTAGTTCTTCAGAGAATTTTTCTACTAATAACTCAGAGATAAATACTTTTGGTTTTGTTGGATCTGTATGTTCAAAATGTTTAGCGTATAAGTTTTTTGATTCAAAATGATATTCACCACATTCAGTGTAACCAACCGCTTTAAAATGCGCAGCTAGTTTCTCTAATCCCACTTTTTCAATATTAAAAGTACGAAGTGCAATATGGTCATTAATCACATCGTCTTGCTGAGTTGAACCTAATAACTCATGCACTTTTTTAGCTGATGGTGTAACTGCTAAATAGTCAGTCCATAAATTTTCAAAAAGTGTATCTACATTCGTGTGCATGTTAATTCCTAAATCTAAATTATGAGGAAGCAGATATTCTACTTCCTAATTACTCGCAATATTGTTTGTTTAAAATATTAAACAAATAAACCAGGCGCTAAAGTAGCCGGCATTGTCACTTTTTGTGCTTCAACAGATGCAACAGGATAAGCACAATAGTCAGCGGCATAAAATGCACTTGCTCTGTGATTACCACTGGCTCCTATGCCACCAAAAGGTGCTGCACTTGAAGCGCCAGTAATTGGCTTATTCCAATTTACGATACCTGCGCGTATGCGCTTAAAGAAATGATCATAGTCAGCTTGCTCATCAGCTAGTAATCCTGCAGATAAACCAAACGAAGTATTATTTCCTTCAGTGATAGCAGCATCAAAATCAGTGTATCTATAAACTTTTAATAATGGTCCAAAATGCTCTTCATCAGGTAATGATTGTGCATTTGTCACATCAATAATACCTGGAGAGACAAAGCCAGTTCCCGTTTTTAAGTGCTTAAGTTCAACTAAAGACTCACCACCAATCGCTAATATTTCAGCTTGTGCTTTAACCATACCTAAGGCTGCAGCTTCTGAAATCATAGCACCCATAAAAGGTTGTGGTTCAGCAAAAGAATCACCGACTAATATGTTCTTAGTCGCTTCAATTAGTTTTGCTAAAATGGCATCACCATTGACACTTTTTTCTATAAATAAACGGCGAGAACATGTACAGCGTTGCCCTGAAGTAACAAAAGCGGATTGTAAAATATCATGCACAGCTGAATTTATATCTTCAACATCTTTGATAATTAGCGGGTTATTTCCACCCATTTCTAACGCTAAAATCTTACCTGGATGGCCAGCAAACTGTTTATGTAATATATGGCCCGTATTAGAACTTCCAGTGAAGAATAAACCATCAATATCATTATGAGAAGCAAGCGCTTTACCTGTTTCAAGTTCTCCTTGAACCATATTAATAACGCCATCTGGTAAACCAGCTTGTTGCCATAACTGTAGCGTATATTCAGCAACCATTGGAGTTAATTCTGACGGTTTAAATACAACTGTATTTCCTGCAAGTAATGCTGGTACGATATGACCATTAGGTAAATGACCTGGGAAATTATATGGCCCAAATACAGCTACAACACCATGAGGTTTGTGACGAATAAATGCCTTAGCACCAGGCATTGGATTTTCAGTAGTACCTGTTCGTTCTTCATGGGCTTTAACAGAAATAGCAATTTTTCCTGCCATAGCACCCACTTCCGTACGCGTTTCCCAAATAGGTTTACCTGTTTCTTTAGCAATCACAGTTGCCATTGTTTCGCTGTTATCTTTTAATAACTGAGCGAATTTATTGAATATTTCAATACGTGCGATTGGTTCTAGATCTGACCAAGAATAAAAAGCTGTACGAGCTGCTTTTATTGCATTATCGACTTGCTCTGCTGATGCGCCTGCACCTTGCCAAATAACGTCACCATTAGAAGGATTTACTGAGGAAAAGCTAGGTCCAGTTCCACTAAGCCATTGGCCATTAATAAGTTGTACATTGAAACTCATAGGTGCATCCTTAAGTTAAGTTAATAAATCTAATTGAGTCGCCTTCTTCCACATTAAGTGCTTTAGCAACTGCTGGTGAAATAGCAATGATATTTTGTTCTGCGATATAACTCACTTCATGTGTGAATGTCGCCCTAAAATCAACAATGCTTGTATTACAAACAGCAAAAACAGTTTCATTTGAAATATTATCAGAAATTGTCACTTTGCTATTTAAGCTTTCTTTGACTGAGCGAACTTTACTCAGTTTTGATTCAACAGTAGGGCCTGCATCAAACAGGTCGACATAACCGCGATGCTCAAATCCTTCTTTTTCGAGCAAACTCAATGCCGGTTTCGTTTTAGCATGAACTTGACCTATAACTGCCTGTGCTTTATCACTCAATAAATTGGCATAAATTGGATGTTTAGGCATTAATTCTGAGATAAACCCTTTGCTACCAATACCAATTAGATGATCGGCCTCAGGAAAGTCAATACTAAAAAAATGCTCTTGTAGCCATTCCCAAAATGGAGAATGGCCATGTTCATCCGATACCCCACGCATTTCTGCAATAACGGTATCTGCAAAACGATGTGGGTGCTCAGCCATAAACAAAAATCGTACGCGAGATAACAATCTACCAGCTAATCCTTTACGAAATGCTTCTCTTAAAAATAAAGTACAAATTTCACTTGCGCCCGTGTAATCATTACACATGGTAAGTACTTCAACAGTGTTATATACACCGAGTGCTTTAGAGTGATGCACTGATTTACTTTTATGATAATGATATAAAGGCACATTCATTCCAACCGCTGCCTCTATTGCCGTTGTGCCAAGGATTTCGCCTGTTAAAGTATCTTCTAGAACAAAAAGATATCCTTCATCACCCGGTGATGACACAGACTTATTAAAACTTATTTCGGCTCTTTGAATTTTTTCAGATAACTGTTCATCATTAACAGGTAATGATGTGAAACCATGGCCTGATTCAATGGCTATTTGTTTTAAAGCATCAAAATCAGATTTTTTGATAGGTCTAATTACTTGCATAGTTAGTTACTCATACCTTTTATTGACATCAAAACAGGCTAAGTACTTAACCTGTTTAATTAATTAAAAAGTGATTAACCTTTAACTACTTGTGCAACCGCTTTTTCAAAGCGATTTAAGCCTTCTTTGATATCTTCTAGTGGGATCACTAATGAAGGTGTAAAACGAATTACATTTACACCGGCAACTAAGCTCATTAAACCGTGCTCAGCAGAGGCTACTAAGAAATCCTTAGCGCGACCAGCGTAATCTTCTGTCAAAACAGCGCCTAAAAGAAGACCTTTACCACGTACTTCACTAAATACATTGTATTTTGCATTTATCGCATCAAAACCTTCACGGAATAACTGCTCGCGCTCTTTAACACCCGCTAGTACTTCAGGTGTATTAACTGTATCTAATGCAGCTTCAGCAACTGCACACGCTAATGCATTACCACCATATGTTGAACCATGAGTACCAATTTTCAAATGCTTAGCTATTTCTGTCGTTGTTAACATTGCAGCTATTGGAAAACCACCACCCAATGCTTTAGCTGTTGTTAAAATATCAGGCGTTACATTAAGGCCTTCGTAAGCATATAAATCACCAGTACGACCAACACCCGTTTGAACTTCATCAAAAATAAGTACTGCATTATGCTTTGTACATAAATCACGTACACCTTGCATAAACTCATTCGTAGGAGAAATAATACCGCCTTCACCTTGTAATGGTTCGATCATAACAGCACATGTTTTATCAGAGATAAGCGCTTCAAATGCTGCTAAATCATTGTAATCAACATGATCAATATCACCTGGTTTAGGACCAAAACCGTCAGAATATGCAGCTTGACCACCCACAGTTACAGTGAAAAAAGTACGACCATGGAATGCTTTATTAAATGCAATAATTTGGCTTTTTTCTGCGCCATAATTATCAAGTGCGACACGACGTGCCAATTTTAAAGCTGCTTCATTTGCTTCTGCGCCTGAATTTGCAAAATATACTTTTTCTGCGAATGTTGCATCAACAAGTTTTTTAGCTAAACGTAAAGCAGGTTCATTTGTCATTACATTTGATAGGTGCCAAATTTTCTCGCCTTGCTCTTTTAAAGCATTTACAAGGTTAGGGTGACAATGTCCTAAACAGTTAACAGCGATACCGCCGGCAAAATCGATAAACTCTTTTCCATTTTGATCCCAAACACGAGAGCCTTCACCTTTAACAGGGATCACAGCTGATGGTGCATAGTTAGGTACCATTACGTCGTTGAATAATTCTCTTGTTACTTGCATTTTGAAACCCTTCGCTTGCTGATTAAATATGGTTAAAAGTTTAGTTCAATTTACTTCAATGAATCTAACCTAACCAATAATTATTATGATTTAGTCATTATCTTTATATTTCATTTCAAAGTGCAGTGTTAATTTGTTAAATTTAACCAGTAAAATGGGCATTATAACCAAAAGAGTTATCAAAATGATAAATGAACAAGATGAAAAGTTACTTTCGATACTAAGAACAAACGCCAGAACCAGTGTTTCTGACTTAGCAAGAGCATTGAGTTTATCTCGTTCTACAGTACAAAATCGCATTGCAAAGCTCGAAAATAGTGGCGTTATTAAAGGCTATGTCGTGCAATATGGCAGCCAGTTTTCACAAGATTTAGTATCAGCCCATGTTTCTATTAAAGTGAAACAAAAACTAACAACCAAAACAAATTTAGAACTCAAACAAGTGAGCCAAATTAGTGAATTATATGCTATTAGTGGAGAGCATGATCTCATTGCTATTATTCAAGCACAATCTTTAGAGCAACTAAGCAGGATTCTTGATGAAATTGGAAATTTAGATGGAGTAGAGCGCACAAACTCCTCTGTTTTATTAGAAACAAAATTCAAACGTTAATATTTATTGTATTTATTATTGGTCGATTCGCTTTGCTCGTTTACAATAGCGCTGATTTTTGACTTTTACTAAGTGGAACACCTATGACAGATACCAAACGCCTCAACAAGTTTATTAGTGAAACTGGCTTTTGTTCACGCCGAGAAGCTGACAAATATATTGAAAGTGGCAAGGTAACTATTAATGGTTTTAAAGCCGAAGTCGGTATTCAAGTATGCGAGGGTGACATAGTCAAAGTAAATGGCCGACCTTTAAAAGAAAAACCTAAGGCTGTTTATATTGCATATAACAAACCCGTTGGTGTGACTTGTACAACAGAGGGGAAGATTCAAAGTAATATTATACGTGCGATTAATTATCCTGAACGCATATTCCCAATTGGCCGTTTAGATAGACCTTCAGAAGGTTTAATATTTCTGACCAATGAAGGTGATATCGTTAATAAAATTTTAAGAGCTGGTAATAACCATGACAAAGAATATGTGGTTAAAGTAGATAAACCGCTTAACACTACCTTTGTACAAAAGATGTCAAATGGCATTCCGATACTTGGTACCATTACAAAAAAATGTACAGTTAAACAAATTGGTAAAGATTCATTTTCAATGATTCTTACACAAGGGTTAAATCGTCAGATCCGTCGTATGTGTGAATATTTAGGCTATGAAGTAATTACATTACAACGTACTCGTATTATGAATGTGACATTGAAAGGCCTACCCGTTGGTAAATGGCGTCACTTAACTGAATCAGAAATGAAACAAATAAATGGCTCGGTCGAAACCTCAGGTAAAACAGAAGAGCATTCAATCGATGTAAATAAATGGCACCATAATAAACCAAAAGTGATAGATAATAAGAGAAACTTTCAAGATGATAATAAATCATCCTCAAATGAAGTTAAAAACAAAAATTCTCATAGACATGATAATAAAAAACCTTTTAATAAAGACAAAATATCCCACTCTAAAAGAAATATTGATTCTAATAACAACAAGCCAGTACAAAAAAATCGTGTTAAAGGTACCTTATCTTTAAAGAAGTAATTGAAACTTAATCGATATGAAAAAGTATGATTAACTCATGCTTTTTTTATATCTGTTATTGACTAGTCCTAAATAAGATTGGCACTTTTCATTAGTAAAAGCTTAACACTTGAGTGAAGCCAAGATAATGGTTGAAGAATCTGTGATGATATATAATAAAAGAAGTCCTCGGGTGGGCTTAAATTAAAAGGCCTGATGTACTTCATCAGGCCTTTTTAAATTGCTGTTAACCGATGCTAGGACGGTTCAAATCTTTAAATATGTTTGTAAGAGTAGATTAAATAACGTTTGAATCAGGGCAAACAAAATCGCTGTAAACCCGGCCTACTTTATCAGGTAGTTCATTAATTTCATCTTCTGTTATCTTTTTAGATAAACTCTTTAACCCTTTAAGTTTACCATTAGAAATTATCATCTCTTCAACAAAGTGATCTGTCGGTTCAAGATAATATAAGTAGTCAAACTCTTCATCATTAATTCGTTTCTTAATTGGAGATGGCACAGTAATGATGACATTTTTTTCAAGTAAATCTAATAAAGCTGCACGCATATCTCTTCGTTTTGTTACGATCGAAACTTGTGGTTTACCAAAAGATTCCATAATTCTTAATAAGCTGATTGGCTCCTTTCTATCTATTGTTGCAGACGTCCACATACTTGATAAATATAAATCTAAATATCTTGAAAATGTAGAGCCATAGCATGTCAATCGACTAAATAATATTTGTCTATAACTCAGGTTTGATATTTCTTGGACTACAAAGTCACTAAAACCAATATAACAACGATCTCTACCTCTACCATTACCTTCTAATTCTAATACTGCATCAGACCATACATCATGTGTTATTTCGGCTCTGCGTTTAGGGTTGTTTTGATCTATTTGGCTGATCCGGGTTTTTGAATCTCGTATTATGGTTAATGATTCACGTATTTGTTCATAGCTTTTTGTTTTACCCATTAGCTGAAGATATTTCTTTATTTCATAAAGGCTAAAACTTGTGCCATAACGGGTAATACCACCAATTGATTTTCTTTCTAAGCCATTCGTTGAAGCAATTAAAAATATAACTTTTTCAATCAATTCTTCAGCATCAGAAGGTAGAGCATAAAATTCTATCTTTTCTTTTGTTTTTCTATCTAACCTTTGTATGACTGCAGGTTGTACACGGCAGGTATAGTTTTTACCCTGAATTGAAAAGTTATTTGAAATTGAAACTGTATTTGATGCTAGATCAGCCACTGGCTTAATTGCACCATATCCTCGATAGAATCGAGGGATCAAATCTATACTGGTTATTGAGTTTGAGTATTTTCTTTCTAAACTTAGATCATATTTATCACCATCTAATACTTCAAATAAACGTAATCTCAAAGCTTCTTTTGGATCAACTTTGAAATCTGGTGTTGTTGCTAGCATTAGATGTTCTCTTTTTCTTATTAGTTATGATCATTTAGTGTTTGGGATCATAAATTTTATATTCTCAGCATGCAACTTTGGTTTGGTTAGAAATTGAGATCTTTTTTGATCTTAATTTTTATTATGTAAAGGTAATTTTAGGAATTTCTTTTTAGATAAGGTTAAAAGAGTATAAATTATAGTTTAAATTAGGTTTTGGACTTGGTTAGGGAGAGCATTTTAAGTTATTGTATTTAAGGTGGTTTGTTAATTCCGTGAGGCATATATCTAACCAAGCCAGCTCATTTATCTAACTATAAAGACCTTAATTTCTAACTAATAGATCATAATTTCTAACTATGACGATCTTAATTGAGATCAATATAACTAACCAATTAAATACATATTTCTTACCATTGGAGATCAGTATTTCTTACTAAAAAAATATTGTTATTAGATCTATCCACAGTGATTTATGGCTTTGAACACAATGAGATCACTATTTCTAACTATTAATTACGTTATTTCTGACTAAATATAATTTTCCCGATCAAAGGATCTAACTAATAGATCAGATGATCTGATTAATAAATACAGTATTTCTAACCATTAAAATGAGTTATCAACAGCTAAAACAGCCTGCTTATATCAACTTTAAATTTCTGTTAACTTAAATTTTAACATTTAGTAACAAGTGATATTCATTTTATCTGTTTTTAGATTAAATGTTAGATCCCACTGTTTGGTTAGAAATAATGATCTTGTATTAAAGTTCAAAGTTAAGATCACCTTTTGATTTTAGTGCGAAACATGCTGCTTCATCATTTTTTAGTTCGAAATATGCTTCTTGATATATTTATTGTTTAAAAAATAGTTTATTTTTGGATCTTTTGGTTAGAAATATCATGTTTATCACTTTCTAGATCAGAATATCTAACTAAAAGATTGAGTATTGGATATGAGATGAATTATTTTTGGTTAGAAATACACTACTTAAGATGTTAGTTTCTGATTTTTATAGATTTAGAGTATATATATTAGCCATGTTTGGTTAGAAACATGATGTCTATTGCTGTCAGTACTCATATATGACATTACTTATTGTGCATATTTGGTTAGATATATGGTTCGTGAATTTTACGTTGTTTAAAGATTAATCCAATTGATAGCTGTTATATTCGATATGTTTGGTTAGAAATATAGTGTTTGATCTAAATGGTTGTGCGGATCTGTATTAATTAAAACTGTCGCTTCTTAATTCTCTTTATATATTTTGCTACATAATCCAGCTGATACAATAAAGTAGCAAAACTTGATTATAATTTAGTAAGTGCCTCCAAACTTGGTTACTAGTATAAAATATAATAACTATAAGCTACCCTTGTCTACGAACTAATGGCGATACTAAGCGTCGCCAAGAAAGTGTAAAACCGGTATATACTAAAAAGCATGCTGTGAGTAAGGCTAGTCCTGCAATCGTTTGACCTATAAACCCAAAATATTCACCAGTATGCACAAAGTGAACAACTCCCCAAGCTTGGTCTCCCTTAGACCAATCCGTTCCTTTCTTTACTCGTACAATATCGGCTGTATCATTATTTAAAAACAATGCGTAAGCCATACCGTAGTTATTACCAAGGCTGCGATCGATATAAAAACGAGTATTGCCTGTTTCGCGCCCAAATTCTAACCACATTGATGCCAGTCATCGGCACCATTTTCAACAGCATGCTGTTTTGCAACGTTAAATAAAGCTTCATAAGTCTGCTTAGCATCAACTAAATCTACCGATCCCCGCTTTTGACGAGGAAGTGGTGGTTCTTCTGAATATGCATTATAAAGTATTTCATTTGCCCAACTAAAATGAAATACGATAGCTGTAGTGACTATGAAAAATAGTGGTATTATTGCCCATATGCCCAATACATGATGCCAATTATAACGCTATGTCTTGAATCATCCCAAGCTACTATTTGTGCTTCGTATGTTAACTGAACGCCAGTGGCAGACATTATGAAAATAACAACACCAATACTGATCCCTACAATTAAATGCGACTAAAATATTAATTTACGTAGCATTTTATACCTTATATATTACAAGTGTCACAATGTGGAAGTGACAAATTAACAATGTATATACGAAGATCATGTGTTTTTTTCTGCCTCAATTAAAGGTGAAAGATGTTCTTCGTGATTACGCCAGCGCGCTTTTGCGTTTTGATATAAAGGCTGACGTACCTGCCATCGACTAGGCGTTTGTACTGCTCGTTTAGTTTCATGAAAATTTAAAACTTTTTCTTCCCAATCTAGTCCAATGAAATCTAGTAACTTTCGGCCTTGCTTTTCTATGTCAGAGACTGTTTCTTCATAGTTAACGTCAAGTATTTGTAAACCACTCACTTGTTTGAAGTGCTTCATAAGCTTCTGATACCCTTGCCAATAATGTACGATATCTTTAAGATCTGTTGACCAACTTTGTGCTGTGTTAAAGTTATGGCTAAAAATTGATAACCCACAATCTCTAATGTCACGTGTGCAATGAATAATGCGAGCATTTGGAAATACCATGGCAATTAAACCTAAATGCCAAAAATTTAATGGCTGTTTGTCAATGACTTTACTTGCTA
>Ga0209292_1001540_pt1 | contig 28062 bp, 18 predicted proteins | sample GOMGulsemesocosm_2_FD_184634 | JGI IMG/M metagenome (GOLD analysis project Ga0209292, IMG submission 184634) | Methane-oxidizing microbial communities from mesocosms in the Gulf of Mexico - GOM9C Gulf of Mexico (SPAdes) (version 2) | ecosystem: Environmental > Aquatic > Marine > Cold seeps... | reverse complement strand
TGTATGTTATATATTCCAATGTATTAACTATCGAATAAGCAGGACTCAGCTTGGCTAGGATATAACTATAATATCGACAGTGTAATCAAGGTATTTTAGGTAAAGCTAGAGCGTTTAAAATTGATATAAAAAACGGGCCAATGGCCCGTTTTATTTTGGCTAAATACTGCTAGTCGTATCTAGCCATTACTTACTTTTGCTATCAAACTATTTCACGTCAACTTGTACTGCAACATCACTACCTGAGCTTTCGACTGCAATATAGAACCAGCCTGTTGGCGGGTTATTAACCGTGATATTTTGTTCAGTTGTACCTTCATTTGTAGACTTATGCGTGTGGCTAGCAGCTGTTGGCCAGCTAGTACCTGTATAAAGCTCTACTGCACCATTACCATGAGCTGTATTTACTTCAATACTTGTTACGCTATCATTTAAATAGATGTAATAACTATTATGACCATTACCGGTACAAACGGCTGCACCAGAACTAATAGCGCCATAGGTAAACGGTGAAGAAGTACTGCAAGCGTTGGCAATTGCGCCCGTTACTGGAGGCTCTACCGGTGGTGTAACTTCACCAGATAAACTGACTTTAAACGTTACATCAGCATAGCTATTTGAGCTATCTAATGTAATGTAACGCCAACCTCTGTTTGCAGAAACTTGTAGTGATTGCACGGTACCAGCCATAGTAGAAGATACTTGATAATTATCAGTTGTTGCCCAACTGTCTGCATTGAAATAAATACCAACATCACCATTACCACCCGCTGTCGTTAAGAATAACTGAGTATTGTCTTCTTCAACCCACACATAATACGAGCCACGACCACCAGCAACACATTCATTCTTCTCAAGTGTTAGCTTGCCAGTTGAAATAGTAGCTGCGCCACAATCAGGGATGTTCACACCGCCACCATTGGTTGCATCATTTGGATAAGGGTCAGAGTTATCACCCATACCATCACCATCTGAATCTAACCACTCTGTCGCATCATTTGGAAATACATCTGAGTTATCACCACGGCTATCGCCATCTGTATCTAACCACTCAGCGGCATTACTAGGGAAAGCGTCGCCGTTATCACCAAAACCATCCCCATCAGTATCAGTCCATTCAGTAGCATCATTAGGAAAAGCATCAACACTATCTAAATGGCCATCACCGTCAGAGTCAACATCACCGCCTGGCGTTGGGTCGCTATTATCGCCAATACCGTCACCATCAGTGTCTTTAGTTTCAGTGGCATCATTAGGAAATGCATCACCGTTATCACCAATACCATCACCATCTGAGTCTTTGCTTTCTGTTGCATCATTTGGGAAAGCATCTAGGCTATCAATAACACCATCGCCATCAGAGTCAACTGGCTGAGTACCACCGCCACCACCAAGATCATTAGTAATAATATAATCATTACTAGTTAACTCTTGGCTCATTACCGCAACACCTAAACACTGATTGTTTTCATCAGTAATTGCTGCACGGCGATTACCAAACCATTTCCATGAGCTAACACTGTCATAAGTTTCGCCTGTTGCCAGTGTGGTAAAACCAAAACCAACATTTAACTCACCCGTTTCATTATCAACACGATGAACACGAATAGGTTTATCGCTATTGTTGATAAATGAGAAGTCTGCTTCAAATGGACCGGTTAAATGTTTTTCCATTAAGGCACAACTGCCAATAATATTAGCTGCTGGAATAACTTCCAAGGGAGCAGCATTCGCCACCATTGCTTGGTCTACTGTAAAGCTAGCTAAAGGGTTATCTAATACCCCGACACTTAAACAATTTAAGCGGTTATCTGTAACCATTAAACGACGATCGCCATACCACTTAGCATTGTTATAACTTGCACCTGGCTCTAATACACCGTAACCATGGGTAAAGTCACCTGCGCCACTCGTGGTTATGATTGTCCCCTTCGTATTATCGATTCTGAATAAGCGCACCGCAGTATCTGAAGTATTGGTAATGGTAAACTCATGTGATTCACTCATAATCAAATGCGGTTGAGCTAGCGCACAACTACCCATTTCATTGATTGCTGGAATCACCTCAGGCACTACATCTTTAACTAAATCAGCAGTGATGGTGAATGTATTGGTATTTTCAGCCATTACCGCAACACCAAGACAGTTCATGCTGCTATCAGACAACATCATACGGTCGCCTACTTTCCAAGAACTTGAACTATAAGTATCACCTAGATTAAGAGTTTTATAGTTCTTAGCAAAATTAGCCGTACCTTTATTATTGTCTAACCAAAATAAAGAAACTGGCGTATCTGTGGTATTGGTAAAGGTAAAGTTAGTTGAGGCGGCATCAATATGTCTTGCATATTGCTGCGATAAATCACAGCTACCAATAGTATCTTGTGCTGGAATTTGTGCCGATACCGGAGCTACGGTTTGTGAGTTAGCTAACATATAAGCTTCAAAACCATCACCCGTGCGTTGAACTGCACCTTTAAGTGCTGCAACATAAGCTATATTGTCACCCGATTTTAGGGCCGTAGCGATAAGTTCTACCTCGTTCTTATGCTCTTCACTTAAGTATCGCATAGCAAAGTAACCCCATGGATATAGGTTGTCGAACTCATATCCCATAAAGACGATGTTATACAATGGCGGAATTGTTTCGCCTTTTAAGGTGTTAAGTGTTCTTGTATGCTCTTTACCCATGGCCATATACTCAGCCATACCTTCAGCCCATGAAGCGTTAGGATCAAAGGTTCCATATGACCCTGCTTTATTATAACGACCATCAAGGTAATGAACGAATTCATGTCTTAGGTTATAAATTTGGTCAATATACTGACAAGAGCTACCAACCCAGTCATCAGGACATTGCATAGCGATAAAACGTGCTTGGTTACCTTGAGCAGTAGGTGTACCTTCTAAATACATGCCGCCATTATCAGTAGAAATACCAAAAAACTCTGGTGCATATTTCTCATAATCTGCTGGGCTAGCAAAAGCAATCACCTCAATGTGTTCATTTAAATCACCAGCAACAGGGGTACCAGCAGTATTAAAGAAGGCATGGAATTCTGTTTCTTGTAATGCCATATCAGCACATGATTGATCAAGTGTCGCTTGGCTAATAGACGCTTGTGCACGGATAGTAATTTTATCTGTACAGTCATAACTTACCGTTAAAATGTCAGATTCTTTTGGTGGCACTACACAGCTACCAAATAACGGGTCGCCAACAGAACAAGTGCGTCCTGCATTTTCTAAATATTTTTTAGTAATAATTTTTTCTGTCGTTTCAACAGAAATCGTAGCGATAACTTTTTCACGCGCTTCTAAAATAGTGCTATCAAAACGTGCTTTCGCTTCATCATTTGCAACAGATGCTAACTTACCCATAGTGATAAATGAGTGCGGCATGATCCACTTTCTGTCAGCTTCGGTATTCCAGCGCATATCTAAAGAGGTTTCACCTAAATAGATAAATGAACGCATTACAGATAAAACAGCTAACATGTTTGTATTAACAGCTGACTTGATACTAGCATCACCATAATAAACCGCATCACCCAATGCGCCCATCAGCGCCATCGTGGTATCACCACCATTACTTATTCCAAATGGGTTGCTTTGCTCTGAGTAATACTGAATGATAGCTAATAAATGTGGTAGGTGGTCTTTGAAATAGGCTGCACTCGCGTCATTTCTAAAGTTACTTAATGCTGCGGCATAACCCTCTTGAATAACACTACCAGCAGGTGCGATAAAATGAGTCATTTGACTTACCGCTAATAACGCCGTGCTTAATTTAGAGGCTTTTGCATCAGTCAACGCTTGAGCGTTATATTTATAAGAGGCTAAGAAATATAATAATTGGTTTAAATCAGGATCGGCTAAATCATCAGCTTTGGCAAGATAATGAATAGCATCCGAAACGTCATTAATAGGATCATTCGCTGCGCTTGCAATGCCGGCAAAGTCACTATAACTTGCTACCAAAATAGCTGAGATAGATGAGCCGTACTGCGCTTTAGAAGAAATAGAAGCCACAGGAACATCAACAACAACATTGGTGTTATAAACAATATAGTCGCCTAGCGGTGGTGGGACATCACCACCAGTAATCGTTACCGTTAGACTGGTTTGCTCAATATTACCGTCAACTTTAAAGTAACGCTCGCCAGCGCGAGAAACAAAAGAAATACTTTCTTCATTGGTGCCAGCAGTAGTACTGCTTGCTTCAACATTGCCACTCCAGTCATTGCCATCATAAAGGGTAATACCGGCATCATTACCAATGAATGTTCCACCAGAAGTAGTAATGGTAACGTTACTATTGTCATAAGGTACCGTGACAAATAGATAGTGACCGTAGTCAGTCATACATTGTATTTGATTAGCTGGAACTTCGCCTTGGCGAGCTTGAGTCTTAGTGCCACACATTTCTGCAGCCTGAGCGGTTGTCATATTTAACGATAAAAATATCGCGCTCGCTAGTAATGTTTTCTTTGCTGTTAGTTTCATATTTCTTAAGCCTATTCTTATTATGGCGATTAGGTATTTCGTCCGTGCGGCAATGTTAAGCTTGTTATGTTTTTAGTTACTCAAATTGCATCTAACGCGTACATCCTTCTCTTGTCGAAACATATGTGTAAATTTGTTTCTAACTGCTTTATATAATATTTTGTATACAATATTCAAGAAGAGAATAAATAAGAATTTTTTCGTAGTTTGTTAATAAATATTTTATTGATTGTTATTATGATGTTACAAAATCTGAGAGATTTCCCTAATTACTCATAAAATTTGCAAGGGCACTGCGAAAGATAATAAATCTCTAAGATAAGAGGGTATGAAAAAGTGATGAGTAGCAATACTAAAAGATAAAATTATCAATTTCCGTATTGATAATTAAATTAGACAATGTAACCCGAATTAGCTTTTACCGGTTGCGTCTGGCAAAGGTTTTTTAGGCTCTCCAGGAGGAATTAAGGAGTTATCTTCTGGATTTCTCCGTTGATTTTCATGACCGTGTATTTTCGGTTGTGAGGCACTACGATGATCAGCAGGCTTTTCATGTGATTGAAAAGCTACTTTGGTTTTATTTTGATCACTTGCGAGGGATTTACTCTGAATAATATCGCCACTTCCTTGAACACCTTTTGATTGAGAGGCAGTTAACTGTCTACTATCAATACCGCTAGTTTGTATTGTATTATTTTCAGCGGTATTCACTAAAGCTGATTCACCCACTTTTTCAACTAGGCCACTATTGATGTCTTGTTTATCTTGCTGTGATAGTGGTATTTGACTGTAAACAAGCCCTGCGGTAACTGCCGAAAATAATGCGCCAAGGGCTATTTTATTTTTATCCATTGTGTAAACTCCAACGTTAAAACTGTATATTGAATACAATAAGCTATCATGAAGTTTGATTGAGGTGCAATGCTAATGAGTCGAATGAAAAATAATAGCCGGGCAAAGGCTTTACCGAGTCGATGAGCCAAAAGCTGTGCTATTTTGTGCTGAAAAATAGATCCTCACAGTCAAACCAAGTACATATACCCGTTACCATTCAAAGTGCTCAATTTCAGTGGGAATTAAAATGCCTTTAGGAAAGAAAAATAATCCCAACATAGTCACTCTATGTTTTGATTATTAACCGCAGCATAAAGTCATTTTAACCCCAACAGAGAAGCGTTTGAGCAATACCACTTCTTCGTTACAGTGACTTAGAAGAGAATAACCATTCCTTCATCACTGAGCCTTGACTTGAAATCGCTCAATCACTCTGAAACATGAACCTTGAATGGTGACGGGTATAAAACACAAATAAACATACCGTAAATAGCCCTTGTCTTTTAAAAACACTATCACTCAATTAATGTTCAGTTCATAAAAAATAACAAAAAATACTGGCAATACCAGGTTACAGTTTGTAACATGCGAACGATAATCAATACCATTAGCATTAACACTCTACTTTTTGGAATATATTTTATGAAAATCACCCAGCTTGCACGCGCAATTAAAATCGCGGCATTTGCAGCAATCCCTTTATCATCATTAACTTACGCTCAAGCAAGTGATACCGAAAGAGCCGAAGGAATTGAAACTATTACAGTTACTGGACAAAAAATAGATAGGTCTTTGCAAGAAACAGCGAACAGTGTTTCTGTAACAACCGCCAAAGCATTGGAACAACTTGATATTTCTACCCCTTCAGACTTGTTTCAACATATTCCTAATGTTCATGGCGGTACTAACCAGGGCTTCACCATTCGTGGTATTGATTCTTTTAATGTTTCTGGTGGTGGTAATAGTTATTTAACCAGTGTCTATTTTGATGGCGCTCCACTACCTTTTAGGATGGTGAGATCGGGTAAAATGTCTCTTTGGGATGTCAGTCAAGTCGAAGTATTTCGTGGTCCACAATCAACCATTCAAGGCCGAAATGCACTAGCTGGTGCTATTATTATTCGATCACAAGACCCGACTTATGAGTGGAGTGGAAAAGCTAGATTAACTATAGGTGAAGAAGGCCAACAAGAATTAGGCCTTGCTGGTGGTGGTGCATTAATTGAAGATGAGTTAGCGTTTCGCTTTAGTGCAGAAAAAAAAGAATTTGATGGTTATACCTACAACATTGCCCGCCAAGAAAATTCAGATTCGGAAGAAAGTGAGAACTATCGCGCCAAGTTACTTTGGGAGCCAAGCGCCATTGTCACTTTTTCAGCGCTATTTACCTATACTCATGATGAAACCGATGTTGGTGCAAAATGGTCTTTCACCGATAATGCCAAAGGTCCACGTACGGTTAACTTTGATGAGCCAATTTTTGAAACAACCGATACCGATATCTATACTCTAGAACTTGCTTATGAAATTAACGATGTTTGGTTTGTCGACTCCATCACCACCTATAATGAAGCGGGTTATACCTATAACTGGGACGGCGATATAACACCAGAGCCAATTTCAACATTAACTGATGATCGAATGGACAAAACCTTTAGCCAAGAGCTGCGCTTTACTTTTGACTACGATAATTTAAAAGGTGTTGTTGGTTTTTATTACTCTGATTTAGACGTCGTTGATAACTCTGCAGGTGGTCGCTCAATCACACTAGCACAACTGGGTGTACCAACTTTACTCACTGCGCCAGCTGAGTACGGTGGTCTTGGTTTACCACAAGGACTAGCAGATCAGGTACTAGGAATTTATGCTCCGGTAAATCCGGTACGCTTAGGCTCAGAGGTTAATTATACCAGTGCTGTCAGCTCTGCTGCATTGTTTGCTGATGCAACCTACTCGATCAACGACAATCTAGACATCATTGCCGGTTTTCGATATGACCAAGAGAGTCAAGAAAACAAAGATGCCAGTATCTACACAATAGATAACGCCCATTTATTACCTGACCCTCAAACCTACGCGGCTAGTAACCCTATGTTATCTCAACTGATTAGTGGTTTAAATGCTAATCTCTACGCACAAGCACAGTCAGCTTCAGGACAACAGCCACTGATAGATGAAGATTTTAGCGCCTTCTTGCCTAAGTTAGGTTTTAGCTATCATTTCAACAGCGATATGACCACTAGCTTTATATACCAAAAAGGTTATCGCTCTGGTGGCGTTGGTTCAAATACAGCAACCGCAAGAGTCTATTCCTATGAACCAGAGTACACTGACAACTATGAGTTATCATTTCGCTCAACATGGTTAGAGAGTAGCTTAGTTGTTAATGCCAACTTATTTTATCTTGACTGGCAAGAACAACAAATCAATGTACAATTATCAGGCAACCAATATGATGTTGAAACGCGTAACGCGGGAACATCTACAGTAAAAGGTTTTGAAACAGAAGTTTTTTGGTACCCAACAGAAAATTGGTCGGTTACTGGTGGTGTAGGTTATGCCAAAACTGAGTTCACCCATTTTGAATTTAAGAACCAAGGCACTGACGTTATATTAACCGGTAGGCCCTTCCCAGATGCACCTGAATGGACAGCAAATATAGCCACCAGCTATAACTTTGACAGCGGTATTTATATTAATGCCAATGCTAACTATGCTGACTCTTCGGTACCTTTTACTAATCCATACGCTATCATCCCAAATTTTGATCCTAATAATGAGCCTGAAAATGATGCGCGTATATTAGTTAATGCACAAGTAGGTTATGAGTGGAGCAATTACCGAGTATGGCTTCAAGCAAACAATTTACTTGATGAGGTATACGTTGAAAACTTCCTTTCAGTTCCTGGCGCTCGCACCGCGTCGGGACAGGCTGAAATTGGCGCACCAAGACACTTAAGTATTAGTGTTCAAGCCAGTTTTTAACAATAAACTAGCTAATGAAAAAGCCCTTACATCACTGTAGGGGCTTTTCTTTATCTAAATAAGTTAACCTGGTAAATCAGCAAATGAAGCGCTATTCAATGTCGTGGATAGACAAACGCCAACCACGAGTACATTAATGTTTTATTCAGCTCAAGGCATTAAAGGCTCTCAGATTCACTTGATGTAAAGTGTCTTACCAGACTCACAAAGATTAACAATAGTCTTGATAAGATGATTTATCATTGTCGAAACTTTATTAATCACTATGCTGGTCAAGCATTGTTATGCTGTTTTAAATTGATTAACTAATATTTTTATTCTTTTGGATAACTCAGTTGTACTCTGGCTGTTACTCGCTGTTTCTTGTGACCCTACCATTGTAAGCTCTATATGCTGATTAATATTATCAACATTACGTTTGATTTCATCAATGGTCGCATTTTGTTCCTCTGTTGCGGCTGCAATTTGTGTATTAATATCGCCAATAGAAGCAACTGATGTGGTTATTTTATCTAAAGCGCCCCCTGTTTCTCGGGTATTATTCACACAGGCTACAGTGCGCTTCTTACTCTGATCCATCACTTGAACTGCTGCTTTAGCCCCAACTTGTAGCTTTTCAATCATAGATTGAATCTCTGATGTAGAGTCTTGTGTTCGTTGTGCCAATGTTCGAACTTCATCTGCAACAACAGCAAAGCCTCTTCCCTGCTCACCTGCACGAGCAGCTTCAATTGCCGCATTTAATGCTAATAAATTAGTTTGATCAGCAATGCCCCGAATAACATCTAAGACGGAGCCAATATCAGTGGTATCTTGCGCTAATACCTGAATAACATCCGAAGCATTATCAATATCAGTATCTAATAAATCAATGTTAGTAATGGCCTGTTCAACCACACTCAAGCCATCCTGGGCAGCTTGATTTGATAGATTAGTTAGTTCAACACCTTGAGCGGCATTTTCTGCTACCTCTTGAATAGCGGGCAATATTTGTTCAAGTGCAGACAAAAGCTGTTCAATACCCACTTTTTGTTCTGTAATGGCTTCATCTGTTCGGGAGGCTGTTTCGTTGAGTTCACTAGAGGAGGTAGATATGTCATTAATAACACCGCCGAGTTCTATCACGACTTTTTGGATATGGTTGGCAAAAAGGTTAAACCCCCGGCCTAAAGCTGATAATTCATCTTTCCCGCTTTCATGTAGACGTTTGCTTAAATCACCGTCCCCCTCACCAATATTGAGCATGGCATTAGTTGCTTTTTGTAATGGCTTAAATAATGATTGCACTATAAAAACTATTGAAGCAATAAGCACGAAGGCTATAAATATTCCGGTTGATAAGCTTAGACCCATCCAAAAAGAGACTACGTCTTGTGAAGCTTTTAATCGGCTTGATGTACGGTTATCTAATGCTAAGAAGAACTCATTAACTGGGGTCATAATATTTTCAATTTCTTGATGATACTCCTTATTAAATACAATTCTTAAAGCAAATTCATTGACACTCTCACCAGCAAAAGCAGTAAAAGGCCCTTCTACAATGACGCCAGCTTTAATTGACTCCATAGCTTGAGTTTCAGTCGCAATAAGTGAATTAGAGTTTTCACTCGCTTGATTTAAAAATTTAAACTCAGCCGGAGAAAAATGTAGCTCATCCATAATACTGCTTTGCTTTTTAATTTTTCCACGATAAAGCCCCTCATCAACGTAATCAGGTCGGGCTATATCACCATTGCGCCATTTGACAATTTCCCAATATGCATCCCAGTACTTTTGTTCACCTGTTGCCACATATGTTCGACATAAGCGTGTAAGATCCATTGATGTTTGGCGAAACTCGTCGGCAAGAATATAAGAAAGATAGCGAGTACTACTATTATTAACCTGCTCATCATTTTTTGTGCTAACGATTGATTGCGCGATTATCGCACCGAAATCGAGCAAAATGATAACCAAGAAGATGCTAAGAAGACGAGTTTTGATGGTCATATTAATCCTTTAATATAATGAATTTACCAATGTAAATTAGTTATAGCAGAACATTAGATAATATGTAATAAAATATCAATAAAAAACATTTGGCCAAACTGACTTTTTTATAAGCTATCATCGTCGGGACATCGGCCTCAGTATTGAGAGAGATTTTAAGGGGTTCTTTTCATACAAAAGAGCCGTAAACCTCTTTTGTAGCTTAACTACCAGCACCCTGTTAATCCTCCACCGCCAACATAATTTATAAAGCTTCCTTTGCCTGTACCTGGTCATTATCCGCTTTAACGGTCAGATAATCACAAAACCAATATTGTTATACTATCACAATAAAATTAATGTTACATTATCACAAAACTGAGTCATATGAAAAATATGACTTAATAAACCGACACGACGTCAAAGCATAAAAAGTCAATAAGGTACAAAGCAAATGGATAATGCAGAGCAAATAAGCAATAGAGTGAGACAAGGCAATAAACAGAGGCAATCGGTATCGTCACGCTATCCTGAGATTTTTACCAAAATTTATCAGGATGATGTCAACCTGGCCATTTGGCATAATGATCTTTCGAACAGCTTATTAAATAGCGCACAAGAACTCGTAAGCCAGCAGCCTAACTTTAAGGCTGTCATTACTGTAACACCACAAAACAGCTATCTTCAGATGGCCGAACTTCTCTCAGACTTTGAAGACAAAGAAGTGCTATGTCAGCACATCAGTTTGTTGGTTGATATGTTCTGCACTTTATTCGACCTCGATGGTGCGGGTCTACGCTTAATGACTCTTGACCGTCCTATGTGTCCTAGATTTCATGTCGATAAAGTCCCCTGTCGTCTTGTTAGTACACTTTTTGGTGAAGCAACTCAATGGTTAAACCATGAAGTTATTGATAGAACAAAATTAGGTGCCGGCAGTCTTGGTATGGCTGATGAACTCTCAGGACTAATCCAAAATATCAGTGATATTAACCAATTATCAACGGGAGATGTCGGCTTATTAAAAGGTGAAGGCTGGTTCGATAACAATAATGCTGGCTTAGTTCACCGCTCTCCACACGTTAACCATAATGAAAATAGATTATTGTTAACGCTCGACTTTATCAATTAAATTATCACTAAATAAAACCTTGGACACATAATGTTCAAATAATGGATTAATACAGACTCTAGAGCCTTGATAACAAATGAAAAAAATGGACATTAATCTGCAAGAAGCAGCCCAACAATGCCTGAATAATGGCAGTAGGTTAACACTGAAGCGAAAACAAATACTAACCATTTTACTCATAGCCCAAAAAGCTATTTCTGCATACGAATTAATTGATTTATATGAAAGTCATTTTGACAAAAAAATTCCAGCTATGTCTACTTATCGGATATTAGCCTATCTCGAAAAAATGCATTTAGTACGTAAAATACAAATAGCCAACAAGTTTGTGGCCTGTACGAAAATTAGTGAAAAAGGAAGCCACGATTTATCACAGTTTATGTTTTGCCAACAATGCCAAAGTGTTGAGGAAGTTCCAATAAGCGCTTCAATTTATGATGAGTTAATAAACAAAATTAATAAATCAGGTTATCAGCTATGTAGCCAACAAATTGAACTAAGTTGCTTATGTAATGCTTGTTCAAAAAACACCTCGTTACCTCTACAAAACATGCAAACATCAATCTAGGATAGAACATGACTTTACCGACATATTTTTCTGATAAATTAGCAATTTTTTTCTCAAGCCTGTGCATAGCACATTGTCTTATTTTCCCCATTTTAGCTACACTAACACCTAGTTTTTTGCTGTTAGGGTTAAACTCCGAAAGCTTTCACCTTTGGATGGTTATTTCTGCAATACCAACCAGTATTTATGCGCTGACATTAGGTTGTAAAAAAAATGTTCATGCGTCAATTTTTATCATAGGTGTGTTTGGGCTTTGCTGCTTGTTATCCGCCTTTATTTTAGGTGGTAGTGTACTTGGTGAAATAGGCGAAAAGTCCCTTACTTCAATTGGTGCATTATTCATCACAGTCGCGCATCTTAAAAACGTTAAATCATGTCAATATCAGGATGCGTGTACTCATTAGAATAGGCATACTGAGCGATATAAAATATTTACCGAGTAACATCCGAAATGAACAATGAAAAAATAGTCGCGCTGCCAACCAACATCATAACTGGCTTTCTAGGTGCTGGTAAAACGTCAGCAATATTGCATTTACTAAAGCAAAAACCCATGGGTGAACGCTGGGCCGTTTTAGTCAACGAGTTTGGTGAAATCGGTGTTGATGGCAGTTTAATCACCGGGCAGTTAGGCGCTGACAAGGATATATTTATCCGGGAAGTGCCTGGCGGGTGTATGTGCTGTGCTTCAGGGCTACCGATGCAAATAGCGTTAAATCAATTGCTGCATGAAGCTAAACCACATAGGTTATTAATCGAGCCGACAGGATTAGGTCATCCATTAGAAGTGATGGAAATACTATCAAATCAATACTATCAAAAAGCACTGAGTCTAGAAAAAACCATTACGCTAATTGATGCAAGACAACTAGCAGATAGTCGTTATACAGAGCACTTGGTTTTTAACCAACAAATTGAAATTGCCGATATTATTGTCGGTAGTAAGCTAGACCTCTATCAACAATCAGATAAAGAGGCACTCACAACATACCTAAAGTCTCAACCATGCATTGCTAATGAAACAGTCTTTATTGAGCACGGGAAATTGCCACTTAAACTACTTTCAGGGCCAACCTTGTTTAAGATGAAAGCTAAACAGCATCAACATAATCACCGAACTGCACCGTCAACTGACACGGTAGCTTTACCTAAATCAGGTTTCATTAAGGCAATAAATAAAGGTGAAGGGTTTGTCAGTATAGGTTGGCGCTTTGCTCCAGAAAAAGTCTTTGATCGAACGAAATTACATGCTTTTTTGGCAAACATTGACGTCACACGAGTTAAAGCTGTGTTTATCACCTCACAGGGTATTTATGGTTACAATACCGCAGATGATGGTGCAGTCGAAATTACCCTAGATGAATGTAATGAGAGTCGTATTGAGATAATTTCTAATCAAATCGATGAGCATTGGGAACACACACTACTTAGCTGTATCGATAAGTAATAGAGTTACCATTAAAAGCTAGTGATGAGTATGATCGTTATCTATAACGAACAGTGATATGCATGCTAGCTTTGCTCTCTCTCTTTTACCGCACGTTCCCTTTGCTTAAGTAGATAATCTTTGGCGAATTTTGCACCGAGTCGATAGCCCAAATACGCAACAATTGCCCAGGCGATAAAGTTATCAGTATTAAAGACTTCAGGCCAATAAGTAAACCATATGGCTGCCTTAACCATATTTATGATTGAATCAACAAACATGGAGATCAATGCTTGAATAGTGAATAATGCAGTAATATCTTGCCAGCCACTAACATTCAGCCAAAAGTTAACAATTTGCAGCAGCTCAATAACAATAAAAGTGAGTAAGGCAATAAGCCCATAAAAACCACCACCAAAGGTTACCCACTTAGAATGCAGAAATAATAAGTTTTTTTTATGTTTTTTGGATAACGTTGAATGCGCTTTATTTCGTTTCTTAAAAGCATCTTTAAATTCAACGTCGGTAGATAGGTAACCTTTAAAATAAGCGTAATAGATCATTAAAAAGCTAAAGACGCCGACGGGTATACCAACGAGTAGTATTGCTTTTATCAAATCAATGAACATATTTATCATCTAAGTCGCTGTAAATACTCAAGTGTAATGGATTAATACTAGTTTAACTAATTAAGTGATCTATTTTATACGTAGGGCAAAAGCCAAATACAAGGCATTTAATTCAATAACTAGTTTTTCACGACAATCTCCTGCATTGCCTATTAAGCTCTATCCGTGCAGCGTTAATTATTAAACAAATAACGAAGTAGTTGGACATTTTAGCAAGTAGAAATGATCACATAGTGAATGAGATTGCTATAAACAAAAAAACTACATCACTGTAGAGGCTTTCTTTGAAGTAAGTAAGTTGACCACATAACTCAGCTCGATACACGACCATAACACCCTGTTCTATTTGACTTTATACAAGGCCACTTTACGTTAACAACAGACTCCTCTTTCACTTTAGCCCCCAAATTGAGATAGCTGCTAATCATCATTGTTACCAGATATAGTCTTAGTGCCCCCCTGAAAATTGTCCGCTCTGCCGCTAAAAACAGGTACTCAATACGAGCAAAGCTTAAAATCGACAAAATGAAAATTTAGACTAATATTAAATTGCATCAAGAGCATATAGTCAGAATAACAAAAATTACTGCCGATAATAGAATAAGCTTTCTATTATCAAAAACGATATTTGAGACACAACCGATATATTAAGCATTGCCTGGTACACGGAGAGAGCCATGAATCCCCCTTACTTTTATTTTCGACAGCTATTTACCATTCTTGATAATCAAAAGCGCGACGAACTAAATAAAAAAGCTCGGAGTAAAGCTAAATAATGTTCAATTTAAATTCTTTATCAAAACAAATTGGTTTTGGCTATGCACTCATTTTATCGATATTTATCATTTCGCTAATATTGACACTAAAGCAGTTAAATAACATTGAAGCATCGAGTAACAGAATAAAAGACTTGAGAAGCCCAACCGCAAGAGCAAGCTTAATGTTACTCAATGGTATTAACCATTCGTTAGCTGCACTTAGAGGCTGGATGCTTATAGGGTATGAGGAGGGAGGTGAAAAATTTAAGCGTGAGAGAAAAAGGGCATGGAGTGAAGAAATAACTAAATCAATTGATGAAATGGAGCGTCTTTCAGTTCATTGGACAAATCCTGAAAATATCAAACATCTCAGCTCGATAAAATCCTCATTAAAAGACTTTGAAAGTTATCAACATCAAATAGAAATAATTGCTAATTCTGATCGAAATAGAGCAGCATCTGAAATTTTATTCACTGAAGCAGCACCTAAAGCTACTATTTTGATGGCTGAAGTCACCGCAATGATTGAACTTGAGAAAATACGAGGTTCTAGTCCTGCTCGAAAGAATGTTTTAGCTATTTTGTCAGATATTCGCGGAAGCTTTGCCTTATGTATTGCTAATATAAGAGCATTTATACTTTCAGGTGATGACAAATTCAAAGTTAACTTTGAACAGCAATGGAAAATAAATAATTATAATTTTTCACAGCTGTCACTTAATAAAGATCAGCTTAATAAAAAACAGTTATTAGCTTTTGAAAATTTTAGTCGTGTTAGGGCTGAGTTTTCTTATTTACCGAAGAAAATGTTTGAAATTAGAGGCGCTGAAAACTGGGACCAAGCTAAATTTTTACTCAAGACTAAGGCGGCACCGTTAGCTTTTGAAATTAAAGCAACGCTAAGGAGAATGGTTGAAAATCAAGATGTATTACATATACAAGATTATATTAAGACCCACAATCAGTTTGAACAGTTAAAATGGCTGCTCATCATATTATTATTAATTGGTTCAATAAGTTCTATTTTTGTCGGCCTAAAATTTATTCGACGAATTAAAGTTCCACTGAACGATATTATAGACATTATTAAAGGCATGAGTAAGGGGCAGTTTAATCTTAACTTTAAAGAAAGCCATGTTGAAGAGATTCGCTTGTTGGGTGAATCAGTGCAATTAATGAAAGATAATCTGTTAGAGCGAAATATGGCGCTAGAAGGAGAAAAAAATAGGCTAAAAGAAGAAGATTGGATTAAAACTAGCTTAACGAACATTTTAGAGAGTTTACCAGGGCACACCGAACTTAAACATTTTTCCTGTGATTTATTAAACAACCTTGTACCTAAAATCAATGGTTTGGTGGGAGTATTTTATATAAAACATGACAATGACAATGACAATGACAATGACAATGACAATGTTATGCTCGCAAATAATAATGACAATGCTAAATTAACGTTAGTTGGCTCGTACGCATGCTCAATTAATGATAAAAATAAGCCCCAAAAAATCAACTTAGGTGAGGGATTGGCAGGGCAATGTGCTTTAACGCAAAAAATTATGTATGTTTCTGACATACCTGATGATTATCTTTCGATAAATTCATCTATTAGAACAATAACAGCAAAACATATCGTTTTACTGCCTATCTCCTTTGAAGAAGAAATATTAGGGGTAATAGAAATTGGTTCTATTGAAAAATTTTCTAACGCTCACAAAAACCTTCTTGAGCAACTTATTAATAATACGGGCATTATTTTAAAATCGGTTTTAGGCCGTATTGAAACAGAAAAGCTATTAAGATTTTTAAATACTCAAAACCAATCCCTCAATGAACATACTAAGAGTTTGGTAGAAGCTAAAAAACTTGCCGAATTTGCCAACAAAGACTTGGCAGCACAAAAAACCGCTATGGATCAACATTCTCTCGTCTCTGTAACTGATATTAGAGGTATTATTACCTACGCTAATGATAGGTTCTGCGCCGTTAGTGGCTATAGCAGAGAAGAACTTATTGGACAAAACCACCGTCTGCTCAACTCTGATAACCAACCGAAAAACTATTGGCGTGATATGTTCCTAACAGTTTCTCAGGGTAATTTTTGGCATGATGAAGTGTGTAACAAAGCTAAAGATGGCCATCTTTATTGGGTAGATACTACCATTGCGCCACTTTTTGATAGTGACAATAAATTGAGTGGCTATACCTCCATCCGTACAGATATTTCCGCGCAAAAAGAAATTATTAACCGTTTGGATGAAGCAAAAAAACAAGCCGATGTTGCTAATAAAGACTTGGCAGCACAAAAAACCGCCATGGATCAACATTCTCTCGTCTCTGTAACTGATATTAGAGGTATTATTACCTACGCTAATGATAGGTTCTGCGCCGTTAGTGGCTATAGCAGAGAAGAACTTATTGGACAAAACCACCGTCTGCTCAACTCTGATAACCAACCGAAAAACTATTGGCGTGATATGTTCCTAACAGTTTCTCAGGGTAATTTTTGGCATGATGAAGTGTGTAACAAAGCTAAAGATGGCCATCTTTATTGGGTTGATACTACCATTGCGCCACTTTTTGATAGTGACAATAAATTGAGTGGTTATACCTCCATCCGTACAGATATTTCCGCGCAAAAAGAAATTATCAACCGTTTGGATGAAGCAAAAAAACAAGCGGATGTTGCTAATGAATCAAAAACGGATTTCTTGGCAAACATGAGTCACGAAATTCGTACACCGATGAATGGAGTAATAGGCATGACTAACCTATTACTCGATACAGAGTTAAACCAAGAACAACAAAACTTCGCCAAAACAGTAAAAAACAGTGCGGAATCATTACTCACCATCATCAATGACATCCTCGATTTCTCTAAAGTAGAAGCCGGAATGTTGGATCTAGAACCGCTTGAGTTCGATTTAGAACAGCTGTTGCATGAACTTGGTAGTAACATCGCGTTTCGTGCCCATGAAAAAGGTCTTGAATTAATTTGTCCGGCTAACGTTATGAAACAAAAGTGCTTTATTGCCGATCCTGGACGTATCCGACAAATTCTCACTAATTTGATCGGTAACGCAATTAAATTTACAGAGCAAGGAGAGGTCGCTGTGTATTGCAAGGTACAAGAACGGACCGATCTGCAGACTGAGTTACTTTTTGAGATTACTGATACTGGCATTGGCCTTTCTGAAGACCAGCAGAATAAGCTCTTTGAACGATTCAGCCAAGCCGATGGCTCTACCACTCGTAAATATGGAGGCACAGGATTAGGCTTGTCTATCAGTAAACAATTAGTAGAATTGATGCAAGGTGAAATAGGGGTTAAAACGAATAAATACAAAGGTTCAACCTTCTGGTTTACCCTTAAGCTTGCCAATGCAGCCAATCAACTTCCGTTTGACATAACGGATAATTTGCATAATCAGAAAATTTTAGTGGTAGATGATAACGCGACTAACCGTACCTTAATAGGCCATATACTGACTAACTGGCAGGTAGAACATACTTTAGTAGAAAGTGGTAAGCAGGCACTCAAAAAACTTACTGAGGGGGTTTCACAAGGGGCTCCCTATCATATTGCTATACTCGACATGCAAATGCCTGAAATGGACGGACTCCAGTTAGGAGCTGAGATTAAAAATGATATTAACTTGTCTGCTACCCATCTAGTAATGCTCACTTCTCAAGGGCTACGTGGTGATGCAGAAAAATTAAAACTAGTGGGATTCGGTGGCTATTTAAGCAAACCTATCGATCAATCCGTGTTATACAATACTTTGATAAAAGTAGCAGGCGTTCATAGCGAAGATAAAGAGCTGCTCACTGCATTTAGCCCTCGTGAATTACCTCAATTCAAAGCCCGGGTGCTGGTGGTGGAAGATAATGCTATCAACCAGAAAGTCGCGCAAGGCTTACTGAAGAAATTTGGCATACAGGCCGATTTGGCTGGCAATGGCGAAGAAGCGTTGCACGCGCTAAAGAGCCTACCCTATGATCTCGTTTTCATGGACTGCCAAATGCCCGTAATGGATGGATATGAGGCTTCTCGCCAGATACGTGATCTACAGTCTAGTGTACTCAATAGGTCGGTGCCTATCGTCGCTATGACTGCTAACACTATGCAAGGCGATCGTGAAAAGTGCCTTGCTGTGGGCATGAGTGACTTTATTTCTAAACCAGTGAGCCCTATTAAATTGCAAGAGGCGCTGCGGGAATGGCTACCTAAAGGTAATTCTGATGTGACAAAACCAATAACTCCCATGGTATTGGAAGACAACAATTAATTAATTTATTTATGAGTCCTTAAGCAAAACTTTATTTCTCTGGTTCCCATACATTTAGGTACTTTAATTTTTGGGTGAAAAGTTTGTTTCCTAGTAACTAAGTATTTAAATCAATTACATTTACCCTTGTTTAATTGCGCACCTTTTACTTTCAACTGTCAACTGTCAAAAATAAAGTTGCTGTCCCCAAATGTGTACCATTTGGGGGTTTAACTATATGATTTTGAAGGGATTTAGAATGGCGACTGACATTTACACTTTAAATAGGTATAAATAGATCAAGCGGTTACTCACTTAGTCAAGTTGACCACATAAGCCAGCCAAAACAAATAATCCCCCCTGTTTTACAAGTCATTTAACTCCGACGCATACATATAAACACATAGAAACATCGATTTTTAAAGTTAAGCATTCAGAGCCGTTCACCCTACTTTTATGCCCTTCATGGTCAGTTGGTATTATATCGTTAAACCTCCCCCTAAGGCACGGTACAAATTAACAAAAGCAATTAACCGTTCTTTTTTTGCCGAACTAAATGATAACTGAGCATCAAACAATTTTCGTTGTGCATCCATGAAATCTAATGCACTAGCGACACCATTCCGGTAGCGTATACGTGCTAACTTCTCATACTCTCGTGAAGCCACCAGTAAGTTTTTCTGTGCAAGATATATAGCTTCACTCGATTTAAAGGCCATTAATTGATTACTTACCTCAAGAAAAGCATTCATCACCACTTTTTTGTACTCTAAGCTTGCTTGGTAAGCTCTTTCTTCAGCGGCGGTTAAATCATCTCTTAACTTGCCGGCATTAAACAAAGGTTGTGTGATTCCGCCAACAAGCTCCCAGTAGCTACTATCGCCGGAGAGCAACCCTGACAATTGACCGCTCTCAAAACCAAACTCACTGGTGAGTGTTATTTTCGGAAACAAATTGGCCGTTGCCATGCCAACTTTAGCTGTAGCTGAGTGTAGTCTTGCTTCAACCTGCAAGATTTCAGGGCGACGCATGAGAACTTGTGAAGGGATGCCGACAGGAATAGAGACCGGAATAACCTGTTGCGTTAAATTAATACCACTTGAAACTTCAATGAGTTCATTGGCTAATAATAACTTTAAACGATTGGTAGTTGCTAATTGCTCTAATAGAAGGCTGGGAATAGTAACTTTAGCAGACTCTAACTCAACCTCTGCTTGCCTAACATCAAGACCTGAAACCATGCCATTTTCTTTTCTTAACTTAGCAATTTTAAAAGCTCGTTCTCGTAGAGTGACTGTACTTTTGCTTAAGTATATTTTTTCTTCTAGATCCTTTAAAGAAAAGTAAGTAGTAGCGACATCTGCAACTAAGTTCATTTCTACAACATTTCTAGCCTGACCTAGTGCAGCTAGTTCAGCCCAAGCAGCTTCGCTTGCTCGGCGGTTATAACCAAACAAATCAAGGTCCCAAGAGAGTTGCCCTTTCAATTGATGACTATCATCATAATCGCTACTACCTCCCTCTGACACTCGTTCACTCTCAACCATTAAACCCAGAGTAGGATAAAAAGAAGAATCTGCCATACCAGCAAGCGCTCTAGCTTCTTTAATACGAGAAACAGCGATATTCAAATCATAGTTTTGTGCTAGTGCTTGCTCAATTAATTGCTGCAACTGCGGGTCTTGATATGCTTGTTGCCAATTAATAAGTGCAGCATTCTCACTTACCTCATAACCATCAATACTCTGAAAGTTATCTTGAACAGGTAAACTTTGTTTTTTAAAGTCTGGGCCTACCGTACAAGCCGTTAATAGTAGTGACAACATTGAGGTAGTAATTAGTTTATTCATCATTATCTCCCCCCTGTTTTACTTTCACAAATCGTGCAACGGTAATAAAAAATAGTGGCACAAGGATGATACCTATGGTGCTCGCTAAGAGCATGCCGCCTAAAATAGGATAAGAAATAGATTGTCGACTGACCGAGCCTGGACCCACAGATAAAATAAGTGGTAGAACACCTAAGATAAATGAAGCTGCCGTCATCATAATAGGCCTAAACCGCGAACTTGCCGCTTTAAATGCCGCTTCTTGCGCTGATAAACCACTGCGATACAATTGATTTGCTACTTCAACAATTAAAATAGAGTTTTTAGCGGCTAAACCAATCAAGGCAATAAAAGCGACTTGGAAAAATAAGTTGTTTTCTATCCCTACTACCCAAACGGTGACACTCGCGCCTAACATGGCAATAGGAGAGATTAATAATACCGCTAAAGGCAAGGTCCAGCTTTCATATAGCGCAGCCAAAAACAAAAAGACAAATATCACCGCCAACAATAATGCTGTACTCATTTGCCCTGACGATTTAATTTCCTGGTAGGTCAAACCTGTCCATTCATAACCCATACCCTGCGGTAATAACGTATCAGTAACTCGCTCAATAGCTGCAATAGCATCGCCACTCGAGTAACCTTCAGCAGGGTCAACATTAATACCAGCACTTGAGAACAAATTATAACGGTTAATAGCAGAAGGTCCTGTGGTTAAATTTATTTTCGCTAACACATTCATTGGCACCATAGCGCCATTACCACTTCTCACATAAAAATTATTTAAGTCGCTCGGTCTAGCTCTAAACTGCTCATCGGCCTGCATTTTCACTCGGTAAACTCGACCGAATAAATTAAAGTCATTAATGGTTGATGAGCCAGTTAATACCTGCATTGTGCTATAAACATCAGCAATAGGTACCTCCAAGGCCATAGCTTTTTCTCTATCAACATCTAAGAAAAGCTGAGGAACTTGTGCTTGAACAGGGCTTGAGGCTTTGGCTATTTCAGGCTGCTTATTTAGCTCATCCAACACTAACGCTAAGTATTCCATTAAACCATCAAAATTAGCACCACTTCTATCTTGTAAAGCAAATTCGACACCTGAGCCACTACCAACCCCAGACACCGCTGACGGTTGATAAACGTTAAATTGCGCCGTTGGAATTTTTTCAAGTTTAACTTTTAACGCATCTAATACTTGCTCAACGCTATATTCTTTACCTGCGCGATATGACCAAGGCTTTAAAATCACCTCAAGCTGCCCATTTGCTTGATTACTGCCTGCTCGTCTATTTTCACCCGCTAAAGAAAAAGAATAAGCGACGGCATCATGCGCCAAAATTAGGCTTTCAGCTTCTTTAATAACTTTATTGGTACGTGTCACAGTTGCCGCATCAGGTAAGGTTATATCAACAAAAAAACGGCCTTGATCTTCTTGTGGAATAAAACCTGTGGGCAAGCTACTAAAAACAAACCAACAACCTATAATCGCCACAATAAAAGCGAGATAACTACGTTTTGCATGAAAGCATGTCAGCTTGACTAACCCGGTATACTTCTCTGCCAATTGATCTATCCACTGATTAAACCAGTCAAACAACCAACCCCTCTTAACCTGTTGATCCTCCTTTAAAAATAGCACACAAAGCGCAGGACTTAATGTGAGTGCTACTAGGGTTGAAATTAATACAGCAACTGTTATGGCGACAGCAAATTCTCGGTACATAATGCCAGTAATACCAGCAAGAAAAGATACCGGAACAAATACTGCAGCTAAAACTAAAGATGTGGCAATTAAAGCGCCCGAAAGCTCTGACATTGCCTTTTTAGTTGCTTCAACGACTGACAATTTTTCTTCTTTAATAAGTCTTTCTACACTTTCCACCACCACAATCGCATCATCAACCACGATGCCGATGGCGAGTACTAAAGCCAATAAACTGATGGTATTAATGGTCAAGCCAAAGGCTGCTAAGGCAACAAAAGTGCCAATAATAGAAACAGGTACAGCCAAGGCGGGTATTAAAGTGGTTCGCCAATTTTGTAAAAACAAATAAACAACTAAAATCACTAATAACAATGCTTGAATTAAGGTTGTTTTTACCTCGTCAATTGACAACTCAATAAATTCAGACGCATCATAAAAACTAACCCAATGTAAACCTTTAGGGAACCCCTTTGCTAAGTTGGCCATTTCAGCTTTTACCCGTTTAGTCACTTCAAGCGCATTCGAACCAGGCAACATATATATTTGTAAAATAGTTGCAGCTTCTCCATTAAGGTTAGATTGTAAGGTATACGCCGAGGATCCTAACTCGATACTAGCAATATCGCGTAAACGGATGATGGAGCCATCAGGGTCCACTTTAACCATAATATTTTTAAAATCTTCAACTTTGTTAAAGCGTCCCTGAGCATTAATAGGAAAGTTAAGCTTTATCGCTTCATTCATCGGTTGCGCGCCAATATTTCCTGCAGCAGCTTCTTTATTTTGTTCCTTAATAGAATTTCGCACATCCGTAACAGTCAAGCCATAACCAGCCATACGGTCAGGTCGAATCCAAATACGCATAGAGTAACTACGAGCACCCGTATTTCTAACTCGACCGACTCCGGGGATACGCTTTAACGCCGCTTGAATATTTATTGATGCATAGTTACTTAAGTAAATATCATTATATTTTTCATCACTTGAGGTTAATGCTATTTTTAATAGCTCTACTGAACTCTCTGCTGATACAGTTACGCCATTTTGTTGCACATCCACAGGCAAATCACCGCCAGCCTGACTCGCGGTATTTTGTACATCAACAGCAGCTAAATCAATATCAGTGCCAACCTCAAAAGTTACGGTAATATTTGTACTGCCCGAGTTGGTAGACTTTGACTCCATATACAGCATATTAGGTGTGCCATTAAGCTCTTGCTCAAGAGGAACACCCACAGATTCAGAGGCAACATTGGCGGTAGCCCCAGAAAAAGAGGCAGATACTTTGACTTGCGGAGGCGCTATTTCAGGGTATTGATCTATTGGTAAACCAAAAAGAGATACACCACCGGTTAATACGATGACAATAGAGATCACACTGGCAAAAATAGGTCTTTTAATAAAAAAGTGAGAAAACATTATTCCTCACCTACCGATTTTTCTAGGCTTTTCTTTTGCTGATCCGCTTCTTTTTGAACTTGGTATTCAGCTTGTGTCAAAGGCTCAACTAATTGGCCATGACGAGCTCTATGCTGACCTTCAATGATAATTCGTTCACCTGCTTTTAATCCTGAATCAACTACTAACCCTTGCTCGCCATAGTGTTTCACCATAATAAATCTATGTTCTACGGTATTGTCAGGCATGACAACCATGACATATATTCCGCCCTGCTCGACTCGAATTGCTTCCTCTTCAATGACGACGGAGTCGGTAAACTCACTTAAACGAATACGCGCACTAGTATATTGCCCTGGTAATAACTCACTATCAGGATTAGGTAAAATAGCTCTTACTTTAAAAGTGCCCGTTTTAGGGTTAACTTTAGGATCGGTAAAACTTACATCCCCCCAATACTTATATTCACTGTCATCAGGTAGTGTAATACGAACAAACCCTTCCAGTGCTTTACCTTGCTCCTCTGCTTTTCTTTTTTCTATATAGGTATTCATTCGTCTACGAGCATTTAAATAATCAAGTGATGACATATTAAAGGTGACATAAATAGGATCAATTTGCTGAACGGTTGTTAATAAAGAAATTCCTCCAGAGCCAACTAAAGAACCAATATCCGCTTGAGAGTCTCCCACCATGCCACTTATTGGCGCTTTAATTCGGGTGTAGCTTAACTCTAAATCTATTTCATCTAAATTAGCTTGAGAAGACATCACAGAGGCTTTGGCTTGCTCTTCATTGGAAACAGCTGTGTCGTAATCTAACTGACTCGCTGCATCTTGTTCATAAAGCGGCTTTAAGCGAATAACATCACGTTTACTTTTTTCATAAGCCGCTTTATCTTTTTCAAGTTCAGCTAAGATACGCTTTCTTTTTGCTATGTAGGGTTTGTCATCTATCAAATACAATAGCTGCCCAGCCTCGACCCAGCTACCTTCTACAAACTCTACTTTCTCAACATAACCCGTAATTCTTGCTCTAACTTCAACATCTAATGAGGCTTGGGTAACACCAATATACTTACCATATACAGGTACCGTTTCTTGTTTAACTATTTTCACAATCACTTGTGGCGGTAGTGGTATTATTTTTTCCTTATCACAAGCTGATAGCAATACACATATCATTAAAATCAATATATAGTCCGTTATTCTAACCATTTAATTTGTCCCTTTAGACTAGGCTGATTCACTTAAATAAATTCATTAATACAATAACATTAAATACTAAATTTTTGTAAATACTTAATAAGTCGAAACATTTGTCATCCACAAACCTTACTGAGCAGCTGCATACCTAACTTTTAACTGTGGCGCTTTAATCATGATGTAAGCCTATGAAGATTCCCTATGGCTTTTAGATTAGAAGAGTATCCTGTTCACAGACGAAAAAGCCTCTACATTTCTGTAGAGGCTTTTCTGCTTTTGATACCGACCCATTATGAAATATGCAATTGATTTATAGATAGACGTAATAAAAGTCCGATCCTTATTTGCATCAGATTCAGCAACAATATTAGGTGATATATTTTGCTTATCTAACCAAGATAATATTCGCATTCTAACGGCAAATTTTTTACCCTGCATAAGCTAGGAAAATCAGATAAGCATTGAGGGGATTCTTTGCTAGAACTTTTTTGCAGTGCTTTAGTTGCAAAAAAAGTAAAGCCGCTTTCTACAAGTAGGTGATTGTATGCCTTAACGTAGCTGCCCAGCTGAAGAGGCTGGTCTGTCAAAATACAATCTATCTTGTTGATAGACAAGCCTGCAAGTAAACGACTTTGATCACCTTCTTGGCAAACCAAGCGAACGCGCTCATTCATTTTTAAAACTGGCGATAATAATTGGTGAGCCAATACTTTAGGTATTACCTCTGTAATCCCTACTGTGAAGGTATGCCATTGAGCGGGCTCCTTTCTTTTTAATATATGAGCGACTTCCTCACCTAATTGAAAGATTTCTTCAGCATAGCTATAAATCAATTGCCCCATTTCTGATAAATGAAGTGTTTTACCTTTACGGTCGAATAATTTAGCCCCTATTTTCTCCTCAAAACTCGTGAGCTGACCACTGATGGTCTGTGGTGTTAAGTTAAGCCTTGCACTAACTTTGGTGATACTACCTTCGGTCGTAACAGCATAAAAATAAAAAAGAGGGTTGTAATTCAGTGGACTCATAAAATTCAAAAACGCCATTTTTTTGATGAAAAAAAACACGATTTGAATTTACCAATAACAAAAAATGAGCTATAAGTAATGAATATTTATAAATAATTTTTTGAAATTAGTAATATTTCATCACAGTGTTCATTCATATTTTTCGCGATATTTATGATATCAAATTTTACTAATAGGAGAATATTTTTGCTGATAGCACCAAGAAGGTAAGGTAATAATGTAGGTTAATATCCAACCCTCTGGGGTTGATATTAACGGTAATTTATAAACGAAAATTAAAAGCTACTGCTCGCATTTTCGAGCGTTGAAGCGTATATCACCACAATTTCAATAAAACTCACTAGTGAGGCCAAAACTAGAGGTAGTAGCACTCATTGTAGAATAACGTTAATAATTGTTGACCAAGGAGATATTGTTATCGAAGACACGCAAACGGATCTTGAATGTGTAATAGACAGTGTATTGCAAAAGGCAAGCGCACCATTAAACGATTAGTTTTTACCTCATAAACGGCTAAAAGGGTTATCAATGAAACATACCATTAGTTTATTTCTGACTTTAGCAGCATTTTGGCTACTGAACTCAGGCCATTATAGCGTGTTAGTTTTATCTCTTGGTTTCGTGTCTATCGCGTTAGTTTTAATCATTTCCCATAAAATGGATGTCGTTGATCAAGAATCACAACCGATATATTTATCAACCAAAATATTGGGTTACTACTTGTGGCTAATCAAAGAGATTATTAAAGCCAATATCACCGTAGTAAAACATATTTGGTTAGGTGAAAAAAGTATCTCTCCCACATTGAAAAAAATCAAAATCAGCCAGCAAACTGACATGGGGAAAGTTATCTATGCTAACTCGATAACGTTAACACCAGGTACAGTAGCAATTGATTTGGTAGACAACGAAATCACAGTACACGCCTTACTTTATAAGGATATTGAGTCATTAGAAGTCGGCGAGATGGATCGCCGAGTAACTTTATTGGAACGCTAATGTTAATTGCAGCCACACTTGCTATTTTTGTCGCCATGATTCTAGCCATTATTAGAGGAATCGCTGGACCGACACTTTATGACCGTATTTTAGCGGTCAATATGTTTGGCACTAAAACGGTGCTGCTTATTTCTCTATTGGGCTTTGTCATGGGCAGACCCGAATTTTTGGATATTGCCTTAGTGTATGCACTGATCAACTTTATCAGTGTCATCGGGGTATTACGGTACTCGGATACAAATCAATTTAAACACATGCCGACAGAAGATAAATCGATAAGAAAGGAACCTTAAATGGATATTATAATAACGATTTGTAGTGGCTTTCTTTTACTCGTTGGCAGCTTCCTTTGTATTTCAGGCGGTATTGGTCTTTTACGTTTTCCTGACTTTTATACACGTATGCATGCCGTAGGTGTTACAGATACCTTAGGCGCGGGAATGATTTTGGTCGGACTGATGATGCTTAGCACCGATTTTTTAGTGTTTGCCAAGTTAGTGATGGTGTTACTTTTCACCTTATTAATAGGGCCGACAACCAGTCATGTATTAGCCAAAGCAGCTTTTCATAATGGTGTAACCCCTAAAGATTCAAACAACCTTGGGCAATCTAAAGAAAAGGAGAATACCTCATCGATTCTTTGATTGATATTGTACTATTAAGCTTATTGGTTGTTATCGCCATTGCGATTATTCGCATGAAAGATTTGTTTGCCGTTGTTATGCTCACGGGTATTTATGGCCTTTTATCAGCAAGTTTTTTTGTTGCGATGGATGCTGTCGATGTTGCTTTTACTGAAGCTGCTGTAGGGGCTGGTA
>Ga0209292_1001538_pt1 | contig 28066 bp, 20 predicted proteins | sample GOMGulsemesocosm_2_FD_184634 | JGI IMG/M metagenome (GOLD analysis project Ga0209292, IMG submission 184634) | Methane-oxidizing microbial communities from mesocosms in the Gulf of Mexico - GOM9C Gulf of Mexico (SPAdes) (version 2) | ecosystem: Environmental > Aquatic > Marine > Cold seeps... | reverse complement strand
ACAATTTACCAAGTATATATTTCACAAACGTATAGGTAAAGTACAAACCTTAAATGATTACATGCTAATCATTAGGGCAATAATTTAAGGAATATAAAATGACAATACTTATAGTCGGTGCCAGTGGCGCAACGGGACGTTTAGTGGTTCAACAGTTACTTGCACAATCGACGGCAGAAAATAAAACTGTGAGAGTTATTGTACGATCAAAGGCTACTTTGTTTGAAACTTTACCCATTGAAACAATACATGATAGCCGCTTAGAAATTACGGAAGACAGTTTGTTAAATATGACAGATAGCCAACTGGCAGCTCATGTAAAAGATTGTCGAGCGGTAGTTTCATGTCTTGGTCACAACTTAAACCTCAATGGAATGTTTGGTCAGCCACGCCGTTTAGTTACTGATGCGGTTCGGCGTTTATGTAACGCAATTGAAGCTACCGTACCCGCCGTGCCAGTTAAATTTATTTTAATGAATACTACGGGTAATCAGAATTCAAAAGCCGGCGAAAAAGTCTCGATACCACAAGCTATTGTCGTTGGGTTAATTCGGATGTTATTGCCACCTCATGCTGACAATGAAGAAGCTGCGGAGTATTTACAATCCCGCTATGGCAGTAACCAAAATATAATAGAATGGGTAACCGTTCGCCCAGATAGTTTAATAAACGAGGAGTCGGTTACTAAATATGATGCTTATGCATCTCCCATTCGTAGTGCTATTTTTGATGCTGGTAAAACTAGCCGGATCAACGTTGCTCACTTCATGTCACAGTTAATTATTAACAACGGCATATGGGACAAATGGAAAAACCAAATGCCTGTTATTTACAACAATTCAGTTTGACTGTTATGAAGAATTCTAACCTTTTTTATACATTTGAATACAAGATATTTTCAAAAGAATACTTTTATATTTAGTAAATTCTTAATACACAAAAAATTGAGAGCACAATGAATCACTTAGTTTCATCATTACGAACTTCCCCAATAGTCGCGTTATTTATTGTTAGTCTATTTGTTTTAGCAGGTTGCGGTGAAGGAGACGGCAAAAAAATATCCGACCCCTTACCTGAAAAACCACTAACAGGTCAGGCTGGAGACGGAAATTTAGAGGAAATTGTAGAATATATTCGCATTGATACAGGCTTACCCTCTTTGGCGGCGGCTTTGGTACATAACGGGCAGATCATTGAAATGGCCGCTATGGGAACTCGTAAAATTAACAGCAATATTAATGTCACTGTCGAAGATAAGTGGCACCTTGGCTCTTTGAGTAAATCGATGACCTCTACACTTGCCGCTGTACTAGTGAAACAAGGCGATATTAGTTGGGATACAACCATTAAGGATGTATATCCTGAGTTATCTGGTGTAATGCACAGTCAATATAAAAACATCCGTATTGATCAATTGTTGTCACACTCATCGGGTATGAGAGCAAATCTGCCAACGATAAATGACTATGAAACGAGTTCATTTGATATCGAATCACAACGTCAAAAAATGGTTGAAGAAGCTTTGATTCTCACTCCAGAAGTAGAGCCAGGGGAGTTTCTATACAGTAACTTAGGATATATGGTTGCTGGAGCAATGATGGAACGTATTACAAATACTAGCTGGGAAGTATTGCTAGAGAATAACTTGTTTAACAGCCTTGCAATGACAAGCAGTGGGTTTGGTGTTCCTGATATTCATAATAACTTGTCTGAGCCGGTTGGACATTTATCTCAAGGCTCAGGCTGGCAAGCAAACAATAAAGATAACCCTGCAGTTTTGGGGCCAGCAGGTACAGTCCATAGTAGCCTTGAAGACATGGGCAATTATATTGCAGCACACTTAGCTGGCGCTCGTGGAAATGATGAGATTGGTTTATTAACCGCAGCAGAATTCAGTAAATTGCACACAGCCACAGCAAATTCAGATTATGCCTTAGGTTGGGTCAATACTAATAACACTTTGCATCACAATGGTAGTAATACTATGTGGCTAGCAGAGATAAAAATATTTCTGGAAGAAAATACAGCTTTGTTTATTGTCACAAATGCTGCCGATTTACAAAAAGGTCAAAGTAGTCGTTCATTCAAGGCCATTGCACAATTAACTGATGAGTTAGTAAAACGTGCCGATGCAGCATTTGTCAATTAATCTAATTGACTTAACTGTGCAGGTGCTTGATCTGCTCAATACAAATTTTAAATATCTATCTAATAATCGAGAAAAATATGAAAATGAATTACTTTGTTTTTGGTACTAACGATATGCAAACTTCGGTGAAATTCTATGATTTACTTTTTGCCAATGGCGAAATGAATAAAATACATAACGAAGGCCGAATGACCCTATGGGCAGGAAATGGTTTTATGTTTGCTTTAGCTGAACCCTTTAATGGTGATAAAGCAACAGTAGGTAACGGCACTATGGTTGGCTTTAACTTGAGTTCGAAAGATGAAGTTACTCGCCTATATAATTTAGCACTGAAACTTGGTGGTACTAATGAAGGAGAACCCCAAATTCGTTCAAGTTATTTTTCAGCGTATGTAAGAGATTTAGATAACAACAAAATATGTTTATTCAATAATTAAAGTGAATATAAATAGTCACTTATCCGGTCAATAAAATATCAACAATGGAATTTTACCATTATTAGCTAAACCTTAAAGATAATCTATCATGGACATTTAGATACAATGAATATTAAAAACTGCAAAATTACGCATGTTAAAAGGGGATTTTATTCTGCATTACTGCTATGCCTTACGGCTTGCGGCAATAGCTCGACCCCTACAGTAAAAGAGCAAGATCCACCTCCTGGTATCGAACAACCTGACCCTGCTGATTCTTATCAGCTTAATATGGCAATGGAAAATAGGAACCTTTGCGGGAAAATCATTAACTATCCGTACTACGAAGCCATTGTTTACGATGATAGCGGGAGCATTACTTCGCGGCACTTGCCTAATAGTGAAGGAAAAATTGAAGCGAATTTTGAACAAAAGCACATTAATTTAATGATTGTGCGCGACAGTGGCGTAGACACCTCCGACAAAAAGGATTTGCAGGTAACCGTTTTAGCTCAGTTTCCTGTTGGTGATTTAGGCACCTTAACGATAAATTCAGATGATACCGATGGTTGTGAATGCAAAACGGCCAGTATTTCAATTTTACCCGGAAACTTAACCACACAAAAAATGAATCTGCCCTACTCTGGTGTTTCGGCAAGCAATGATCATAGCCAATTTGACAATACACAGATCTGTGAGCTTGATGGAATAGGAGAGGTATTATTAGTAGCCAACCACCTTGATCGCAGTACTGGTGAAATTTCCTACCACACCTTAACAAATCCCAGCCAACACTTGCTGGATGATTCACTCTCTATAGATATGGTAATAGACGGTCAATTAGGTCGAGAAATTACGATTAATAGCAACGACAATGCCGAGCAAGTGATCACATACGTTACCGATCAAATATATAATTATTCTGTTCCCGCTAATTCGACTAGTTCAAACATTAATGTACTTGATCACGAAAGAGTAGAAAAAATTGATTTTCATGCCGTTAGCCAGTTGGATGCTATAGGCACTTCTCAACCTGTCCGTTTTTGGGGAGTACATGTACCACTATATGATGAAACAACAGATATTTTCTTCAATAAGCCTGCATTTGAACCTGAAGTTTTAAATACCTTAATCGAGAATCCAACATTAGCTTACGATCTTAATGGTGAAAATCAACGTGTGATCACTGGGGTTAGAACATTTTCTAGAGCAGATAACACTACCGATGTATGGGATTATCTATTGCCTAGCTACAGTGATAATGGTTTCACCTTTGAACTACCCACAGACTATCTGGTAGGGGTAACAGCAGAAAAGCCTTATCAAGAGCTAATCACGTATAACAGCTGGCAACTTAGTGAGCTCTCAGCGCTAAATTCAATGGATGAATTTTATCAGTCTGATTGGCTAAAGGTCATTTTACCAACCTTATCTCCAATTCTAATTCAACCGCCAGCAAAGTATTCTTATGTGGCTATTGATTTAATCACACCATAATTTTATTTATCTGTTATGTAGATAGAGAGAAGAAGCAACAATAATTTGAGGAAGAAATGATTATTGCTAATCACTCCTTCTCTAGGATTTTTGTTGCTTGCCAAGCAACAACTTGCCATTGGCCTGCTCGTTTAAGAAAGGTGCCGGTATTAGGGTCTGTTGATCTTTGCTGATTATTGTTATTTTGTTTTAAAGCGCTTAGGCATTAACGCCTGTACTTGTTTTTGTTCTTCTTCGGTTAACTTGCCATATAATTTAGGATAAGACCAACCGTAACCCCACCTAAAACTTGTCGGTAAATAAGGTGTTCCACCAACTCTTACGCCAGCTAGCATTAACGCCGCTACTTGAGGTTCGCCTACCTTTGCAACGCACATTTCCAATGCTTGATCAGACGCTAAACGCTCATCAAAAGTGCCGCCTTTCCAATAATCAAAATCATGTTTGTCACAACAGGCTAACCATAAATTTTGTTGCGAATAAGTGCCGTCAGGAAACGAGCTGCATCCGTCACTAGTAAAGGCTTTCAGTTTATCGGCATGAACCGTAAAAGATAAAAGTAAGACAACAAATGCAGCTGACTGTTTAAAAAAATAAAACAAATAACACCTCAAACTATCTAACTAAATGAATAGTAGTTATTTAGCAAAAAAACAGAATGCACCACAGAGGGTACAATGAACACCGAGAAAAATATTGCGCTTTATTTACTTTTGTAGCGTAGCGACCCGGTGGTGAATTATCTAGGCACTGAATAGCTACAATAAATCATGCACAAAAAACGCCCTTTAGCATAAACTAAAGAGCGTTTTATCAACATCAAAATATTAATTGATGGCTTTTACAGTGTGCCTAAGGCCTTTAAAATATCTGCGGGTTCCATTCTTATTTTGTAATCGGTTTGCGCTTTCATGGCTCTAACAACACCACTTTGGTCGATAACAAAAGTGCCCGGAACCGGTAAGCCTGTCCGACCATTTCCGTTAAAACCTTCTAGGTCTAAACCGTGCTTTTTATAAAGCTCTACTAGTTTTTTAGATGGCTCGAAATACAACTTATAATCTTTCATGGTTTGGTTATTTAAGTCACTTAAAATTTCAAACGGCGCACCATCTTTCTTAAACTGCTCTTGTGATTTGTCTGGTGTTTGTGGCGAAATAGCCACTAACTGTGCATTGTGCTTGTTAAATTCAGGTAGGCTTTCTTTTAAAGCACGTAAATGCATGTTACAGAAAGGACACCAAGCACCACGATAAAAAACTAATACCACAGGGCCTTTAGCAAGTTCTGTTTGTAACGTTACCGTTTTACCATCAGCATTAACCAATGAAAAATCAGGTGCTTTTTCGCCAACTTGAATACCTGGATTAGGTAATGCTTTAGTCAGCTTTTCGCTTTCTTCTTTCATTAACTTAAGTTCAGCTTCGGTCCACGAAGATTTTTTATTTTTAGATTGTTCCATTTTTTGTTCTAGTGCTTTTTGATAGCTCGCTACATTTGAAAAAGCTTGGGCATTAAACGTTGCTACAAAAACAACTAAAGCGGTTAGTAAACGCATTGGATTTCCTTTTTATGTTTATAAGTTGATATCTTTTCATCAATTAACGTTATTATGCATAATATTCGCTTGCGCCGATAGCCTATCACCAGTATGCTACGCGACCTTTTTTGAATCAGGTTTTATATATGATTGGTTTTGACTACGGTACTTCAAATTGCGCCGTTGGTACTATGCACAATGGTTCTCCACTAATTTTACCTTTGGGTGATCACGGAAAGTATGTGGCTTCCACCCTTTATGCGCCTAGTAGAGACGTTATTGTAAATTGGTTGAACACACAATTGACCCAAGACCAGCAAATAAAATTTCAAACCGAACGAAAAAATCAGCTAACTAAAGGTAATGCTACTGTAAGAGAATTGAAACTAGACGGTATATCACCTGAGCTATTCTTTGGTGATCAAGCATTAAAAGCTTACTTGGCAGATCCTGAAGAAGGTTACTATATTAAGTCTCCTAAATCATTTTTAGGTGCAAGCGGGTTATTTCCTCAACAAATAGCATTATTTGAAGATATTGTTGCTTCGATGATGGCTAATATTAAAGCGCTTACCGAAACCGCTTTAAACAAAGAAGTTACACAAACCGTTATCGGCCGACCGATTAACTTCCAAGGCTTACGTGGTGAAGAAAGTAACCGACAAGCAATTACGGTACTAACTAATGCAGCCAAGCGTGTTGGCTACAAAGACATTGAATTTCAATTTGAGCCTGTTGCTGCTGGTTTTGAATTTGAAGCTAGTTTAGACAAAGAAACAAAAGTATTAGTAGTAGATATTGGTGGCGGTACAACCGATTGCTCAATGCTATTGATGGGGCCAGAATTAGCTAAACAAACCGACAGAACATCACATTTGCTAGGTCACAGTGGTGAACGTATTGGCGGTAACGATTTTGACATTGGTTTATCATTAAGTGGGATCATGCCAAGTTTAGGCATTGAGAGCTTGTTAAAAACAGGAAAACCAGTACCACTTAACCCTTTTTACCAAGCAGTAGCCATTAATAAAATTAATGAACAAAACGAATTTTATAGTGCTGAAAATCAACGTTACTTAACACAATTGGTTAGAGATGCTGAGCAACCCGAGTTATTATCTCGCCTGTTAAAAGTACAAGAAGAAAAGCTAAGCTACCGAATTGTTAACGGCGCAGAACAGGCGAAAATTCAATTAACAGATGTTAACGAATTTACCATTGAATTATCTGATCTTGACGATGAATTAAGTGCTTTAGTGAACAGAGATACTTTACGTGATGGTATTAAACGAGAACTTAAAGGAATAGCAAACTTGATGCACGACGCTGTTGCGCAATCTGGCGTTCAACCTGACGTGATATTTGTTACTGGCGGTACGGCTAAGTCTCCTGTATTAAGCTCTTTCTTCAAAGAACAGTTTAGCGATACACCGATTGTTTTAGGTGATCATTTCGGTAGTGTTACTGCAGGTTTAACGCGTTGGGCACACAAAATATATTCTTAAAAAACGGCTTCAGTAAATAAAAAGCTAGTGATTAAAATGCCTTGCCTTGTAATCACTAGCGCTCATACCGTAAAACTGTTTAAAGCACCTGCAAAAATGGCTAGCATTATTAAATCCTAACTCAAAACATACTTGAGTTATTTGCTGACCTCTTTTAATCAATAACCCCGCCTGTTTTAAACGCATTTGGTGTTGAAATGCCATAGGTGTACAGCCTAGGTGATGTTTAAATTCTGTAAAAAATTTAGTTCGGCTCATACAAGAAACTTTACACAGATGATCTATATCCAAGGGCTGATTTAAATGGTGGGTAATATAATGAAGCGCAGCATTTAGTCCGTTATTATCAGGCTCTTCATCACAAAAATTCAACATAAACTCACGTGTTTTCTGCCTTAGTAACCTTACCGTTAACTCAGAAACAGCAAGATCAATCATAAAAGTTCTATCGGGATGATTTTCCGTATAAATATGAACAATTCTATTAAGTAGGGCTTCAGTTTCATGATTATGATGGGTATGCATTAATTGCTCGTCATAATCCCAGTGACCAAACTCTGACAGCTTAGGAGCAACTTGATTCAAACGCTCAACCGTATGTTTAATTCGATCAAGTGATACTTCAATAGCCAAACACGTAGTAGGACTTTCCCATTGGGCAATAGGGAAATCTATCTCCACCGTTTGATTTGGCGCCAGAATAAAAGACTCATGAGGTAAAAATTCACTTTCAAAGGTGTTTTTGGCGGCGTGCATCACCTTTTTTCCGCTCACCATAGCGCAAAACAACAGTTGATCTGATTTCAGTTTCACTCGCTCAGCCTGTTCATAAGTATCATAAATACTTAACTCTGAATCAGGCCCTGCAAAGCTAATTTTGTTTTCTACCAATACCTTGGGCATTTGCTTTTTATTGCACAAAATTTCTGTAATCACGTCCGTATCCTTAAAGTGAGTTTTGTACTGACAGTCAACTTTTCTGAATTACAAGCACAGTTGATTGTTATTTATTCTTTAAGGTATACCGAACAAAATATAAATACAACGAGAGAAAGCATCATGATTTATTCAGAACCAGGAACAAATGGCGCAGTAGTAAACTTTAAAAAGCGTTATCAAAACTTTATTAACGGCCAATGGGTAGAACCGCAAAACGGTCAATACTTTGAAAACAAAAGTCCTGTTAACGGTAAGGTTTTTTGCGAAATACCTCGTTCTGATGCGGCCGATATAGAATTAGCGCTTGATGCTGCTCATGCAGCTAAAGATGCATGGGGAGCAACGTCAGTCACCGAGCGCTCAAATATATTATTAAAAATAGCAGACGTTATTGAAAAAAATACAGAAATGCTCGCTGTGGCAGATACATGGGATAACGGCAAAGCGGTTCGAGAAACACTCGCGGCAGATATTCCATTAGCCGCAGACCATTTTAGGTACTTTGCAGGTTGCTTACGTTCACAAGAAGGCGCGTTGAGTGAGATAGACGAAAACACCATTGCATATCATTTCCATGAGCCTTTAGGTGTTGTAGGGCAAATTATTCCTTGGAATTTCCCATTACTTATGGCGGCATGGAAACTACCACCAGCATTAGCCGCAGGCAACTGTGTTATATTAAAACCAGCCGAACAAACTCCAGCTTCTATTCTTGTTTTAATGGAGCTTATTCAAGATTTACTACCTCCTGGTGTATTGAACATTGTTAATGGTTTCGGCCCAGAAGCAGGCCAGGCTTTAGCAAGTAGTAAACGAATTGCAAAAATAGCCTTTACAGGCTCAACCCCTACAGGAACACATGTTTTAAAGTGTGCTGCCGACAACCTTATTCCATCAACGGTAGAGCTTGGCGGTAAGTCTCCAAATGTATTTTTTAATGATGTATTAAATCATGAAGACGAATATCTAGATAAATGTATTGAGGGCGCTATATTAGCCTTCTTTAACCAAGGTGAAGTGTGTACTTGTCCGTCAAGATTGTTTGTTCAAGAAGATATTTATGAGCAATTTATAGAAAAAGTAATTGAAAGAAGTAAGCTTATAACGCGTGGCAACCCTTTAGATACTGAAACTATGGTTGGGGCTCAAGTCTCGGAAGCACAGTTTGACAAAATATTAGACTACATCAACATTGGTAAAGAAGAGGGAGCTGAAGTTCTTCTTGGTGGTGACATTGCTAAAATAAATAGCAAATACGATGAAGGTTATTACATTCAACCAACATTACTTAAAGGTAATAACGACATGCGGGTTTTCCAAGAAGAAATCTTTGGACCTGTTATTTCTGTATGTACTTTTAAAGACGAAGCAGAAGCATTAGAACTAGCTAATAACACTGAGTTTGGTTTAGGCGCTGGTGTGTGGACACGCGACATGAATACTGCATACCGAATGGGGCGTAAGATACAGGCGGGTCGAGTTTGGACTAACTGCTATCATTTATACCCTGCTCATGCTGCATTTGGCGGCTATAAAAAGTCGGGTATCGGCCGAGAAAACCACAAAATGGCATTGGGTCATTATCAACAAACTAAAAATTTATTAGTAAGTTATGATAAAAATCCTTTAGGCTTTTTCTAAAAACCTTGTAAATAAGTGCTCGCTTATTTGAAAAACTGAACCTAATTATTTAGGTTCAGTTTTTTTTACTAAAAAAAACAATTAGGAAGTATACTGATCTAATCCAACTCTAGCATGAATTAGCTTATTATCTTTTGTGTCTTTTCTAATTGATAAACTTTTTTGTAACATTTCAGGTGTAATGTACCCGCGTTTATGATCTAAATGTACACATACCGCTGAATATCTAATTCGTTTAGGTTTAAGTCCATAGTGTATTAAGCGATCACCAAATTCACGATCTTGCCCGCCGTATTGCATTGTTTCTTCAAATCCATTTACAGCTAAAGCATGTTCTTTATAACAAGACGCACTATGACCATTCCAAGTAGGACGAGTTGGGCTTATTTTATTTAAAAAGTTAGCCCATGCACCTGAAGCTGTTAATTTCATTGTTTTATGTGTTTTCTTTAACCCCATAGAAACTAACCAATCTACATCAAAAGCTTTTTGTGAAATAACATCTTCGCGAGTAATTTCTTTACTTATGTTCATGGGTAATTTGAAGTATCCACCAGATAAAAAAGCACGGGGTTCTGAAAATCTAAGGTGTTGCTCAATAAAATCAGCTCTTGGAATACAATCGCCATCAGTAAATATTAAATATTCACCTTCAGACGCTAAAATAGCTTTATTTAATATACGACATTTCTGAAAGCCATCGTCTTCTTGCCAAACATGTTTTATGTTTACAGGTGATTGCTCTTTCAGACTTTCGACCAACTGTTTAGTTTCATCACGAGAGCCATCATCAGCTATAATAATTTCAAAGTTTTTTTCAGTCTGTTCAAAAAAACCCCATAAAACTTTCTCTAACCAATCAGGAGAATTGTAAGTAGAAAATATGACACTTGTTTTCATTGAAAACCTAATTCAGATAATGTTTATACTCAATACTACATTTTAAAGGTAATTAAGACGAGAGTAAAACGAATTACTTTATTTTCATTTAAAACTGCGCATTGTGTTGATACTTATTTATACATCAAATGTTCAACTAAAATATGTAATTTATTCCTCTAAATATCATAATTATTCTGTATGATTAACTTTCACTCCTTAGCCTACACAAGAGATTTACGTGCTCATTAATATATTTATTACTTTATTCCTTTTAGCTCTTTCTGCTTGGGGATTGTCACGGATATTCACTTTACCTAAAAACATTTGGCTGTTGTTTTTGTCACAGCCTTTAGTGATGGCCGCCTCTCCAGTGATAGTGTTTATTGGTGGTATCCTTTCTACAAAAATGGCTAGTGATCCATCTCTTGTTACTTTACCTGTTACCACCATGATTTTAGGTGTTGCTAGTGCCTCAATTCCTGCATCGATATTATCTAAAATTAAAGGCAGAAAATTTGCGGCTATAACCGGTTTTATTATTTCATTTTGTGCGGCAATGCTTGCGGCCTTATCAACCTATATTTTAAGTTTTGAACTGTTTGTTTTAGCCAGCCTGTTTATTGGATTCAGTGCAGCATTTGTTCAGCAATTAAGATTTGCTGCTCTAGAAAATGCACCTACACCTGAAGACATTCCAACCGTATTATCGATATTGATGTTAAGTGGTATTTTTGCCGCATTTTTGGGGCCTGACATAGCGTTGGTAGCCAAAGACTGGATAGATTCTCCAGAAGGTTACACGGGTTCTTTTTTAATGTTGGGATCTCTTGTGATTATTGCTCTGCTTATTATGAGCCAATTTACTAACGTTGAATCAGCAAGCATTGATAACAATACCAAAAGCCGACCATTATCCGTAATTGCACGACAACCCGTTTTTATTATTTCCATTCTTTGTGCTGCTATTGGCTTTGCTCTAATGAGTTATTTAATGACAGCAACTCCGCTAAGCATGCATCAATTACACGGCCATAGTTTAAACGACACAAAATGGGTGATTCAAAGCCATATTGCAGCGATGTTTTTACCTTCCCTTTTTACCGCATGGTTAGCTAAAAAGTTCGGTATTGAAAGCTTATTACTCGCCGGAACTATAATTTACGGCTCGGTTGCGCTGATAGCTTTTTCAGGTGAACATGTCATGCATTACTGGTGGGCATTAGTGCTATTAGGAATAGGTTGGAATTTTCTATTTTTAACCGGTACAACGCTATTACCATTAAGCTATACCGCCGCTGAAAAACATAAAGTTCAAGCAATGAACGACTTTATTTTATTTGGATTTCAAGCCGCCGCTAGTTTACTCGCAGGCTGGGTACTTTATAAAGCAGGCTGGTATGGCGTTGTATTGTCGAGTTTGCCCTTTATTGTTGTGCTTTTAGCGGTCACTTTTTACTTTTATGTAAATCAAGACAAGTTACAAGCGTCTAACCAAGCGCAACCTAAAAACGATAGTTCAAATAATATACCGTCAAATAAATCAGAATTAACCGAGTAAAATAATGACAGACACTGTTTCTCAAACAACGCCAGATTCACCCATTAAAGTGATTCAATTAGGACACCCTACCCTTAGAAAAATAGCGGAGCCTGTGAGCCAGATCACCTCTGCTGAAACTCAACAGCTTATTTCAAATATGCTAAACGCAGTTAATACCGCTGGTGGTGTTGGAATCGCAGCGCCGCAAATAAACATAAGCCAGCGGATTTTCATTATGTGTTCTAAACCAAACACAAGATACCCTGATGCACCTTTAATGACACCTACAGCAATTATTAATCCAGAAATAATCTCTAAAAGCGAGCAAACAGAAAAAGACTGGGAGGGATGTTTAAGTGTACCTGCGATCAGAGGGTTAGTTCCCCGTTATAAAAGTATTACGGTAAAATATTTTGACGATAAGGGCATTCAACACACAACAACCTATCATGATTTTGTCGCTCGTATTTTTCAGCACGAATTAGATCACTTAGACGGGTTAACTTTTGTTGATAGAGTTGAATCTACTCGAGATTTATTTAGTGAAGAAGAATGGCGTAAACAATTCACTAGCTGAGTTGATATGGGATGATTTAACCATGTTAGCCATGTAAACTTCGCTGGGAATTATTAACAGTCCCAGCGAATTATAACGTTCAGTAAAGTACGGCTACTTTTTATAAACAACGCCGTCTTTCATCACAAACGTTACGTTTTCCATTAACGAAATGTTACGTACTGGATCACCGTCAACCGCAACCAAATCTGCTAAAAAACCAGCCTTTATTTGTCCTAGGGTTTTATCTTCTTTTAACAATGCCGCGCTATGAAGAGTTGCTGCTTGTAATGCTTGTATTGGGGTCATACCGAAAGTCACCATACGTGAAAACTGCTTACCGTTATCGCCATGGGGGTAAATTGCAGCGTCTGAACCGAATACCATTTTCAATCCTGCTTTGGTTGCTCTTCTAAAGCTTTCTCGTTGCGCCTTTGAGACCATTTTTTCTTTATTAATATTTTCTTCTGGCACACCATTAGCCGCACCAAATGCTAAGGTATATTCGGTATTATAAATATCACACGACATATAAGTACCGTGTTTTTTTGCAAGTTTAATCGCTTCGTCATCTAAAAAGCTACAGTGCTCAATAGAATCAATACCCGCTCTTATAGCCGCTTTAATTCCACTGGTACCATGAGCATGAGCTGCCGCAATTAAGCCACGTAAATGTGCTTCATCAACAGCGGCTTTAATTTCTTCTTGAGTAAGTTGCTGAACACCCACTTTAGTGCCTTTTGAAAACACACCGCCTGTTGCACAAACTTTAATGGTATTTGCGCCATATTTAATGTTTTCACGCACTTTAGCACGTACTGCCCATGGTCCATCAGCTACGCCACCCGCAACACTATGTGACTCTGGTGGAGAAAAGTTATCATCGCAATGACCACCGGTAATACTAACCGAGTTACCTGCTGCCCAAATACGTGGACCGATAACTTCACCTGCATTAATTCCGTCTCTTACGCCAATAACTGAATAACCTTTAGCACCTAAGTTACGTACCGTGGTAAAACCTGCCATAAGCGTTTTCTTGGCATTTTTAACAGCTTTTACCGTTTTACGAGGTACAGAGTTTCCTTTGGCGGCTAAAAAATTATCTGCTGCGTCTTTGGTTAAATGCACATGCATGTCCATTAAACCCGGGAGCAATGTTTTACCTTTAAGGTTAATAACTTTAGCTCCTTCTTCCGCATTCACTTTGCCTTGCTTACCTACAGCAATAATTTTATTACCGTCAACTAACACAGAAATATTTTTTATAACCTTCCCTTTTTTCACATCCACATAGGCGTCGGCATTAATTAGGGTTTGTGCGGCATAAACATTACTGGCTGCTAATAGTGCAGTAGCAATACTTAAAAGTTGAAATGATTTCATGAGTTCTTCCTATTTTTATATTTATCTTTCTAGCAGTGTAAATAGATTTGTATACAATAATATTAATTTTCAGTTGAATAACCAATAATGTACGACAATCGACAGGGTTTATTAAAGAAAAGAAGTGATTGCAGCGTTTACTGACATGAACAACTAAAAGTGGTTAGTATGAAAAATTGAAATGAATAAAACGTTGAGAACACAACATGCGTTCTCAACATATACGGTCTAAAACTAGCGTTTAAATTCTGACGTTTTGCTCCACTCTGGCCATGTATTTTCTTTAGAAAGCTCATAACCTACTTCAAAAAAGGCCTGTATGTCTTCAACAGCGCCAGACAAGTCCCACTGTTCACTGTATTCGTCACATAGGTTGTGGTAACACTTGCCTAAGCTCTCTTTTAGCTCTTCGCGTAATGCTTTAGTCGCTTCATCAACAGGCTCTTTGCCGCTTTTAGCGTATAATGCTGGTACACCAATGTTTGCAAACGCAAAGTGATCTGAGCGGTAGTAAATTCCTGCTGCTGGACGTGGGTCACCCGATATAACACGATTTTGTTTTTTAACGGCTGCCGTTAAGTAGTCGTCTAATTGAGATTGACCTAAACCATATACTGAAACGTCTTTACTTCTACCATCAACATTTAACGCATCCATGTTAATGTTTGCTACCGTTTTAGCTGCTGGAATAACAGGATTAGCCGCATAAAACTTAGAACCTAATAAGCCTTGTTCTTCAGCGGTTACGGCCATAATAGTGATGGAACGTTCTGGAGCTGCTGGTAATTTAGCAAAGGCTTCAGCAACTTCAATTAATGCTGCCGTACCAGAGGCGTTATCTACTGCACCATTATATACTTGATCGCCTGTTAAGCTGGTATCTTTACCTAAATGATCCCAATGCGCGGTATAAAGAATGTGTTCGTCTGGCGTAGTACTGCCCGGTAACGTTGCGATAAAGTTATACGACACTGATTCTTTTACCGTATTGTTAACCGCTACTGTTGCCGTTAAGTCACCCATATCAACATGGTAACTACCTTTTGCCGCTTGTGCCTTAGCTTGTTCAAAATCTAAACCCGCTTTTGCAAAAAGCTCTTTTGCTACATCGCTATTCACCCAACCTTCAACAGCTACGCGATCTTTATTTTTATCTTCTCGTACAAAACCGAATTGAGCACCGGTCCAAGAATGCTCTACAACTGACCAATTATATGATGCAGGTGCTGTTTCATGAATAATAATAGCGCCTTCTGCCCCCTGTCGGCTTGCTTCTTCATATTTATATGTCCAACGACCGTAATATGTCATCGCGTTACCATTAAACACGGCAGGATCTTGTGTAGCAAAACCAGGATCATTCACTAAGATCACAACAGTTTTACCTTTTACGTCTAAATCTTTGTAATCGTTCCAACTATATTCTGGTGCGTTAATACCATAACCGACAAACACTAAATCAGAATTTTTTAACTCTGCAAAATCAGTAATACGGCTAGAACCCATCACCATTTCATGACCGTATTCGTAACTTTCACCACCAATTGTTAACGCCATTTCAGGCGACGCTTCAATCGATACCATAGGAACCGCTTGTAAAAAACTATCCCCGTTACCTGGTTTAAAGCCAATATCCGTTAGGTGCTTAGTTAAATAGTCTAAAGTAAGTTTTTCACCTTTTGTGGAAGGGGCTCGGCCTTCAAACTCGTCGGATGCGAGTATTTTAATATGTTCGGTCAACTGTTTTTTATTGATACTGTTATAGCTTACAAGAACATCAGCTGCGGTATTTTTCTTTATTACAGCCTTTGCAGCAGCATCCGTTTTATTTTCTACCGCGGTGTTTTTTTCAGTGTTGTTTGTACCACAAGCACTAAGTAATGCAGCGGTAAGAAGAGCTAAACCGGTTAGATTTTTCATTATTTTTATTCTTTATTGAGAATGATACAAAGATTATAAACAGATCCGAAGGGATAAAGAAACATCGCCCATAAGCAGGTTAACAATGCTTATGGGCGATACATGGCAATTAAAGTTTACTATTAAATACTAAACTTTGTACTCCCTAGTCTGAAATACTGAACTCAGAGTTATTTTCTTTGTCTTGCGACAACTCTCTGCTTATTTTCTGAATATGAGTTTCAGAACTTTGAACAGATTCTTCGATATTCACACGATTTAAGTTGAGTGTTTTCAAGGTATCAATAAGCTCAACATCAACGGCTTTATTACTGTTAAGTACCGACACTAATGGCGTTAAGAAAGCCTCCATATGTTGGCTAAACTGAGTTAACGTTTCTCCTAATTCTGAACTATCGGGCTTTTCAACATTCACTTGTAACTTTAAGCTAGCTAAGGTTTCATTTAAGTTAGCTAATCCGTCTGATTTGGGCTGTTTTAACGCTTCGCCTATTTGGTTTAGCCCTTTTTGTAATAACGAAATTTGGCTTGCAACAGTCGCTATTGGATTATCACTATCACCTAAGTTTTGATGACGTACAAAATCATCCTTAATTTGTTGCCAACGTTCGCCTTGTTCCGTAGTTTGAATATTACGTAATTCGGCCAACTTCAGGAGGTTTTCTTCAGCACCAACCGTTAATGTTTGTGCCTCTCCTCGATAGTGATCTGCAATAAGTTGTTCAACTTCTTCATCGGTCATTACCGGCACGACTTTCTCTGCCATTTTGTTCATGTTGCGATAACTACCTTGCAACTTAAATGGCGGTTCAGTTCGATATTTATCATCTTGTGCTGCAGAGGCTATATATTGCTCATTCGCTTTTAATACCGTTTGCTGGATTTTACGAATACGCTGAATTACCGCAACAATTTCGTTTATTTCCGCTTGAGAATAACCATGTTTGAGTTCGGTTGATGCAACAGGCTCACCATCAGCCATTTTCACCAATTTGTACATATCGTCCATTTCGCGTGTAGCCAATGGCGCAATATAACTATTACTGGTTAAACTGTTTTCAATAAAGCTCAATGAAAATTCATGTTCTCTACCACTTAGCGTATCGCCTAAGTTATAAATATCAGCACGGTTAGCTAACATGTCAGGAATAGTAAATGCTTCGCCTGATTCTGTATACGGGTTACCAGCCATAACAACAGCAAACTTTTTACCACGCATGTCGTAGGTTTTACTTTCACCGTTCCAAACACCATCAACCTTTCTTGAACCGTCACATAGCGATATGAATTTTTGCAAAAACTCAGGGTTAGTATGCTGAATATCGTCAAGATAAAGCATAACGTTATTACCCATTTCAAACGCTAAGTTAATTTTTTCAACTTCATTTTTAGCGGTTGAATTGTTTGCTTGTGCAGGATCTAACGATAATTGGTCGTGACCAATTGACGGACAATTAATTTTTACAAATGTCATGCCTAGCTTACTGGCAACATATTCAATTAATGTGGTTTTACCGTAACCCGGAGGTGAAATGAGTAATAATAATCCCATTAAATCTGAGCGTTTGTTATTACCAGCAGCACCAATTTGTTTCGCTAAATTCGTACCAATAATAGGAAAATAAACATCATTAATCAGTTTGTTACGCACAAAAGACGATAACGCCGTCGGTTTAAATTCTTCTAACCTCAATCGCTTACGTTGCTCTTCAATAACCGTTTGTTTATTTTGATGAAACGCTTTAAAAGCAGGCACATGTTCAAAACTAAATTGACGAAGTTTAGTAACAAACTCTTGATAGTTAATCGCCAATGTTCGTTCAGTAATAGTTTCGTGTTGCCCTAATAACTCATTCACAACACAATCGGTTTCAGCGCTTGACGCATAAAACTCGCATGAATCGTTCAAGGTCATCATACATGCAGCTTCAATCAATACATCTTTATGAACGCTCATTTCTTGATGCGCGGCAAACGCTTGTAACCAAGCCAAATAAAGTTGGTATTGCTGTTCTAGTGTAGAACAACCAGTTAGTGCACTTTTTATCTGCGATTCTAAATGCTTGTGTTTAAACTGCGTTCGAAGCTGCCTTGTTAGTTCAACGCTACTTTCCTTACTAACAAACCGTTGCTTGCTTGAGGCTAATTCTTGAATTAAATAGGTTGCCGCCAATGAGGCATCACTGCTTAGCCACGCATTATTTAACACATACTCAGACAGTTTATTGGTTAACTCTTCAGTAAGTTGAGTACGTAACGAACTGGTACCAAACGTTTGTTCCATTACATGTAAGTTATGAAAACGATGTATATAATCGTTACGTTGTTGGTCACTAATATGGGTTGCAAAGAAAAACAGCGCTAAACGCCTTTCATCAGCCGGATAGGCTAACAAACCAATAGATTCACGTAACGATAACAACTGCGTTAAAATTAACGTTGCGTCTGCGTCATGTACCCCTTTGTCGTACCCTTCTTGATAACGAGGCTCTGCCGCTTTGCGGACAAAATTTAATAATTCACCTTGCTTCGACGCTGCCATTAACCTATCAAGTGCAGCCTTACCTGAAGATTCCGCTTCAAAGAGTAATGAGGCTGCTAGGTATTCACCTCGATAAACGGTATTACATTCTGAAATTAAGGATTGTTGCCATAAGTATTCCGTATCAGCGAATATCTCAGGGGCTAAGTTTTCAAAATACTCTGTACCGCTAATATGCAGTACCATTTCGTTATCACGCGGAAGCAGAGTCAATTCAAGCTTTTGTCGATTAACAGAAAATTGATGGTCGCCAATTTTAACTAAACTACCATCAGCAGAATAAATATCTGTTTTATCGCGTAGTGATCTAATACCTTGTTCTTTCGCATTTTTAACTTTAGCTTCAACGTCGTCAGCACGTACGTTATCGTCAAGCTCTCTTAATTGTTCAACGAGTTGCCTTAACTTAGCCACCATAGGGTCGCCAGCAAAATAGCTGTTTAACTTGTCTTGATCGGTAAATGTTTGGCTACGGCGTACAACACCTTCAATAATTCGCTCAGCTGCGGTCATTAAATTTAAACAACGACGCTGTTGAGCGTCCATCAATTGTTGTTTATGTTGTTCGAAGTTTTCGTATATTTCGTCTCTTTTCGCTAAAATTTCGCTATAAAATTCATCGTAGTCACTGAACTGACTTTCTAGGTCTTCAAGCTGAATTAGAATTTGAGACAGTTGTTGATCACAACTTTGCGGGGTATCACTGGCATTTAAACCACTGGTAACGCTTTGGCTTAATAATTTGAATCTAGCGCCGAATTCAGCGCGTGCCTCTTCACTACCCACACTTTTAGCGGCCAAATCAGCACTGGCTTTTACGCGATTAACTTGACTAAAAACACCTGATATATCTTCTAAAATACGCGTGCGTTGTCGGCTGTCTTCAATATCTAAAGACATCATGGTGTGATTTAGCAGATCTAGTCCGTCAACCAGTTCATCAATAGATTGTCTAATTGGCTTTAATTCAGTTACCGATTCGCTGGCAGCAACGGCTTCATCAAGCTCTGTTATGGTAGTTTGATACGGAGTTAAAGCTTGGTCTTGCTGTAAAAAATCAGCAGTTGCTTGGCTTAATCCTTGACTTAATTCGTCTAAATTTACCAGCATCGAATCAATTTCTTCCACGTCTACATAACGTAGCTCTTTATGAGAAATTAATTCGCCTTTAAATTGCGCTAATTCACCTAAATTATCAACAAACTGTTTAGCGGTATCAAAGCCAGGTACGGCTATATGCTTAGTTAATTCAGTAAGTTTTGCTATAGCTTGTGACATTATCGCGTCAGAATTTTGTTTAATACTGGCGACTTTTTCAAATTCATCAAGTACTAACTCAGAGGTTGTTACCACTTGCTTCAATAAGTCGTGTAATACTTTTAACGCGGGATCATCTAGCCAGTAATACTTATCAAATAATAATTTTGATTCTTTAACGAGGTCGTTAAAATGTAAAGCACTCGGTTCATCGAGTGATATTAGTTTGGTTACGCTGTATAAGTCAGACACACCTCGAACAAGTTCAGGATTACCTATTTTTCCAAAAAAACTATTGTCTGTTGGTTGATTACTGGCAAATTCTTCACTGCAAAATGGTGTTTGCCAAATTTGCATAGCATGTACGCGAGATGGCTCTGCTTCTGCGCTAAATACAATAGCACGACCCGATTCATATATGCTTTGACCATGCCCATAAATAGGGTTCTGTAAGGTGCGGGTAATTAAGTTATAGCCAAATAATGCATATTGACCTTCATTTGGCTCATAAAAAATATACAGAAAATCTTCTCCGTTAGGAGATTTAATTACGCGATGTAGCTGTAAATCTTCCGCGTTATCTTCAAAACTTTTGTTCTCACCGTTTTGCAGGTAATAACCACCCGGAAAAATAATACCGTGATCTTCAGGTAATTGAATACAAGCATGTTCTATAGCGTCTTGGCGCAATACCGTTTGTGTTTTACAGTTAAAAATTAAGTGACGTGTTTCGTCTTCACGATACGGTTTAATTTTCAATAAAATAAGTTCGCCTACTTTGGCATATTGAATATCAGCATCGTCAAGTGACTGGTGTTCATCATCAACAGGCTCTGAATAAATACCTTTACCGTCAGCTGTATTGTTTTCCACTTTCAGGGTAATTGAACCACCAATAGCTTCAACAAAAAGTGTATCAAATAAATTAAAGTGTGGGTGCTTACCTTGTTCTTGTTGCTCGCGTGATACTTTATGCCATTCAAAATCAAAGTTGTCGGGTTGCTTTATGTCTCGCTCACCACGATTATCGATGTAAGTGACCGTTTGATCCGCGTCAATTCCCCACCTAAATACACGTATATCGTCAACTCGCTCACCTATTTGAAAAACAGCAAATAACTTACTGCCCTGTTTATACACATGCGACAAAAATGTTTTTTTGTAGTAAGTATAAAGCTCGTTAAAATCTCTTGTAAATTCAGGATGATCAAGAAAGGTGTCTTGCATAGAAACATCAACAATCTCGATTTCGCCATCAATATCTTTAAAGCTATGTAAGCTAAAAACATCGGCTACGGTTATGTTTCGTTTAAGCCCCAAAAATACGTTGTAACCGAATAACAGAGTATCGCCAATAGCCGCGATATCACGAGCAATACAGTTATGTTCAGTTCGCACACGAACACGAGCTTCAACCAACATATCGGTTGAACCGAACGTTTCTATTCGATCATTATTTAGTTGTTTAATATGTGTATTTAGATCGGTGCCTAACGCTGAAAGTCTGCGTTGAATAAGTTCGTATGAACCCCCTTCGGCAACGGCTTGATTAGTGACACTTTCCTTATCTGTCATTTATGACTCCGTAATGCTAAGCGGCGGCCTTTATGAAAAGGCCGCAATACTGCGTAACCTGAGCTTCGGATAAGACAATTTGCCCAATAACGCTATTTTAATGCTTTTCGGCGTTATTTTTACTCCCAATAGCCCGCTATTGGATCGTAAAAATGCCTTGATAACCAATAAAATTTCGTCACTGGAACTAAAGTTAAGTTTTATCTTTTAACTTCATTGCGTTACAAAACTCTTATCCAAACCTCAGGTTACGTAAATTAATAGCTTTTAACTTGAGGCTTACTTTATATCAGAAGTTTTCTGACTACCTAAATTTAGTAAACTAGCCAAAGCGCCTTTTTGCGTATCATCGGCGCTATTTAATGTTGCTAATAACTTAGCCATATTGAAGTTTTTAAGTGTTTCACTTGATTGTGCAGCACCAGAGAATACCCCACCTAAATCGTCCATAATATTACGATCACCGTTCAAATGGTCTTTCAGTAAAGTTTTCGCTGTTTCACTTTCATTTACAAAGCCATCAAGTGACTTACCCACAGTAATAGATTTCATGAATTGACGTAAGAATTCACCATCGCCACCCATAATATTAATGTTAGCTTCGCTTAACGCTGTTGCTAATACTTCCGCTTGTTTCTCAGCTAAATCAACACTATTGTCTAATTTAGCAAGCGTTAATTCACGTTCTTGATTTAAGCGTAAACCAAAAGTTTCAAACTCACGTGCCTGTTCAGACATAGCATTAAGCACTTCTTGCTTTTCACGTAAACCTGTCGCTTCAGCTAAAGATTTTTCTTCAATACCTTTCGCTTCTGCTGTTAACTTAAGTTCAAGTGCCTTAGCTTCTGCTTCACCTTGACGTTCATGCGCATCAGCTTGTGCTAACGTAATTTGTGCTTCAGCTAAGCCAAGAGATGCCGCTTCAGCTTGGTCACCTTCTGCAAGGATCTTTTTAGACTCAGCTTGTTTACTTGCCGCTTTTAGTTCTGCTTCAGCAATAGTTTGCATTTTTCTGGCGGTATGTTCAGCAGCTTGCTCTTGTGCTTTAGCCGCTTCAATATCTTTAACTAACGCTTCTTCAGCTTCAGCTTGAGCTTTAATAACCTGTTCGTCTTTCTGACGGTTTGCTTCTGAAATTACGCGTAAATCTTTAATTCGTTCTTCTTCCTCGGCAACACTCTTATCAACAGCAATACGTTCACGTTGGTATTCAGCTATATTCTTACGCTCAATTTCTAACGCCTTTTCTTTATCAATACGTAATGTTTCTACTTCTTTTTGACGGTCTATTTCTTCAACTTGACGCGCTCGTTTAACTTTTTCTTCTTCTATGGCGACAGCTCTCAACTTATTTTGTTCGGCTATATCAGCTTCGCGTTGTTTATTTTGTTCCGCAACGGCAATAACCTGTTCAGTTTCAATTCGAGCTTGTTCAGATTTACAACGTTCCTCTTCAACAACTTTTGCTGTTTCAGCTTCTTCACGGGCTTTAACTGAAGAAACTTCACGGTCTTGTTTTGCTTTTGCATCGGCTAATTGACGCTCTAACTCTAAGCATTTTTCTTCAGCATCAATATCTTGGCGTTTAATACGGATCTCTTCTTGACGCTTTAAGTCATTAGTTTCAACACTTTGTTGAGCCGTTAATTCGGTAATGCGTTTAATACCTTCAGAATCCATAATGTTATTTGGGTCTAAATCATGAATTGACGTTTGTTCGAGAAAATCAATCGCGACATCTTCAAGTACATATCCAGATAAATCTTGGCCAATCACTTCTTTGATTTTATCTCTAAAAATATCGCGCTGTGTAAATAGCTCGGTAAAATTAAGCTGTTTACCTACTGTTTTTAACGCTTCAGAAAACTTCGCTTCGAATAACTCTTGTAATGTTTCAGGGTACGAAGAACGCTCACAACCTACTTGCTTAGCAACTCGTAAAATATCTTCTCTGGTTTCGTTAACTCGGATATAAAAAGTAATAATAATGTCTGCACGAATATTGTCTTGACAGATAAGTCCTGATCTTCCTTTACGTTCAAGCATCATGCGCTTAGTAGAAATATCCATAATTTCTTTTTTATGAATAACCGGAATAACCATGCCACCCGTAGTACTAATTTCAGGCTCAGCCCTGAGTTTATTGATAATTAATGCCTGACCTTGCTCAACTTTGTTATAAAACTTTGCAACCATGATCAGTAGTGAAAAGACAAAAAGTACGCCAATTCCTATAGCTAAAAAAAGTGGTTCCATTACCATGTGATTTTCCTCTTATTTAAAAACAACAGCCACGACCTGTGACCAAGTAAATACTAATTTATGTAAAAAATTTTAATGATTAATTTTAGTCTCTAGTTTTAGTGACTATTAACAGAATTTAATTAAATTGAATACGGCGCAACTATGTAGGCATGATTATCTTTTTGATATTCAATCACTAATACTTTATCGCCTGAAGACATTGAATGTTCTGGATCGCAACGTACATCTAATAACATCTCAGCTCCGTTGTTAAATAAACGTGCTTGACCAAATGTTTCGCTAACCGTCCCTGTAACTATAATGGCATCTTTACCGACAAGATCGTTACTTGTAGCTGCTTCTACCGATTTGAACATCCCCTTTAGCGGTCGAATAATTACCGCCGTAATAGGTAAAGATATAAAGAAAATTGCAATATCACTTGCCGCCCCTAAAACGTAATACAAAATACCTTCAGGTAACCAAGTAAGAATATAAAATTGTAGATAAAAACTGATCAGCCAACATACCAAAGCAACAATGCTAATAACAAGAGTAAATGGCACTCCAGTTAATCCAAAGGTAAGTAATAATCCAGTAAGCCCATCAACCGATACATCTGCGTCGGCATCTACATCAATGTCTATATCAACATCGCCAGAAAAATCTAAATCAACTAATCCCAACATGCCTATTATCCAATAAACAACCACGATGCCAAGTAGCACAGAATAGATAACAGTAGGGAATTGAGAAGCGACTTCGAGCAGTTGATCCATAGTTCATCCTTAAAACAATTAGCAGAGAATATAGGTTTGTATATTTTATTCTCTCGAGGCAGTTATACTATACGTGTTTGACATATTATGTCAAATACGTATAGTTACTATCAATAAATTATCATATAGTTCATTAAAGTTCACCTTGAAAAATGGCTTAAACTATAATTTAATCCCTTTAAGTAATTTTACAATTTGATGATTTTATTGACTTTTAGTGATAGCATTTATTTAATAACTATATGATGACTACATGCATACCAATAATAATCTAACAATAAGGACGTAGTAATATGAAATGCACAAGCTGTAAGCAAGGCGAACTCAACCCTAGCTATATTGAAGGACAATTTAGAGCGCATACTTGTTCAAATTGTGAGGGAAACTGGATCCTAATAGAAGATTACGTTTCGTGGAAAGAGCGTAACCCACAATTTACTTTTAACGGAAGCACCAGCTGTGAATTGGAAGAGAGTAAAGTCGCTCTTTTATGCCCTGTAACAGGTACAATTATGCGTAAACTGCGCTTATCGAGTACCTCTGAACATAAAATAGATTATAGTACTAACGTTGGTGGAGTATGGTTAGATAAAGGCGAATGGGAGCTTTTAAAATCTAAGGGGTTAGCGGGTTCATTAAATGCAGTCTTAACAGCACATTGGCAACGTAATATTCGAATGAATACCACCAAAGATAACTTTTCTGAAATTTACAAAGACAAATTCGGCGATAACAGCTACAACAAAATTAAAGAGCTACGCGAATGGTTAGTAAATCAGCCAAATAAAGCCGATTTACGCGCTTACCTTTTAGCTGAAGATCCCTACTCAGCTGAAAAATAATACCCGTTCCATTAATTAAGTGATCTATTTTATACGTAGAAAAAATCACAAAACACTAGGCATTTTCTTTATTAACTAGTTATTCTAATTATTAAATAAATAACGAATTAGTTGGTAATTTTGGCAAGTAGAAATGATTATATAGTTAGTGGGATTGGTATAATCTAATAAACACATAGAAATAAGGAAGGAATATGAGAGGAGCTGGTGGTACATCGGGTGGTTTAGGACAGTTTTTTATTGGCCTTATAATGATGTGTGGTGGATTTTATATGTTACTTAATGCCATAAACGTTACATCTAATTTTGGTATGGGTTCGCGTTTATACGGTTTTTCCGCGATGGGCGGTAACCTTAATATTACCAGCGGTATGATCATGATCCCGTTCATGTTTGGCGTAGGATTAATTTTTTATAATAGTCGTAATATTCTTGGCTGGATTTTATCTATTGGCTCTATTGCGGGTTTAATTTTTGGTGTTATTTCTTCTATTCGCTTTTCATTTCGAACCATGACATCGTTCGATTTAATTGTAATATTAGTATTGGCAATTGGTGGCTTAGGTTTGTTTTTACGTTCGTTAAAAACGTTAGATGATAAATACCCTGATAGAAAAGCGTAATATTTAACTTTTCTTTACGCTGTTCCTTAAATTCAGCTTGCTGTTGACACTATTTAGGCGTGATATTAACCGCCTTTAAGTAAGCTGAATAATTTCTCTCTATACTTATATGTTTGATCATACTACTCGGGTAACTCATCACTTGTGTGGTCAATTGGTAAATTAATAGTAAAAATAGTACTGTACTCTTGGCTCGGCTCCAATAATTTTATTTTCCCTTTAAGCTTTTGAGTCACTAAGTTGTACGCTATATGAAGACCTAACCCCACTCCACCTTCATTTCGCTTAGTTGTAACAAAGGGTTCGAAAATACGATTAACAACACCAGGCTCTATTCCACTACCATTATCACTATACACAAGGGTAAACCTGTCTTCTTCTCGTTTTCCGGTAATATGTATTTCCCCTCCTTTATTTTGCTCAAACGCATGTTCAATAGAATTACTCATAAAACTACTTAAAACTTGAGTTAACGCATTCTCAAACCCCAGAATATTTAAGTTATTTTCAATATTCGTATTTAGGGTTATGTTTTTCTCTTTTAGTTCTGTTTTCCAAATGATAGTGGCGTCATCAACAACATCCATTAAAGAAAAACCATTGAGCACTTCAACTTCTTGATCTACAGAAATATATTTAAACTGTTGAATTAATTTAGCCATTCTGTCTAAACTTTTATTAGCAAATTCTTCAAAATCACAAACAGTTTGTAATGAGCTTTCCAATTCCGATTTTTTAATATGCCCTGAAGCTAATGACGCTTGAATTTGCTCAATAACTTCTTTAATAGAAGACAAAGATGTAATACTAATTCCTAACGGCGTATTCAACTCATGAGCAACACCACTGACCACACCACCTAACGATGCCATTTTTTTAGTTTCTAATAATTCGTCTTGTGTTTCTCTTAAATCGTCTAAAGTTTCTAAAGCCGTGTTTTTAGCAACCTTCAACTCGTTTTCTTGTGCTATTTGGGCAGTTACATCTGTCCACGTTTGAATAATAGTGTCGGCAGACGTTCTATTTTGCCTTAATAACCACCAACGCTGCTCCTTGTCTAAGACTTTGAATGGTTCCACTAAATTCGTTTTGCTATTTACAATGTCGAGCATTTTTTGAGAACCTTCAGTTTCATCAAACGTAAAGTACGTTGCTGCTAACTGCTCATAAAGATCACTCAAGCTGTCTTTTACTGAAATATTTATTCCTTTATTTTTACCAAATGCTTCTTGAAAATTTTTATTAACGAGCAGTATTTCATTATTATCATTACTTAAAACAAAGCCGTCTTGCATATTATCTATCGTTTCTATTACTCGTTTATGATGAGTAGAAGCAAGTTTTAATAACCCACTAATTCGCTCTTTGTAAAATAAAAACAAAATTAGCAATGCCATTAAAAATACAGTAAGCACAAGTAAACCGGTAGTTAGCATGACATTACCAACACCAGAAACCTCTATAGTTTCATCAGGAAAAAAGTAAGTCGATGCCATAGCAAGATAATGCATAGTAGCCACAGAAAAGCCAAAAACCACGGCACTAAAAGTTATATATTTATTACTGGGAAGGTTTAATTTTAATTTATCCGTAATTAACGCAACGGTTAGCACCGCAAGCCCCCAAGAGCTTAATACAGAGATTAGCGTTATTATAGGATCGTGTAACATATATGCTTTCATAGACATTGCAGACATGCCAACAAAATGCATAGTAGCAATTCCTACAGCAAGAAAAAGCCCCGTATATATAGCCTTGCTATTTGATATTTCTCCACGACTTACATTATTCAAAAACAAAACAGATGCTAAAATAGCCGGCAATACAGATATTAAAGTGACTTTAGGCTCGAACAACACAGGAATAGGTAAAGAAAAAGCCAACATTGCAGTAAAGTGCATACTCCACACACCAAGACCTAAAATAACTCCACCAGATAATAAAAGAGGCATACGGATAGATTCATTCGATTGAACAAATCGAGTAACACTCAACGCGCAAAAACCCGCCAGCACTGCTACCAAATAGGATAGCAACACAAGAAATGCATGATATTCTCCGTTTAATGCCGTTTCTATACTCACATCAAAAAGAAAATGATTATGTACCGTCATCGAATAATTCCTGCCTTTAAGCGTAACTTTCTCCAATTGAGTATGGCAGATATTTCAGTATTGGCTTGTATTAACTGAGGAATGTTGGGGGGATCACTAAAGCAGAATATATTTTAAAT
>Ga0209292_1001533_pt1 | contig 28108 bp, 21 predicted proteins | sample GOMGulsemesocosm_2_FD_184634 | JGI IMG/M metagenome (GOLD analysis project Ga0209292, IMG submission 184634) | Methane-oxidizing microbial communities from mesocosms in the Gulf of Mexico - GOM9C Gulf of Mexico (SPAdes) (version 2) | ecosystem: Environmental > Aquatic > Marine > Cold seeps... | reverse complement strand
TAGTTCAGGTGTGTTAGTGAATAACCGCGGAGATTATGACAGTGGTGTTTATCATAACTTTTTGTCTGCTCACCCTCCGTTTCAACTTGATGGCAACATGGGCGCAACCGCGGGCATAGCAGAAATGATATTACAATCTCACGACAGTGCCATTGAACTGTTACCTGCACTACCTTCAGCTTGGCCTAAGGGAGAAGTTACAGGCTTACGTGCACGTGGCGGTTTTGAAGTAGATATTACTTGGGATAACGGCAAACTTATTTCTGCAAATATTAGAAAAGTTACTCATAAAGCAACAGGCAAAGCTGTGAAAATTAAATACGCTGACCAAGAAATAACAATTAAAGATGAAATTGGTTTCTCTGTGCAACTTAATAGTGCGTTAAACAAATAGCAATCAATACATTATAGGATGTCATTATCGCTGAGTTATCAGTGAATTGTCAGTGAATTGTCAGTGACAATGTGCATCTTAGATTATCGAGAAAAAACATTTTTTAAGGAATACCATGAAAACCATCTTAGCGTCACTTATATTTTTATTTTCGGTAGCTCACCACGTTAGCGCACAGGTAGTTATTAACATTGATGCCAACGATATAAGCCATACCGTGCATCCCATGATACAAGGGCAAGGTTTAGTTTATTCGATGGAAGCCGACGATATTTATGCCGATGGCTCTATGGCGCAATTATATAAAGACATTGGTGCGGGTTTTCTACGTTGGCCAGGTGGAACCGTTTCTACCATGTACCACTGGAATGATTTAACTGGTGTTGGTTGGGTTGACCAGTGGAATCCTTCATATAATACTTCAAGCAATCAAAGCCCTTCACAATATATGGATTTGGATGAATATATAATCCTGAGCAATGCCGCTGGCACAAAGCCGATGTTGGGTATAAACCTAAGCTCAGGCATGGAATGGGATAGGCAGGCTGAGGCACTACAAGAAGCGATTGATATGATTGAATATTGTCAGACTCAAAACTTTGACGTTAAGTACTTCTACCTTGACAATGAAACCTACCACTCAGGCAATGGATACAATAAAGATAAAGACAACGACGGTGAACATTGGACACCACAAAGTTACGCACAGCAGATCAATATTTACGCCGCAGAAATTAAAAAGCTGGTGCCTAATGCCAAAATAATAGCCAACTGGGAACAACATTTTAAAAACCATGTGTCAGCCTACACTACATTGATTAATGGTGCTGGCGACAACATAGATTACATCGATGTGCATTATTATTGGAAATGGGGCGTTGCTACTTGGGATGCTTGGAAAGAAAAAACGCCGATGGAAAATGAAACCCAATGGTATGACGGCGGCACCTATGTCGAGGAGATAAAATACTTCAATAAAATGGTCGCTGACTTAGGAAAACCTCATATAAAATTGGCATCTTTGGAGTGGAATATTGCCCCGGGTGATCACAATACCAACCCTGATCACCCCCCTTTCAAAACAGCCTTAATGGCCTCTGAAATGCAAATGCAGTTTATTCAAGGAGGACTGGAATTAGCGTCAATGTGGACCACTCAATGGCCGGGCAGTGCATCAGGAGAGTTTCAGGTTTTAGTTAACTCTGACGATAATAACACCCCCAATCCTATGGCCAAGGTTTTTGAGCTATACAAACATGCCATTGGCGGTGATGTAGTCAGTAGTAGTTCTACCGACAACCAAATAATGACCACTACGGTGAGAAAAGATAACAAAGCGTTTGTTTATTTGCTAAATAAAAAAGACAGCGCTGAAGAAGCGCAGTTCACCATTGAAGGTTACGACATTCTACAAGTCAATCAAGCAAAAGCCTTTATTGCACCTGGGAAGTTGTCTGAGGTCAACCCACTGAGTGATGCAACATCCGGCAACTACATGGCAGACATAGCAGCTAATAGTCTTACCATGATTGAGTTTAGCATCGAAGTTACCCAAGTTGAAACACCAACAGAGCCCGAAACCGAAACACCAACAGAGCCTGAGACTGAAACACCGACAGAGCCTGAAGTGCCTGAAAAAGACTCACCGAGCTCTGGTGGCAGTATGTCCTTTATCAGTTTAATAACACTAATGATATTCAGCCGTAGGATAAATAGTGCTAAAAACTTAGGCTAGTTTGGCATGTCAATTAAGCGGTTAGAAAACAAGACACAATGGGCTAGAACACTTAAATATGAAATCAAGAATTCTGCCCCCTTGATACTTAATAAACAATCTATTAAGAGCAAAACAAATGAATTTTAAATATTTTATTCTACTAATATTAACAAGCTTTTTATTTTCTTGTAATGGTGAAGATACGACCAAAAAATCCGCTAACCTTAACAATAAAAATTTTAGCACAACTGTTTTTATCGCAGAAAAAGATATTCATTCCGATATAACAGATATTACCTATCAGTATAATGTGTATTTACCCAACGGCTACGCTGATAGCAATAAAGATTACCCTGTTATATATGTCACTGATGCACAATGGGGGGCAGATGAACGATTTGCTCATATTGTTGAAAATAAAAAGAAAGATATTATTATCGTGGGGATCACTCAAGGTCCAGAAGGACAAAGAACTACTGATTTTTTATGGCCTGGTTCAAGTCACTATCTTGAGTTTTTTTCAAAAGAATTTTTGCCTTTAGTTGAATCTCAGTATCGAATTGATACCAATAACAGAACACTTTTTGGCCATTCATATGGCGGTGTATTAATCCGTCACGCCTTAATCAATGAAGTGAATACGCCATTATTTAAAAATTTTATATCAAGTGATGGACCATTCAGGGTTAAAGATTCTAATTATCGACAATTAGAAACTGATGCCTATAAGAAAAATAGTTTAACAGATAGAAAGTTATTCTTAGCGGGTGGAATGCTGGCTAATGGCACATCGGTAGGTGATTTTTATGACACTATTCAAAGTTATGGTTTAGAAGGTTTTACCGTATATCACAAATCATTTGATTTAGGGCATAAACAAGTTATTCATCCTGCAACAACAGCCGCTATGGAACATTTATTTCCTTAATTTATATAATAAATAAGAGAAAAACTAATGAATTTGAAATACCTATTTATTGTCAGCATTTTAACTTTGCTCGGCGCCTGTGCAACGCACAATAGTGAAACAAAGCTAACCGTTAACAGTCAACCTGCTGGCAAAATAAAAGTACTAGTTGTTGATGGCATGAACAACCATAACTGGCAAGATACCACTGCTCGTATAATAGCTATTCTACAGCCAAGCGGACTTTTCGACATCACCGTTTCGACAACGCCACCACGGGAAGCAACCGCCAAGACGTGGGCACAATGGCATCCTAATTTTTCCTCCTATGATGTCATTTTGAATAACTTTAACGGGGGTCATAGCCCTAACGGTAAACGCTGGCCTGATACTGTAGAAAAAGCTTTTGAACGGTATGTTATAAACGGCGGAGGTGTTGTTAATTTTCATGCCGCTAATAACGCTTTTCTAAATTGGGATGCTTACAACGAAATGATTGGTTTGGGCTGGCGTAACCCTAGTTTTGGTCGAGGTGTAACTGTCGATAAAGCAGGCAAGCTGATCTATATCCCGAAAGGTGAAGGACTTGGCGCTGGGCATAAAGAGAATCATAACTTTGTTATGACGGTTGTCGATAAAAACCACCCTATTACTGATGGGCTTCCAGAAAAATGGATGCATGCCATGGAACAACTTTCTCATGGTCAACGTGGACCCGCAATAAATATGAAAGTGTTGCACTATGCATGGTCTAAAGACAGCAAGCGCAACGAACCGATAGACTGGATTGTTAACTATGGTGATGGCCGCGTATACACAACAATGTTAGGACATTTAATGCAGGAAGAAGGGTTAAATTTTCGAAGTGTTGGATTTAGAGTGTTGCTCATTCGTGCTTTAGAGTGGACAGCAACGCAAAATGTGTCATATCCAGTTCCTGATATTTTTCCAACAGAGCATGGAATTTTACTCGTACAATAAAGGAGTTAGTAGTTAAATATGTTTAAAATAATATTTTTGTTATTTATAAGTTCATTATCTATAGCACAGGCGAGTCAAGAACAACTCCCGAATATAATCTTAATTTATGCTGATGATTTAGGCATAGGTTTACTCGGTCACGAAGGGCAAAAAATTATTAAAACCCCTAATATTGACCGTTTGGCAAATGAAGGGGTACGTTTTAGTAATGCCTATTCAAACATGTTATGTGCACCATCAAGGGCGTCGTTATTAACTGGATTTACCGATGTTAGATCGCCTGGTTTTAATTATACAGAAGGTAAAATTTATCAAGATATTAGTACTGGTGACTTGTCTGTTGAACAGGTCACTGATGCATTAGATAACACTTTTCCTCCAACACCAAAAGAACAAGTATTTTTAGCTCAAATAGCTAAAAAGTCAGGCTACAAAACCGCTCAATTCGGCAAATTAGATTGGGGCTTTGCTACCACACCTAAACGATTAAAACGCCATGGCTGGGACTATCATTTGGGTTATATGGATCATGTCAGAGCCCATGGTTTCTACCCGCCATTTTTATTTGAAAATGGCAAACTTAAACCTATACAAGGCAATACCTTAGTCAGTGGCGGGAAATCTCTTGAGCCTGAAACTGAGCACGCCTATCAAGAGCGCTGGAATAGAGTCGGCAAACAAGTTTATTCTCAAGATATTTTTGTTGATGGCATACTTAACTATATTAAAAAATCTGATGACCAACCTTTCTTTATATATTTCCCTACTCAACTCCCTCACGGCCCTGTAGCTATCCCGGTTGTTCATCCTGACTTTGTAAACGATGACCTTTTAACGCAAATCGAGAAAGAATATGCCTCAATGGTAAAAAGACTCGATGATGATGTTGGGCGAATACTCGATGAACTCAAAAAACAAAATATTGATGACAATACCTTAGTTATTTTTACCTCAGACAATGGTCACGAAATTTACTACTCACAACAAGGCAGAGCAGAAAAGCCATATCGCGATATCACAACAGGTCAATTATTCGATAACTTCCAGCGCAAGTTTTATAGCGAACGCGCAAAAGATGTCTTCAATGGTAATGGCGGTAGAGCGGGCTTAAAAAAGAGTAACTTGCAAGGTGGCGTTAATGTTCCTTTAATCGTTAGATGGCCCAGTAAAATTCCCGCTGGCTCGGTGAGCAATAGGCTTGTTGCCAGTTACGATATGTTACCTACCATTGCTGAACTGGTGAGTTACAAAGAAAAGTTAGCGGTGGATGGCTTGTCTTATTATCAAGCCTTAATGGGGAAAGAGTTAGGTAAAGAGCTTGGAGAAGAGTTAGAACACGATTATGTTGTTTATGGCTCCTTTGAAGGGCCAATGTTAGTGACTAACGATGGTTGGAAAATACGTAGTTACTTGAAAAAAGAAGCCTTCGAAATATTTTACTTGCCAGATGATAAGTCTGAGAAAAATGATTTATCTGTACAGCGTCCAAACAAACTTAATCAATTGAAAAAGTTACTTATTGAAGCTTGCAGCGGTGATTTAAACAATGGCTTTGTTTCTTGGCACAATTTTAGTTTAAAGACAGTGCTTAATAAAGAGCCTAAGAAAGCATTAAGAAAGTGAAATTAAATGATTAAAAGTTTGAAAAGGTTACAACCATGATACTCCTACTAAAAAAAACATTAATAATCTTCTGTATCATCATGCCCGTCAATTCGTCTGCCAATGAGGTGCATGCGGCTGAGCCCATTATCTGGCAACTTTGGCCTGATTCCCCTCCTGGTGGACACATTGAACTACCTCCCGAATATAATAAAACAAAGACAAGTGATAAATTAGTTGCAGGGCGCCCTATTATTCGCCTAACCAATGTAACAACACCGCAATTATTGATCTTTAAACCCAACAAGAAGACAGATAATGGTACTGCACTCATTATCGCTCCTGGCGGAGGTACCTCTATTCTAGGTTACGATTTGGGAGGCACAGAAGTCGCCGAGTTGTTTCGCTCAATGGGTGTTACTGCCATCGTTTTAAAATATCGCGTCCCCGGAAAAGCGTTTAACAAAGACAAAAAATGGCTTGCTGCTGCTCAAGATGGGCAGCGCGCCGTCAGCCTTGTTCGCGGTAGAGCCAATGAGCTAGGTGTCAACCCTGATAAAATAGGTATATTAGGGTTTTCGGCTGGTGGTATACCTGTAGCATACACCACAGTTATTAAAGAGCGTATGTACGAGCCTGTTGATAAATACGACAAAATATCGTTTACCGCCAACTTTGCCGCGCCAATTTCTGCAGGAGGAAGTCCTCCTGAAACCGTACTTCCCAAAGACACCCCTCCTGTTTTTATGATCGTTGCACATGATGATAAAAATAGGTCACTTGGTATTATCGAAACATACAAATCCTTGAAAAAAGCAGGCGTATCAGCAGAGCTTCACATTTATGAAAGTGGCGGACATGTTTTCGGTGTGCGTAAAACGGGATTACCTTTATCAAACTGGCCCGAACGAATGAAAGAATGGATGATTCGTCTAAAGCTATTGTAATTTTTCCATAAATAAATAGAACAATAAAAGGTTATAACAATGATTCACCTACTGAAAAAAACACTAATAATTTTCTGTATAACTATATCAGTCAATTCATCAGCCAATTCGCCCGCCAATGAGGTGCATGTAGCTGAGCCAATTATCTGGCAACTTTGGCCAGATTCTCCTCCTGGGGGGCATATTGACCTCCCGCCGGAATATGATAAAACTAAAGTAGGTGATAAATTATATGGTGGGCTCCCGGTGATACGCCTGACCAATATAACGGAGCCAACACTCGTTATTTATAAACCTAACAAAGAAATTGATACTGGCACCGCAATTATCATTGCCCCAGGTGGCGGTACTTCGATTCTGGCTTACGATTTGGAAGGTACTGAAGTCGCACAGTGGTTTACTTCAATTGGTGTCACAGCCATCATCTTGAAATATCGTGTACCAGGCAAAGCGTTTAATAAAGACAAACAATGGCTATCCGCAGCACAAGATGGCCAACGTGCCGTCAGTCTTGTTCGTGGAAGAGCCTCAGAGCTGGGCATTAAACCCGACAAAATCGGCATCATGGGATTTTCTGCCGGAGGTATATCTGTAGCATACACCACAGTTATTAAAGAACGTATGTATGAACCTGTCGATAAATACGATGAAATCTCGTTTTCACCCAACTATGCTGCCCCTATTTATGCCGGTGGAAGTCCACCTGATACCGTACTGCCCAAGGAAACCCCGCCTGTTTTTATGGTCGTTGCTCATGATGACAAAAACATGTCGCTTGGCATGGTCAATACATATATTTCTTTGAAAAAATCAGGCGTCTCTGCCGAGCTTCATATCTATGAAAGTGGTGGCCATGGCTTCGGTGTGCGTAAAACAGGGCTCCCCGTTGCAAACTGGCCACAGCGCATGAAAGAGTGGATGGTCAGATTGAAGTTGTTGTAATAGCGACGAGGAAAACAAGGGTCAGATCTGTTGATTTAATATTAATTAGCAATTTCAAGTGCTCTGCCCCCTTGATAAACCCTAAATAGTGATAGAGAGTAAGTATGAAAAAATCAGTTATGATGTTGTGTTTAATGTTTTCTCTAAATATTTACGCCAGTCAAGAGGTAGTTTCTGTTGAGAAAATAGGCGATAAAATAGCCGAGTTCCTTGTTCGAAAAGCAAACAATGATGAGTTTTCTGGCGCTGTGATATTGACCCACAACAATAAAGTCATCCATTCACAAGGTTATGGCCTAGCCAATAAACAAAGCAAAAGATTAATTACCGTAGATACTCCCATTAATCTTGGTTCTATGAATAAGATGTTTACTGGGGTGGCTGTGATGCAGTTGGTAGAGCAAGGTCGTTTAAATCTACAAGATAAAGTTAAAAAATACTTGCCTAACTATCCAAATAAGAAAGTTAGAAACCGAGTAACTATCCATCAGTTATTAACCCATACATCTGGCCTTGGTGTTTATTGGAATAACAAGTTTGAGAACAACAAAAACAACTTAAAATCTACTCAAGATTTTGCTGACTTATTTTCCACTGAAAAACTGAAATTTAAGCCTGGAGCTAGATTCAGCTATAGCAACAATGGTCCGGTAGTGCTTGGCTTAATTATCGAAGCGATAACCGGAATGAGTTATTACCAGTATGTAAACAAATATATATATCAAAAGTCAGGAATGAAACACAGCGGTCATTTTAGCAAAAATGAACAGCAATCGAATAAAGCTACGGGTTACTTACCAGACAATCTGGGAAGTTTTTCTATATCGAATATAAACTCACTTGGCAGGATTGGTAGTGCCGCGGGAGGCGGTTATTCATCGGCTAACGATATGGTAGCTTTTGCCAGAAAACTTTTTGATGGTTCATTACTCAACAATGCGTCAAGAGAAGAAATGTTAAAAGGTAAGATACCTTTAGCAGGAATGTCATCCTACGGTTATCTATTTGGTAACCATATCATCCATGGTCAACGCTTTGTTGGCCATAATGGAAGTGCCCCAGGAATCAGTGCCCAGTTTTCAATTTTTCCTGAGTTGGGGTATACGCTAGTGGTTTTGTCTAATTATGATCGGGGAGCCATATCAGTTGCAGAGCAAGTTAAAGACTGGGTTGCTCGAACTAAATAGCAAATATTCAGCCAACGGTTCCAGCAACTACGACAGAAAGGGCAGAACTAGTAACAGAGAGGATCACAGGAAAAACATTCGATATGGCAATAGAATCATTACCCGCAGAAGCACTTGGGGATAATTTCCCTGTTATTGGTAATGAAATTATCCAAGAATATCTGCAAGACGCTATGTCTTATTTACAAAGTGACCAAGATAATAGCCTAGATTTTTATGGCAAATATACTTATCAAAGAAATGGCGATGAAGCTGATATACAGATTAAACTCACGTCTTCTAATACCATTTATAATATCCATTATCAATTTACTTATGTTAGCTCTGGTACATGGCAAGGTACATTTAATAATGGTTTGTCACAGCTTAGCGGGACATTCACTACCAAAGCAGCGCCTAAGCTAAACAGTAACAATTTTAGCGAAACAGTTTATGTAAAAGAACGAAATGTCATTCCGGAATTACACAGGGTCCAGAAGGACGAAGAAGAACTGATTTTTTATGGCCCGGCTCAAGTCACTATCCCGATTTTATTGCTTTATAATTTTTGTCTTTAATTGAGTCTCAGTACCGAATTGATACAGATCGTAGAACGCTTTACGGGCACTCATATGATGGAGTACTGATCCGTCACGCCTTAATTAATGAAGTTAGCACGCCATTATTTCAAATCTTCATCTCAATTGACGGCTCATTTGTAAGTGACTTCTATGCCACTATCCGTGGTTACGGCCTAAAAGTCTTTACCATATATCACCAATCTTTTGATTTAGGACATAAGCAGGTGCTACTTCCTGCTATAAGAGGGGCCATAGATTCCTTATTTCCTTAATCGGCCCTATTAACAAAGAAAATATTCGCTTTATCTTTGTACTGCTAAGTCAGGAATGGACAAGAAAATATAAAGCGACTCTTTAAACCGTTCATTGTCACTTAAATCGGCTATTCCAGCTATCAGTGTATTTCTGATTACTTGATTACTAGATTGCTTTAATTGACCGGCATTAAAATAAAAATCAAGATAATCCACCATGGCCGTTGCTTTATCAGTATTGGAGCCTGGTGTTGATTGCCAAAGGTTATTAAATAATGATTCGTTAAATCTAACCGTTAATTGGTCTGCGGTATATTGTGAATATTCTTCAACTTTCCAGCGTTTGAAACCACCACTTAGAAAACGATGATAGGTATTCAAATTAGTGAATAATTGAGATTCAGTAACGAGTTGTAATTCTGGGGATACTAAAGAGTTTTTTGCTAAATCACCTGCTGGACTATAATCAGGTGAGAAAAAATTAAATACAGAAGGAGAGCCAAGCACTCTTTGACCTATATTTTGGTCACCCATCCGCAATAATGTCACCGCGGAGGAAAAGTTATTAGTTAAGCTAGAGGGCAAATTTAAGCCATTGGTTTTATTGTCTAATGGTATTTTTGAACTCGCTTGAAATAACCGCATCAATGAAGTCATTTGTAAGACTTGCTCTTTAATTTTACCAAAATATTTACTGTTAGCTGCGTTAGGGTTTCGCGCTTCATTATCTAATAAAATGGCTTTAATGGTTGCGTTTAAGTCACCCGTTGAACCAAATGCAGTTGCTACTCTTTCGATATACTCAGGGCTTGGATTTGAAGTGACAAAACGTTGAATTAATTGTTTAGCGATAAAGGGAGCTGCTGATTTATGAGCCACTAAAGCATTAATGACGGTTAATAATTCCTGTTCAGCATCATGTGCATCACCACTTGCCATTTCTGGTATTACTAAGGTAATTCCATTATCAGTAAATAACGTTTTTTGATCAAATTCGTGTGGCTCAGCAAAATACTTCATGGGTTCAGTCCATCGATATTGGTTGCCGTAGGTCCAAATACCAAGGTCAAAGTCATTATTAACGAGTTTGGTATTACCGTAGCCTTGATGACTGAATGATAAGCCAGTAAAAACTTTTGCCATATTGGTGATGGTTTCATTGTCGTAGGTTGGTATAGGTAAATTATCAGCGCCTAATTTAATGGTGCCATTCAATTCCCTATGTACTAAACCAATTGAAAACAGTTGCATAATTTCGCGGGCAAAATTTTCATCTGGAAAAAAACCTAAGGCAGAATTTTCTTTTCTATTTTTTAAATGGCTGAGCCAATACCCCATAATGGGGTGCAATGTAGCGTCGTACAAGGCTTCGTTATAGTGGCCAAAAGCATTTTCGGCGAGTAAATCCCAGTATTGCGCTACGCCTCGGTGGGTATCACGAATTTTTCCATCATCATCACCAATTACTAATATTTCACTTAAGGCAAAAGCCATTCGTTGCCTGAGTTGATCTTTCCCATAAACGGCGATTGGCCAAAAAGCATCTCGTCTAATTCTCCACTCCCAGTCTACTTCAACTTCTTCTGGGAAATGTGGCACGATGGCGTTAGTTAATGCTAACAAACTGGTTTGCTCAACTTGTAACTGCTCTTCAATCCATGCTTGATAAACTTGCAGCCTATTACTGCCATCATCAGTTATTTGTGACCTTAATACTTGATAATCCTCAGGTATTGCGCCAAAAGTTGCTTGAGTTAAAAAGCGAATAATATCTCTATCAATAGCATTTTCACTGAGTGTCACTTCTTCTGGTGGTTTTATATTTTCATCGAAAATAAAAGCGGCACTTATTTCTCCTCCAGAATAATTTGCCGTGTGTATATTGAGAAAAAACTCACCATTAAAGAGTGCATCTAACATTTGCTGTTCGGTAACAAATATACCGCCAGGTGCTAAATCCCAAAGGTAATTGGTAATATTACCTTTGCTTTCAATATCTTTAATCATGTTTCCTGATGGAGATAAGTGAATATGTTGGTCGGTTTGTACCGAAGTTAAATTTGAAAAGGTGTAACTAAGTAAACCTTGTTCGTTATCACCTTGTAAAATAAAACTTAATACGCCTGTGCCATTGGTTGTCGCCCCATTTTGAGGCGCAAAGATGCCAATAAACACTTTTGCATTTTCTCTAGTGTTTTCAGCATCAATAATGGTTATTTGTGCAGATTTATCATCTGCTAGAATATATTTTTCACTTGAAGATAAGTTAATCACTAAGGTTTCAGGTACTTCATGAAGTTCATCCAGAATAGGTTGCACTTCAATAACACGAGAGTTTTGGCCATTCTTTAATATTAAGGTGTCACCCACTTGCCCACCATCACTATAGATGAGCTGATAATCTGATGGTGAGGTAGAACCTTTTGTTAACGCTGAATTTTCTGAAATATTAAATGTTATCTCTATTGCTGCTGTTGTTTCTTGACCCGTACGTTTGATTTCAAATTTTGCAAATTGATGGCTTTTTTCTATGGCTAATAATGCAATAGACGTTATTGATATCGTGCTTTTATTGGGCGTTGGCGTTGGTGTGTCACTACTACCACCACCACCGCAGGCACTTAAACCTAAGATGATTAAGATTATTGAAAAACGACTGATTATGCTCATACTAGATCACCTGATTTAATTAAATCTAAGTTTGCCTCAGGCTCAAATGAACTTGGGAAGTTTGCTAATGAAGGAAAGAGTTGCGTTAAATTTTCTTTTTCGACGCCAAACCAATGAGCTATAACTGCATTACATTGGGTTGTTGCGGTAGTTGGTAACCAGCGTCCTCGACCTTTGTCGACATCTAAACCTTGGTTAAGTTTTAAGTCAGGATGAGTACCAAATAATTGCCCGCCATTAACCATACCGCCCATAAGCATGGCATGACCACCCCAAGCATGATCTGTTCCAGCGTCATCTTTGTCATCATTTGGGGTTAATGTTCTCGCAAATTCAGAACCGATAAACGTTAAGGCGTTATCAAAATCGCCTTGGGCCACTAAAGCGTCTCTAAATCCTTTTAATGCCGCATTTAATTGTTGCATTTGATCTTGATGACCAATCAAGAGGTTTTGGTGTTGATCAAAACCGCCTAACTTAACAAAGTATACCGGTCGATTATTGCCCGTTGATTCACGACCAGCTATCATTTTTGCAACCGTTTTTAACTGCCTTGATATCTCACTATTATTATTACCAGCATCATCAAAAATTTGGTCATAATCAACTTTAGCCTCGGCAATATTAAATGCACTGCCAACGATTTCTTCAGCACTACGCGCTGAATTAAAAATATTTCTGTATTTTTGTACCATTAAATGTGAGTTATCATCAACATTGTCGATGGCATCTTTAACCACGCTCTGTCTAATACCATCAAAGCCAAATAAGGGAGTTGCTCCATCTTTACTCATTACATAGGGGTTGATAATACTGTCGCGAGTAACTTGCCAAGTATTTAATCCAGATACAGACATTAACGGAGAAACAACACTATTGGTGTTGTATGTATCTAATAATTCGACCATTCTACCACCCCAACCAAATTGAAAGGTTCCGCTAGGACTACTTTGAAATTGTCGTTGTTGATCTGAATGAGAAAATAGTTGAGGTGGTACCGTAACCGTTTTATTTAAATATTGCTCACGTGTTATTGGCGCGGTTAAGTTACCGATATTACAAATGAATGAGAGTTCTTTGGCATTAAACATATTAGCCATATCCACACATTCAGGATGTAAACCAAAGTCCTCGTATTGTGTATCGCCATAAACATTTGCTGCTGAAACTAAGTTAATATCGTGTAAATCGTCTTTATCAAGCGCAACTTTAGCACGACCATTTTCATAACTGGTTCTAAGTTCTCCATCACCTTTCGGTACTAGCATATTAAATGCATCATTACCCCCAGCTAAAAACACATAAACTAAGGCTTTATAATCAGATAATGGTGCGGCAATAGTTTTACTTGCACTAAGCAAACTTAATGCGCCAATTGATTTAGCTGTAATACCAGCTGACACACTAAGCAAAGAGGATTGACGCAAAAATCGACGGCGTGATTGATCATAGGTACTACCAGGCATAATAACTCTCACTACTTTTTAGAAGTTTTTTATTTATTTGTTTCAATAATGATAATTTGTCAAAGGTAAGACGCATCAGTAAATAAAATGTACAAGTATATTTAAACAAATATTATTATTGATACATGATAAATAATTGAACAAATTAATTTAATACAGTTAGTGTTCAAGGGGTCACAATTGCTAAAAATCGTTTCATTTTAATTTCTCCTTTTAGATGTCATCAAATTAGGCGTTATAAAAAATTAGTTTCAATTTCTGGACGAACAATCAATTCATGAACATGACAATTGCTTGTTGTGAAAAGCATCGAGATCGCAGCTTCTGCGACATCTTCTGCTTGCAAATATTCTTGTTTATCGGCTGCTCTAAAGTCAGTGTTAACTCCGCCAGGATAAAGCGACAGCACCTTAATTCCACTACCGTTGAGCTCTTTTCTTAATACTTTAGTGTGCATATCAAGTGCGGCTTTACTGGCTGAATATTGCGAGGTACCTTGATTTGCGAATAGACAGGTAGTTGAGAGAATATTAAGTATGGTACCTGAGGATTCTTCTCGCATATTGGGTAACACAGCATTGATTAACCTCAATGGCGCGAGGTAATTGATATCCAGCATATGTTGTAACTGATGCCAGTCTGGCTCACTTGCCAGTGCTCTGGATGAGTTTAATCCAGCGCAATTGATCAAAATATCAACTTTACCTAACTGCTTCTGGGCCTGAGTAATAAATTTTGTTAATTTATCCTGTTCCGACAAACAAAAACTTTCCGAATATGTTTTTATACTGTTACCAAGTTGCTCAATGGTATTATTCAGTTTGTTTTGTCGTCGTCCACACAGGCTTAAATTATGACCTAGGCGAGATAGTTTAATCACCATTTGTTGACCAATACCTGAAGAGGCACCCGTGATTAATATATGTTTAGTCATCAATAGTTCCTGAATGCTTTTCAATAGTTGGCAGTATTAATTGATGAACACCTGTCGATAATACAGTGCCCGCAAATGAATGCCCTGCGAAGGAGGTTGCATCTAACTCAAGCTTTATTCCTTTGGGGATAGTTAACCGAAGGTGTTTCTTGTTTTCATTCTGTCGCCAAACCACGAGTAGTTCACCGTAAGGTGTTGGTATTTTTGCCGATATGTCAGTAACTGAATGCTGACGATTGATTAATTTAATGTTTTTCATGCCCGGAGAAATAGACTCAACACCTACTAAAAACTCAGCAAATAAAGCAGGAACAAAGGCACTTTCCGTTTGCGCATCAGAACGTGTTCGACCATTATCGACAAACTTGCCAGATCGACCCGTGCCCTTTAGCCACCACTCTTCCCATAATGTGCCGTTATATTGTGGCGATAACATATGAGCAAACCGTTCATTCAATAAAGCGAATGACTCATCAATATAGCCATAGTTCGCGATACCTTGATGCAAAAAATACGACATTGCTGGCGTAACTACCGTCATCCCATTCGCACGGGTAATTAAATTATTATTATCCTGTGTCAATATTTGTTTAATCACACGTTCAGCTTGTTCTTTCGAGGCAATATTCAGTGCCAGTACCATGGCATTACCATGTTCGCTAAACATTGAGGACTGTTTCCCTTGAATTAATGCATCTACAAATAAGCCTTTACCTTGGTGCCAAAACTTTTCTTTAATTGCTTGCCTCATTAATTGAGCTTGTCTTCGGTAGGGTTCAGCGTTTGGCAGATCTAGCCATTCTAAAATTTGAGCATAATTTTCCAACGCATGAAGGTAATGGCCATTTAAGTTTAAATTGGCTCCTCGTCGATCATTCTTTGCATGATCTAACCAATAAGCGAAAGGTGGTTCATCAAGCAAGCCATCTTTATTGATATAAGTATCTAGCAAGCCTAATAATTTATCTGCAGTGGGTAATAATTCTCGTACTGTTTTTTCATCACCTGTATACAATAAATAATGATGTAAGCTACTTAACCACAACAGGTTTGAGTCTAAGATCACCATAAAATTGTCGTTCATTTGTGGCGCGTAAGCAGGCATTAAGCCGTTTGCATATTGCTCTTGAGAAACTTGAAGTAAATATCGTCTTTGTAAATGCGAGTCAGCAAATAAATAATAGTTTCCTAACGCTGCATAAAAGCCCGTTTGAGCATATTGTCGACGTTCTCGGTAATTATCGGTATAAGCATCGGTGGTCGCAGCTTTTATCGTTTTAGCTGTCGCTTGCATAAATTTATCTAACCAAGGCGATTGTTGAGAAGATATTTTCCCCTTTAGTTCAAATGGGTAACTAATTTCATGAACGCCAAAGTCTTCAATGCTCATCGCTTGTTGTTTAGTTGATACCATGAGGCCTAGATAGCGAGTTGGTTTAAAGTAGGTTGCCTGCCAAGTATCTAACTCACCTGACAAATAAACTTGGTCAATGAGATTACTGTCTATAGTGTGGTAGCCAAATTTATTATCTAACATATAGGGTTTGCTGATCACTTCTACTTTGCTACCTTTTTCTCCTTTAAGTTTGAAATAAGGCATGCCATTTCGAACCTGACCGAAATCAAAAACCAACAACCAAGGAATAGTAGAACGTGGCAACGTTATACCCTCACCATTTTGCCAATTAATTAATTGTGAAGCGACTTTTTGGTGTATTTTATTGGTCAATTTAACCGTAGGAATTTTCTTTATCTGCTTTGGAATTTTTTGTTTATCAATAAAGTAATCATCATGGTGATCAGAAAATATAAGCTGATTGGCTCTTATTGGGTTTTCGATAAGGTTCGGAATATCACGAGCAATCAGTTGTGTCCAAGGTGTTGTATATGACGATGCTTCAGCATTTTTTGCCGGCATAGGCCAACCAGCATTACGCATCAGCACTTGTGCTTGATGCCAATCACCATCATTAAATTTAATTTGCTGCCAGTTTTTTAAAGACAAACTCATATCAACTAAATCATTAACTTGCTGATGAAAACGACTCATTTTAACCCCATTTTCATGCCAACTTTCATCACCATGGTTAAGCCAAGTTTCATCGGTAATAATTGTAGTAGCTTCATAGTCAGTCTGTAGTGCAAGTTGAGCCAGCAGCCCTGCTCTACTCTGATGTTGATAACTATTTACACTGCCTTTAAAATGTACTTTAACCGCAATAAGGTTGTCACCTTCGGTTAATAAATCTTTAAGTTGCCAAGTATCATAGGACTGATGATGGGGAGCGCTTCTTGCCGGGCCTCGCGCAATATAAACGCCGTTAACATATAACTGATAGACACTCGATGCACTGATATTCAAAGTAGCATTGATAGGTTTTCCTTTAATCTCAAAGTTACGCCTAAATAACTGCATTGAGTTATCGTTTTTACCCCAGAGCCATTTTGCTCGCCAGTGGAAGTCACTATTTTGAATGATAGGTAATTTACTTTCTACAGTAGTATTTTCGCCCGTGGTCTTTTTGCCCGTAGGTATGGCTTCCTTGGCTTGGATTGCCCCACAATTAATTACGAATAACACATAACAAAACACTTTCAACCTAACCATCAACAATGACACCTTTAAGAAATATTTAATCTTGCATCTGTATTCAGAGTTATATACAGTAACATTAATTTAATGGGAACGTTACCCCCTTTCGAATTTAAGGGTTTTCACGTTGAAAATGACACTTTTAGAAAGAAATAACCTAAAGAGGCATAGCGATGTATACCCACTTAGTCATGTGGCGTTTGAAAGATAACGCTAATGGAATGAACAAAGAGCTGTTAGCAAATACTGTAAAAGCAAAGCTAGATTCACTACCCAACATTATTAATGAAATAACTCATTTTGAAGTGGGTATTAACATTGGAAGTTATGGCGCATCATTTTTTGATGTCGGTTTAGTTTCAACTTTTGCCACCGAGTCAGACTTCAAAGCCTACTGTGTTTACCCTGAGCACGACAAGATAGTCGCTTATATTCAATCCGTCACTGATGATGAACAAATTGTCGATTTCTGACTGAAACATAAAGCTAAAAATAACTAATAATAATAACAGTAGGATAAAACATATGATTGACATGATATTCCCTCTATTACTGGTACTACTTGCTAGCGTGTTCCAAGGTACTTTTGGTTTAGGCATGAAATACACTAAACCGCTCGCTTGGGAAGCTTGGTGGCTTGTTCACACAACTATCGCAATGATTATATTCCCTTTAATTTGGGCAATATTGGTAGTCCCTGATTTATTTTCTGTTATTGCCTCATCACCTGTTGAGTCTATTCAAGATGGCGCTTTATATGGCTTTTTATGGGGCATAGGAGGCATCATGTTTGGCGTTTGTGTTTCCTATATTGGTGTCGCATTGACTATGGGCATAGTTATGGGATTAGCCGCATTAATGGGCTCGTTAATTCCATTATTATTACTTGAGAACTTTTCTGCTAACCCAGCCTTGCCATTTATATTAGTTGGTATGGCGTTAATGCTGGTAGCTGTTGCTATCGTTGCTAAAGCTGGTATCGGCAGAGATAAAGTACTCGCAGAGTCAGGTAAAGAAATTGCCGGAATTCAAACGGGTGCGGCCTTCAAAAAAGGTCTAATGATAGCAATAGCCTGTGGTATTTTATCATCACTGTTAAATGTAGGCTTTTCAGCGACAGAAGCAATTGGTGCTGCAGCAGAAGAAGCCGGCACTATTACCCGAAACACAGCACTTGCTCGTTGGGTAGTTGTTCTGATTGGTGCTTATGCAATGAATGCTGGTTTTGCTATTTTCTTATTATTCAAAAATAATTCTTGGGGTTCTTTTACGGTAGCCAACTCATCAAAAGCCTATAAATGGGCTATTATCGCAGGGTTGTTATGGTTTGCCGCTTTAGGTGTCTATGGGCAAGGTGCAGCATTAATGGGTAGTATTGGACCTGTGATCGGTTGGCCTATGTTGCTTGGTTTAGCGCTGATTATTTCGACCGTTATAGGTATTTACACTGGCGAATGGAAAGGAGCTGATGGTCCTTTTAAAACCATGAAAACAGGTATTATCATATTAATAGGCGCCATTTGTTTGTTGGGTTATTCAAACTCAATTCCAAAAGAAACAAGCGCGAGTATGCATATTGAAAGCTCACCAAAAGAAATATGTCGTAATGCCTAAATGTGATCACACATGAAAATTGAATGTATTAAAACCCACCATTTGCGGTGTCACTTAGAGAAACCTTTTGGTTTCTCTCAATGGACATATGACCAGCGTAATGTGTTAGTTATAGAAATTATCACAGATACAGGTATTTCAGGTTGGGGTGAGTGTTATGGACCTGCCGATGTCACCCAATCAGCAGTGAGTAACTTTTACGCCCCTCGAATTATTGGTTTAGATGCCTTGGCAACTGATGTTGTTTGGCAGCATATGTGGCGCTCTTCATTAGATTTTGCCCGTGGCGGCATTATGATGGGCGCGATGTCTGGTATTGATATGGCACTTTGGGATGTTAAAGGGAAAGCGTTAGGTCTCAGCGTTAGTGAATTAATGGGCGGGCGTTATCGAGATGTTGTTCCTTGTTACGCGACAGGAATGTATTTTCAAGATCTTCCCGAAGATGAATTATTGCCCTTATTGATAAAAGAAGCTAAAGGCTATGCCAACGAAGGCTTTGCTGCGATGAAAATAAAAGTTGGAAAAAACCCTAACTTTGATGAGCAATTAATCATTGCAATGCGAAAAACTCTGCCTACAACCCAGCTAATGGCTGACTCAAATCATGCTTATGACTTACCTGAAGCAATTAAAATTGGGCGAGTGCTAGATAAACAAAACTATGCGTGGTTTGAAGAACCTCTTTCACCAGAGCATGGAAACCTATTTAAACAACTTCACGAAAAGTTAGACCTTACAATTGCTACCGGAGAATGCGAGCAAACACGTTTTGGTTTCATGAAGTTAATAGAGTCAGGTGGGGTAAGCTTATTACAGCCTGATTTAGCCTATTGTGGCGGTCCCAGTGAAGCTTTAAAAATTAGAACGCTTGCCTCAGCTAATGGCATCAACTGTATTCCACATGTTTGGGGCACTATGCTAAATTTTGCTGCCGCAACTCATTTTTTAGCCAGTGCATATCATGAACCTGGCCGAGCCGAACCCAAACAACTTTTTTTAGAATACGACCGAACTGAAAATCCTCTAAGGGATGAGTTATATAACGTTGCTGTAGATGTACAAGATGGGTCTGCAATAGTCCCTACCACACCAGGTTTAGGGGTGGAAATTGACATACAGGCAATGAAGCAATTTGACATAAATAAGACGGAAACACGATGAGCACACTCAATACTGACATACAGAACTTTAAGATGTTGATCAACGGTGAATTGACCAGTGAAAAAGAAACAATTGATGTTATTAACCCAGCAACAGAGCAAGTGATTGCAAGGGTACCTCAAATTGAGCCAAAACATATTGATTATGCGTTAGAAAGTGCTGACAAAGCATTTAAAGTTTGGTCAAAAATGTCTCTTAGCATACGCAGTGAACTCATTCTTAAATACGCGAGTTTGCTTGAACAGCACAAAGATGAAATTGTTGATTTGTTAATTACTGAAACGGGAAAACCAGCAGATAACGCAGAGTATGACTTTGATATGCTAACCAACTGCTTACGTTTTTTTATTGAAGAAGCAAAGCGCATTGATCAACCCGTTATTGCTGATCCAAATGGTCGTTTTCTCAATTATATGATGCGTCAACCTTTAGGGGTTGTTGTTGGTTACCTCGCTTGGAATTTCCCGCTATTAAATTTAGGCTACAAATTAGGCCCAGTTCTAGCTTCTGGCTGTACCGCCATAATAAAGCCATCGCAATTAACGCCTTTAGCCACTCTTCGCTGCGCACAGCTTTCTATTGACGCTGGCATTCCTGCGGGTGTAATAAATGTAATTTCAGGTGACCGTTATGATATTACTGATCCACTATTAACCTCTGATAAAACGAGTCTATTTACCATGATAGGCTCAACAAAGTCCGGTGTTGAAACAATGAAAACAGCCTGTAGTAATATTAAACATTTTTCTGTTGAACTTGGTGGTAACTCCCCTGTTATCGTTTATGACGATGCTGATGTAACTAAAGCAGCTCAAAGCATTATTGATTTAAAATTCGCTAACTCAGGCCAAGTATGTGTTTCACCGAATCGCTGTTTTGTGCATGAATCAGTGTACGAGCAATTTATTGAACAAGCCAAAATACATACCCAAGGAATTGTACTTGGAACAGGTCGAGAAGAAGGACGCTTAATGGGACCTATGCTCACCGCTCAAGCACGCGATAGAGTCCTTGCAGAAATAGATAAAGCTTTAACTAATGGTGCAAACCTGATAATTGGCGGTAACGTACCTGTAAACCATCCTACTGGCTATTATTTAGAACCGACCATTTTAGCTGACGTTAATCCAAAAATGTCACTAGCTTGTGATGAAATTTTTGGCCCTGTATTACCTGTGATCAAATTTAGCGATAAAGATGATGTTATTGCAATGGCAAATGATACCGAATACGGCTTAGCTGCGTATGTTTACACCACAAACTTACAACGTGGTTTACAAGCAGCACAACAAATTCAAGCCGGAAGCGTGTGTATTAATGAAGTACATTATGATGTATCTCTACCGCATGGTGGGCTAAAACAAAGTGGTGTAGGTAAAGATTGCTCTCACTATAGCTTAGAAGAATATATGACGTTAAAGCGTGTTTCGGTACTTGTAAATGATTAAATTAATACACTTCGAAGGAATAAAACCAGTGAAAATTTTTGTAAGTACACTTTCGTGTTTATTACTCACTTTTGTTTTTAATACCAGTATTTACGCACAACAAAAACATTCCAATACCCTATCACTTGATGGTAATTGGCAAATTATCTTCGATAAAGAAAATGTTTCTAGAAAACATAAACTGTATAAAAATAAAAATTTTTTAGCACAGACTAATATTCAGAATATTCAAGTCCCCAGTGTATGGGAGTTAGAAGAAAAAGATTATGAAGGTGTTGCTGTTTATCGACGTACATTTAATGCACCTAAGAGTTGGCAAGATAAAATCACCCATGTGTCATTTGATGCAGTAAATTATCGCGCAGAAGTCTACCTAAATGATCACGTTGTCGGTGTTCATGAAGGTGGTTTTACTCCGTTTAGTTTCCGTATTGATTCAATGCTGAATTTCGATAAAGAAAATGTCATCACCTTACGAGTACTCGGCCCTATTTTATTAGATACAGATAAAGTGATTGATGGTATTGGCGCAATGGAAACACCACAATGGCGTGGTGGAATTAGCGGTGGTATATGGCAATCAGTACGTTTAATTTCTACTGAAAAAAACTATATTAAAGATATATATATTGAACCAAATTACAAAACTAGCCAAGCTAAAGTAACTGTATCTAGCACCAATTTTGGTGAATTTTCTAGTCAAGACAATGTTAGTTTCAAGATAACTGACGTATCAACAAATAAAGTCGTTGTTAGCAAGAAAATAAGTCATGAATTTCAAGCAGGACAAAACCAATTCATTGAAAATATTATCATTCCCAATGCTAAAACTTGGTCTCCTGACAGCCCTAGTCTTTATAAAATCAGCGTGAGTATTGAAAGTAAAGGAATAGTGAGTGATACGGTTAGTGATAAATTTGGTCTTCGCGAGTTTTCAATAAAAGATAAACGTTTTAGTTTAAATGGCAAAGAGATATACGTTAAAGCCGTATTTCTTGAAGGTGTTTACCCTGTAGGAATTGCCACACCTGTTGATTTAGACATGGCGCGAAAAGAAATAAAACTTGCTAAAGAAGCCGGCTTTAACATGATTCGACCTTGGCGTCGCCCTCCTCCTCCTAAATGGCTAGATTTAGCTGATGAAATGGGTGTACTAGTAGTGGGTTCCCCTGCCCTTGAGTGCATGGACTTACCTGTTAACACGCCAGATTTACCCAACCGAGTTATTGCTGAATTAAAACAAACTATACTTCGAGATCGTAATCGCGCCAGTGTTGTTATGTGGGAGTTATATAACGAAGTTCGCCGACCAATTTTAAAGCAAATGATGGCTGAAACCTCAATGATGGCTAGAGATATCGACCCTTCTCGGTTAATTTTAGATGAATCAGGTGGCTGGGCATTTGGCGCTAAGGTGTATTTACCCAATGAGCGTGACTTTATTCCTTTTAATGATGTTCATACGTACCCTGGTCCCAATGTAACTAACAGATTTTACGATAAGTTTTTAGGGGTTTCTTATACCGCAAAAGAACGAAAAAAGTTAAACATTAAAGGTAAGCCTATTGGCCATAATTTACGAGAAGGAGCAACCTCTTTTGTTTCTGAATTAGGTTACGGCAGTTATGTTGATTTTGATAAGGTTAACGCTCGTTTTGCCAAAGAAGGTAATCCTATTGCGCCCCCTACCCGTTATCACAAACAATTAGGCAGTCAACTAAATGAATTACTCACCTCGCAATTAAGTGATATCTATTCTACACCGCTTGATTTCTATCATGAGCAGCAAGTGATTCATGGTAAAGCTAATGCAAGAATGATTGAAGCAACAAGAGCAAACCCCAAAATAACCGGCTATTGTGTACATGCCTTAACAGGTGGTGATTGGGTGATGGGGGCTGGGTTACTTGATATATGGCGTAATCCAAAAGAAGCTGTTTATAACAGTACTCAAATGGCCAACCAACCGCGTATTTTAACTATTAGAACCTTCCCTCGCTCTGCTTATCAAGGAGAAAAAGTAAGGATAACGGTAAAAGGGATAAATGATTTAGAAAATATTGCTGGAACTTTCAACGTTTCAGTATCAGATGCACAAGGAAAAGTAATTTGGCAAACGTCGTCAAACATTGATTTTGATCATGCAATTTCAGACTTATTAGAACATAGAATATCGACTAAAAATTTAACCGGTACATATACCGTTAACGCTGAAATAGTCAATAGCCAAGGTAAGCAATTAGCAGCCAATCACTTTAACTTTGATGTATTTAATACCTTAAATCAATATAAAGAGAAAATTGGAAAATTTGCTGTCGTTGATCAAACCGGCAATGTTAAAACTTTCTTGAAAAAACAAGGGATACAGTCTTCTGCATTCAATAAAAATACCTCGATAAATACGCCGGTACTTGTCGCAATGAGAATTAAGAAAGAAGAGCAACAGATAATGCTTAATAAGCAGTTGTCAGATTTTGCCAAACGCGGTGGCAAGGTAACTTATCTACAGTTTCCATACGTAGGTCAGAAGTGGAAAGACGGTGTACTGGGTAAAGGTTACACAATGAATATGCCTTTAAATATAAAAATGAAAGCCTCACAAGGATTATGGGGAGGCATGAGTCATGTTGTTGCTGAACATCCCATTTTTAATGCACTTCCTTCAAAGCAAGCAATGCAAGGTATTTATGAAAATGTCCGCGCAAAAATCAGTATGGTTGAGTTAGAAAGTAAACCTATTGTCACCGTCGTTGCTAATGATAACTTCCCTGATATGACATTAATGAAACGCCATTATAAAGGCACAGGCGATGTTTGGTCTGGCTCAGACTTATCAGAAGTTAAACATGGTAAAGGCACATTATTATTATCTACGATGCGAATAGTGCCTAACTTAGGTGATGATCCCGTAGCGGATACGCTGTTATTAAACCTCCTTAGTTATATTACTAATACCACTTTACTTAACTAAGTGCTCAACATGACCAAACATAAATCTAAGGAGTGCTTGTGAAGTATTTACAAACTAATCCAATTATTGCCATTTTGAGAGGATTGCAACCTTCACAAGCTGAGCGAATTGGAAATCTGCTGTATGAAGCAGGTATTCGTGTAATGGAAGTCCCTTTGAATCGAGATAATGCATTTGAAAGTATTAAAATATTACAATTAACAATGCCTGATGATGTCTTAGTGGGTGCAGGAACGGTGACCAATAAATCTCAGCTTGAACAATTACAAAAGATGTCTGTGCCTCTAATTATTTCCCCAAACTTAGACGTTGAAATCGTTGGTAAAACGCTACGTAGCAACTTGATATCTATGCCCGGAGTGGCAACAGTATCAGAGGCACTTTTAGCTTATAACGAAGGTGCAAGGTGGTTAAAGTTATTTCCTGCAGCCAGTTATGGGGAGGATCATCTGAAAGCCATGTTAAGTATTTTGCCTGACGACGTTAATTTTGTTGCTGTTGGTGGCGTTGATTCAACCAACATTCAATCTTGGCTAAATGCTGGTGCTAAAGGTGTTGGAATAGGCAACAGCTTATTTTCAGAAGATGATGCATTTGAGCAGACAAAGACAAAAGTTGAAAAATTTATGCACATATTTCAATAAATGTGTTTATAGCCATCGAGAATTAGTTGATTAGGAAACAAATTGAAAATCAAAAATGTGATCACTGTTGATTGGGGCAGTAGTAAATTACATGCCAATTTATGTGAGATGGCAAGCGATGGGCAACTCACTATTATTGACTCAAATACAGGACTTGGTATTAATAAAGTGGTCCAACAATTCGAAGAGGAATTATTGGCCGTCATCTCACCTTGGACAGAACAATATGGTCCACTAGATATTCTCATGTCAGGTCAAATCGGCGCTAATATTGGTTGGAAGGAAACAGAGTATTTGTCATGCCCGGTATCACCTGAAAACTTAGCTGATGCATGCTTAAGTTTTCGGTGCCGAGATTTTAAGGTTTATATCATTCCAGGGGTGAATTGCGTCATTGAAAAAGATTATCCCGAAGTAATGCGTGGAGAAGAGTTACAAATTTTAGGATGGTTGCAGACAGATGATACATTACAAAAACAGCGTCATTTAGTTTGTTTACCGGGTACTCATACTAAATGGGCGATAGTTGAAGATGGAAAAATAGAGTTATTTCGCTCAGCGATGACCGGGGAGTTGTTTGATCTATTGTCTAACCATAGTGTCTTGATTCAAAAACCAGAAAAAGACTATTTTAATAAAAAAGAGTTTCTATCTGGTGTTTACAGAATAAAAGGTAATGGAGCAACAAATGATTTTTATCATAGTTTATTTAGTGTGAGAACCAAACAGCTCTTGGCTGGCTTAGCCCCCAAAGATGCTTGTTCATATCTTTCAGGTTTATTAATTAGCGCAGATGTTCGGAATGCGATGGAAAGCCACCTATGGGATAGCGGTGACTTTGACCAAATAATAATTATTGGTGCTGAACATATTAGCCAGTGTTTTGAAATTGCTTTAAAAGAATATAACAAGCATTGTATTTTATACGATGCCAACCAAGTATCAATAAAAGGTTATCAAGCCGTTCTTGGAGAGATTTATCAATAGTAATTGCTATTTAGATAGACGAACTATTTATAAGTACTTTGAATCCATGATGACAATAAAATAGGTTATAAATTTATGAAACAGTCAATGATTATCAACGGAACAACACATGAAATTAATGTCGATAATGATATGCCACTCCTGTGGTTTCTTCGTGATGAATTAGAATTCACCGGAACAAAATTCGGCTGTGGCATGGGTTTATGCGGTGCCTGTACTGTGCATGTAAACGGACAGGCTATACGTTCATGCACGACCCCCATTAGCTCGGTAATTAATAAAGAAATCACTACAATTGAGGGGTTATCTGAAAATGGTGATCATGCCTTACAGAAAGCTTGGCTGAATAATAATGTACCGCAATGCGGATATTGTCAGGCCGGACAGATTATGAATGCAGCAAGTTTACTAGCGGTAAATCCAGCGCCTACAATACAAGAAATCGAAACCTCAATGCAGGGAAATATTTGTCGCTGTGGGACTTATCAACGTATTACAAAGGCGATTGCAGAAGCCGCAGACACGCTAAGTAAGGAAGCTTAACATGAGTAATTCAAACGTAAGTCGTCGAAATTTTTTAAAAATAGCAGGAGTTGCCACTGGAGGTCTGTGCATTAGTATTTCATTACCTGGTAATGCATTAGCAGAAAAAGGGATTGTAGAAAATAGCAGTATAGAGCTTAATGCCTTCATTCACCTCGATGAAAATGGTGATACCACTATTTATTGTGGTCGCTGTGAAATGGGACAAGGTATCAGTACAGCCTTACCATCTGCTGTAGCTGATGAAATGGATGCTGATTGGCAGCGAGTTAGTGTACAACAAGGTGATGCTGACGAAAAGTTTGGTCCCCAATCAACAGGTGGTTCAAAAAGTATTCGGGTAATGTATAAACCCATGCGCGAAGCAGGCGCTAAAGCAAGAGCAATGCTGATAGCTGCCGCCGCTAAAGTTTGGAAAACCTCAACTTATAATTGTTATGCACAATCACATTTTGTTATTAATAAACTCAATCAGCAGAAGCTGGGGTTTGGTGAATTAGCGAGTATTGCTAATAATATGCCTATTCCTGACAATGTTACCCTTAAAAAGAAAAGTGAATTTAAATACATAGGAAAAAAACTAGCCCGACACGATCAAGATGAGGTAGTGGTAGGAAAGCGTATTTACGGGGTTGATACTAAATTACCAGGTCTGAAATATGCAGCTATAATTCATTGCCCAGTTTTAGGCGGTAGTCTTAAAAGTGTAGACAAAACAGATGTACTAAAGTTAAAAGGCGTAATCGATATTGTAGAAATTCCACGTTTTGATGTGCCATTTGGCTCTATAGGTGGTGTGGCTGTGGTTGCCGATAATACCTGGACAGCACAGCAAGCAGTGAAAAGATTAAAAATCGAATGGAATTTAGGTGAAAATTCTGTTTACAACACTAAAGAGTATAAACAACAGTTAGTTGCTAATGTGGAAAAGCCCGCAACCTTGGCAAAAGAACGCGGCAATGTAAATAGAGCGTTTAAGAAAGCAAAGCACACACTCAAAGCTACCTATACTGGAGGACACCTTTCCCATTCACCGATGGAGCCTAACGCTAGTGTAGTCTGGGTCCAAAAAGATAGTTGTGAAGTTTGGGCTTCAACGCAAAGCCCAGTAGACATTCAAAAAGTATTAGGACAATACTTAAAACGAGAGCCTAAAGAGATAGTGGTGCATGTGGCAATGGCAGGTGGCGCTTTTGGACGTAAGTTTATGTGTGACTATGTTCACGAAGCAGCAGTGATTTCTGAAAAATCCGGCCTTCCTATTCAGCTTATTTGGTCACGTGAAGAAGACATGCGTACCGGTTATTACCATTCAATTAATGCTCAACACATTGAGGCTTCAATGGATGAGCATGGAAATGTTACCGGTTGGTTACATAGAGCAGCTTTCCCATCTATTCCCACCTTATTTGACCCTTCTTTAATTAGAGCACCCAAAGGCACCCTAAATGCGGTAGTTAATCATTTATTCGGTGTAAAAAACCTTAGAGCAGAATCAGGCGATGCTAAAGCCCATACGCGAATTGGTTGGTATAGGGCTGTTAATTCAATCTTTTATGGTTTTGCCTTTAGCACATTTGCCG
>Ga0209292_1001532_pt1 | contig 28119 bp, 28 predicted proteins | sample GOMGulsemesocosm_2_FD_184634 | JGI IMG/M metagenome (GOLD analysis project Ga0209292, IMG submission 184634) | Methane-oxidizing microbial communities from mesocosms in the Gulf of Mexico - GOM9C Gulf of Mexico (SPAdes) (version 2) | ecosystem: Environmental > Aquatic > Marine > Cold seeps... | reverse complement strand
GGCCTAAATAGATGATGACTGCGTTATTTCTTTTCTATGGAGAATAACTACATACGTAAAGAAATGCCTTGCCCTAATCAATTTATACTCATAAAAAAGTAGACCACTTACTTACCTAGATTGGTATTATTTAATTGGTTTGGCATTTGTGCGATCCAATCTTTAATCTGATCTCTGACCTGCCGATAGCAGCCGAGGGCTTGTTGCTCGGTCTCACAATTTTTAGCCAGCGCGGGAGGATCATCAAATTGATGGCAGATAACCTCTGGTGCCCCGCTAACTGTGGGGCAATGCTGATTGGCGTGATCACAAACGGTAAAAATAATATCGAAATTTATGGCATCAAATTCGCTAATCAGTTGTGAACTATGATGGCTGATGTCGATACCTGACTCTGCCATGACAGTCACAGCATGGGGATTGAGGCCGTGAGTTTGGATGCCAGCTGAATAAAACTCAACATCGGGCAATGCCAGTGCATTGGCCCAACCATGGGCCATTTGACTGCGACATGCATTGCCGGTACACAAAAATAATATCCGTTTAGTCATTGCTTTTCCTGCTCCCCGTTTATAGTCAAAAGCAAAGGCATTAACGTTCGCTGCAGCTAGAACCAAAGGCAAAACAGCTATAACAGCGATGATGCTTCATGCTGATCCTTTGTTTTTGGCTTTTTAGCAGATCATTGCCTAATTCGTACTCAAGATCGTCATCGACCAAGGTGCAGGCATAAATCTTCATTTGGCCTTGACGTTTAACCACCATTTTTGAGGAGTGACACATAAAATGGCTACGGCTGGTTTGATCCTGATAATGGGTCATGCAGTGTTCGCTAATATGCGGCACATGTGGCAAGGATCCTGGGGTTAAAAAATCAGGAAAAGCGACAATAGTTAAATCATCGGGCAGGCCATTGAGCTTAAATAAATCATGAAAGCCTTGTTCGGTGTGCTGCTTGTTTTCATCCTTTTCCATATGACGGGCCAAAGAAACATGAAAGCCGCATTGGTGCAGCGCGCGCATACCGCTAATCGCTGTCGCAAAGGTGCCTTGACCGCGATGGGCGTCGTGACTTGCAGGATCAAGATGATCAAGACTGACCCGTAATGAAATAGGAAACGGGTTATCGACTAGGGCACTGAGCTTATCGAGCCGTTTAAACAAGGGTTCTGTACCATTGGTTAAAACCAGTACTGGTTTAAATTGTGAGGCATAATCGAGCATCTCGATAATTTCTTTCACTAAAAATGGCTCTCCGCCAGTAAAAGAAAATTGCTCAACGCCCATGGTCAATGCCTGATCGATATAAGGTTTGATGTCGGCCAACGTTGGACTCGCCAAGCGTTTGTCCGCAGGGCTTGAGCCCTCAAGGCAAAAATCACAGGCTAGATTACAGCGGGTGCCGGTATGAAACCATAGCTCAGACAGTTGACCCGGCTCAATATAACCGCGTGGATCGCCGACTGGTGTTAAGTACCAATCTTTAGATTTGTTCGTTACAGTCATAATTGCTCCTTAATGGTCAATGGCTGAATTAACAGCAGCCGCCGCTGGTCTCTTGTGAGTTGATAGTGGTGCTAAAAGGCAAGTCAGTGCCACAGCCGTTAAAAATTCCGTAGTGCTGATCAAAATTACCAATGAACTCAAAGTGTGGTTTAAAGCGGGTATCATGAAGCATTCGCCATGTATTACCACAGACCGGAAATACCTTACCTGTTTCAATGGCATGGTGAGAATCAAGGTTAAATACTTGCGGTAAATGCTCAATGGTGCCTTTATAAATAACCGCCTGACCGTATTCTTCACAGTGGCTTTCTAGTTCTGGCAGCTTAAACAGACGATAGGTCGCAGAATAAAAACCAATGTGGCCGATCTTTTCAATGATCTTGGGGTTGTCGATGGTGATCGGGCGATCTTCTACTAAGCGAGGATCAGCAAAACCTGCCGCTTTAGCTAAATTAATAAAGTCGTTCCAATACAGCGCGCCACTTAAACATTCACCGTAAAGCACCGGATCATCAACCAAACTTGGTGGTACACGACGGTCGGCATAAACATCGCTAAAGTACAGTTCACCGCCGGGCTTAAGCAGGTCAAAGGCGTGCTTAAGCACTGCCGCTTTATCCTGACATAAATTAATCACACAGTTAGACACAATAATATCGAAACTTGCGGCTGCAAATCCTAAACTATCGAGCTGTTCCAGGTAACCCTTATGAAACGAGGTATTTGCCTTGGCATAACCGAATTTTTCACGATGATATTCAATGTGGTTATTCGCTACTGCTAGTTGCTCGTCGGTCATATCTACGCCAACGACTTGGCCTGTTTCACCGACCATTTGAGCCAAGGCGTAACAGTCGCGGCCAGAGCCACTGCCTAAATCGAGAATTTTAGTACCGCTAAGTTGTTCTGGACAAACTAAACCGCAGCCGTAATAACGCATCATCACTTCGTCGTGAATATTGCTTAATACAGGTTTTAAAAACTGTGGCATCGAATCATCGGTGCAGCAGGCATTAGTTTGTAAATCATCAGAGCCTTGCAGGGTTTTACCGTAATACTCCTGAACTTGATCACGCATATTTTGAACTCTCATTGCTTGGCGCTGGTTACGCCATATATTGTTGTATTTGTTGTAACTATTCAACGCCTTGCTATTTAGTGCAATTTTGTTGTCGAAAGTGCTCATTTATGTGTATAAGCTCCGCGCTTTCTCCTAAAACTAGCATCAAATGGCTGCGCGATGAACAGCTGCTGGTTATGCTAAATAGTTACGTGTTTTTTTTAATTAGACCTGACGAGCAGGGCGTGGATCCTCGATTCGATCCTGCACTAACTGTGGCTGGTGGATCTTAAGCAGATGCTGCATCGGCGGCCAAGCTGGCGCTAGCGCAATGGTTACATCGGACAATACATAGCGCACCCAAATGCCGACTGCCCAATAATACATAAATGAAGGATTTAGATCCTGCTCTGGTTGCAAAGAAACCTTATCAAGAACAACAGCTATCTATTTTGAAAATAAGTACTTTAAGCCGCAGTTTTTGTTGTTTTTTGATCTGGTGAAAATACCAATCGCTCCCTCAACTGTCGAACCGATTTCATTCTGGCCCAAGCCGTTTTATGGCATTGTTTGTAAACCCAAAGAGTGCCTAAATCTAATAAAAAATACACCAAACTTATGCCACTTGGTGGGTTTGCACTTGGCAAAAATGGGATCACACCAAAAGAAGTGTCTGGCCAAGACCAACACTGAAAGCTTGTGCCAATAATTTCTAAAACAACAACGGCAACATACATTGATAAGAAAAATAGCCGTTCCCTTGGTTTGTTTCTCAACAAATAGATAACAGCCATCGACATTACAAAGCCAAAAACATCATCTGCAAAAATCAAAAACAAAGAAGAATATATAACAATTGCTATGGTGAAATATTTTTCTATTTGTTTTCTGTACACTCTTATAATCGGCTGTTTGCAAAAGTGGATCGTAGACACATAGACAATTGCATGGCCCAATGGAACATACAAAGGCACAGTGCCTAATCTATAGGTATACATTTGTAATCCTATAGAGAATAAATACTCACCTGCTGCTCCTATAATAGCAGCATAAATCATTAACTTTCGAACCCTCAACGACGAATTTAAATACAAGATAGCAAAACCAATCAACACTGTTATATTGGTCAATATTTGTGTATTTGAATAGATCTCGGCCATGTAATAGCTGTCTAAAAACAATCCCAAAAGAAGAAATAAAAATAAATATCCCAGTGTTTTAAACGATGCAGAAAATATTGAAGTGGCAATTTTAAAATTCATTTTGCTAAAGTACTATTTAAACTAAAAAAAAGCTAATATTTCTCTTCGCTTTCTCTGAAAATTCAAACAACTTTATAAATTATATTTCAACCACACACTGCCTCGTTTAACTTATACCCGTGCTACCTTGAAATGCTCAAAAATGAATAAATAAAAAGAGCTGGTTTGAATAACAAACCATAGGAAGTATTACCTTTTTACCTTAAACTAGTCGAGTCATACTAAAAAACAGCCTCAATTGTGATGGTTCATCGGAATAAAAGAGTAAACAATAAATTTTTTCTAAATTTTTATAAAAACAACTGGATAATCTATTATGTATAATTTTTTAAGGGGTATGACAGGCACGGTGTTTGATATGAACACCATTAAAATGGTGTGCCGCATAAACTTAAACTACATCATTAAAATAATTATTGCCGCAATAGTAATTGGTTATTTTCATGCACAAGAAGATATTTTGTTAATTGCTTTGGGCTTAACAGTTGTTTACAAATTATTAAAAGAACCTAAAAATTCAAGAGGCTTATTTTTATTAGGTATGCTACTGACGGGCTCTTTAGGCGTTTTCATCGAATACTTTGGTACTAAATGGAATTATTGGGAATATCATGATATTCAAGGGCAATTACCAACGTATCTCTACTTTGTATGGATGTTAGCTTTTGCTTTTTTATATAGTTTAGAGCGAAAAGTATTTACTCATTTTAATCAAATTTCTTCAATAAACAGAATGTCAGTTTGCATACTTATTTTGATTGTATATCCTACACTTGGAGAAATTATTACTATATATCTTGGCGTTTGGACATACTATTTTCCTTATCAATTTTACGGTGTATCTCACCATACGATCCTATCAATAGCTTGTGTTCATATATTAATTAACTACCTTCTTTCAATTTTCTACAAAAGAAAAAACATCAAAGATGTAGTTTTGAACCCTTAATAATTTGCAGTTCCCTCTCAATGATTTAACAGCCTTGAGAGGAAGTCAGTCTATTATTGCTTTAACGATAAGCGCACTATTGAACGCCTTGCCATTTAGCTATTTTTCTAAAACTCTCACCGGTATAAAATTCACGATTTTTACTTAAACTTGGGCCGAATGGCTGGGTGATGAACAGCCACTGGTTAGGTTCATACTTACTATTTGTTTTAATAAGGCCTGACGTGCTGGGCGTGGATCCTCGATTAAATCTTGTGCCAATTGTGCTAGCTGTGGCTGGTGGTCGACATCGTAAGTGAGATCTGTCGTTAAGGTGCCCAGCTGATGTTCCTGACATAACGCCGTTAACGCGCTACCTAATTGGTCGGTACTCCAAGGCAGATGCTGCATTGGTGGCCAAGCTTGGCGATTGGCCATAATAGTGACACCGCCATCTTGAGCTGGCGCTAGCGCAATGTCAGCGTCGGCTAAGGCTGTGCATACTGCATTAAAATGCTGACTGTTCAACATTGGAGCATCACTACCGATGTATAAAATGTGAGTATGGCCTTGCTGACGTAACTGTTGATCTAACTGATTTAAACGTTCACCTAAATTACCGCCTTGTTGCGATAAGATTAAGGCGGGTTTAGTCAGCAGCTTATTGGCCCAAGGCACATCGAATTCACTGGCTGGCGAGATCACTATTTTTCCCGGCCACTGATTAAGATCTTCAAGCGCACACGCAAGGAAGTGTTTGGCAAAAGTTAATGCCAGTTTAGGGCCGATGGTCGCGGCTAAACGTTGCTTACCCTGATAAAGAGCTGGCCGCTTACATAATAGCACCAGTGTATAATCACAATGCGCAGAGGTTGAGTCATTGGTTGAGCTATGGGTTACGTTGTTAGTTGATTTTGTCATTAATAGTAATACTTATACAGTGTCGCTTAAAAACACTAGACCTAGGATTATCACAGTTAATTTCAGTATGTTATAAAAATACCTAATAGCCAAGCAAATACCGGTGCAACCAGCGCGGTCACAATGCCGCTAATCACTAACGCCAACGAGCTAAAGGCCCCTTGGGTTGGGCCTACTTCGATAGCTTTGGCGGTGCCAATTGCATGAGCGCTACAGCCGATGGCTAACCCTTGTGCCTGGGCATTGCTAATGTTGAAGCGCTTGAGCAGACCAAATCCCGTCAGCGCGCCAAGCAATCCAACAGCAATAACGACAGCAGCCGCTAAAGAAGCTAGACCGCCAGTTTCGTTGGCTACCGCCATCGCAATTGGGCTAGTGACTGATTTTGGTAATAATGACAGTAATAACACCCGATCATCGGTGAACAAAACAGCAATGGCTAAGCAGCTAGAAATCGCGATAATCACGCCAACACTACAACTGATGATAATCGCTTTAGCATTGGCTCGGATTTGAGCGAGCTGGGTGAAAAGTGGTACAGCTAAGGCAACTACCGCGGGCTCTAATAACCAAATAAAAGGCTGATTGGCTAAGGCATAATCTTGATAACTTAATGGTGATAAGCTAAATAGCGCGATAAAAAACATAATACTGATTAGTAAGGGATTAGCCAGCGGGCTATTAACACGGCTAGTGATTCTCTTAATGCCAATAAACACCACCACAGTTATGAGCAAATACAGATAAATTATCATTATTTTTCGACTCGACTACAGGCGCTTTTTTGTGACAAACCTTGTGACAAATTTGAGGGTAACTTTTGAGTCAACTTTTGATAAAGCCAGCCGACACTTATTAATACCGCGAAGGTACTAACCACGCTGCTAATCACAATAACGAGCCAAAATTCGGCCAGTAGGTTGGTATATTGCAATAAACCAACGCCAACTGGTACGAAAAACAATGTAATGTAATTGAGTAATATATTGGCAGTTGGCAGTAAATAACTCAGTGGAATAAGGCGCAGGCTTAAGGCGCTAAACAGCAGTAATAATCCGAAAATACTGCCAGAGATAGGCAAGGAGGTTAGATACGTTAGTCCTTTGCCCAGATATAAAAACAGTAATAAAATAGCTGCACTGCGCACTAGTTTTACTGCGCTAACAATTGTTGTTTTGTTTAGTAATAATTTATTGTTAATCAAAATAACAGTCTCTTTTATAAAGCTTATTCATCGCATTGACATACCGATATACCTATAATACATAGGCCAAAGTCAACGACAAGCTAACCAAGCTAAACATATTGCCGATTAATACAATAGCCGCAACCTTAGTGGGCTGTTGCTGGTATTTATCGGCCAAAATATAATTGAGCACGGCCGGAGGCATCGCGCCGAACACCAATAAAATAGCATATTGCTCTGGTGGCAACACAATGACTTGCTGAATCAGTACCGCAATGACCACACCGGATAACGGACAGAGAATTGCGCCAAGCAAGCCAATTTTCCAATCCGAAAAATCAACTTCAGTCAGGCGTGCACCCAGGGTAAATAACATCAGTGGAATTGCAATTTGACCAATCATCTCAATCGAAATATTCAAACCTTGTGGTAGCGAGACATTGGTTATGCTGAGTACTAATCCGGCAATGGTTGCAATAACAATCGGCATACTGAGCAGTTTATAGAGCTTGGTTTTGTGATCTAAGATGTAAATCCCCAGCGTAAAGTGCCACGCCATGCCAACCAAAAATATCACCACGGCTGCAGGCAAAGCTTGTTCACCAAAGGCCAATACAATTAACGGAATGCCCATGTTGCCCGAGTTATTAAACATCATTGGTGGCAGAAAGGTTTTTAAATTAATGCCCAGATAATGTAGCGGCAACAAAATAAGGCCAGAACCGACAATCACCACACTGGCTGCTAATGCTAATCCTTGGTAATGGAATAAATCGAATGACTTGGCCGATAACACCGAAAATATCAATGCCGGAATAAATACATCCATGTTGATGGTATTAGAAAAACTCAAGTCAGGGCGATAGCGTTTGGTATAGGCAAAGCCAATCGCAACAATAAAGGCAATGGGAAATAGAGTAATCAACAAGCGTTCTAGCAGCATAATACGGAGCCATTGGCATAAAGCATCAAATCCTAGGTGATTTTTGTCGCAATTAGTAGTACGCAATGGTCTATAGCATGAAATAAAACGGTATACTGAGCTCAGTATTTAGATTGGCTATCAAGGGGATATCCGGGCATGAACGCATTAACGATAAAAGGGCTGACAAAAACCTATAAAGGGGGCTTTGAAGCACTTAAAGGCATAGATTTAACGGTTGAAGCAGGTGACTTTTATGCCTTGCTAGGACCCAATGGCGCCGGTAAATCTACCACTATTGGTGTCATTGCATCTTTGGTCAATAAAACTCAGGGTCAGGTTGAGGTCTTTGGGTATAACATTGATACCGACTTGGTGCAGGCAAAACAACATATTGGTTTGGTGCCGCAAGAGTTTAATTTTAATCAGTTTGAAACAGTCTTAGAAGTGGTGATGATTCAGGCGGGTTATTATGGTGTGCCTCGCAGCGAGGCGCTAAAACGGGCAGAAACCTATTTGACCCAGCTAGAGTTGTGGGACAAACGTGATGAAAAATCCCGTGAGCTTTCTGGTGGCATGAAGCGACGTTTGATGATTGCACGTGCGTTGATGCACCAACCTAAGTTATTAATTCTCGATGAGCCGACTGCTGGCGTTGACATTGAGCTACGTCGCTCAATGTGGGATTTTTTACGTCAATTAAATCAAGAGGGTGTGACCATTATTTTAACGACCCACTATCTTGAAGAAGCAGAAATGCTGTGTCGTAATATTGGTATTATTGATCACGGAAAAATGATCAAAAATACCAGTATGAAGTCATTGTTGGCCCAGCTTAATGTCGAAACTTTTGTGTTAGAAATCACCACCACCACCAACCCTTGTCAGCTCAGCGATAATACCTTGCGTCATATTGATGACCATACCATAGAGGTTGATGTCGAACGTGGCCGCTCAATTAACCAATTGTTTAGTCAATTGACCGAGCAGGGCATTGAGGTGACTAGCATGCGTAATAAAGCTAATCGCTTGGAAGAGTTGTTTATCCGTTTAGTCGAACAAAGTCGTTAGGAGGTTCTGTGTCATCACTATATTACATTGCATTTAAAAGCTTGATAACAAAAGAAGTTAATCGTTTTACCCGAATTTGGCTGCAAACACTGGTACCACCGGCTATTACTATGAGCCTATATTTTGTTATTTTTGGTAACTTAATTGGTGAGCGAATTGGTCAAATGTCAGGGGTCAGTTATATGGAGTTTATTGTGCCGGGACTAATTATGATGTCGGTGATCACTAACTCTTATTCTAATGTTGCGTCATCATTTTTTAGCTCTAAATTTCAGCGTAACGTAGAAGAGCTGATGGTTGCACCTGTGCCAACGTGGATTATTATTGCCGGCTATGTCGGCGGTGGGGTGATCCGTGGTTTGCTGGTGGGCACAATAGTTACTTGTTTGTCGTTGTTTTTCGTCTCGTTGCAAATTTTTGATTTGGCGGTGTTAATGGCGAGCGTACTGTCGACCTCAATTTTGTTTTCATTGGGTGGCTTAATAAATGCGGTATTGGCTAAAAGTTTTGATGATATTAGCATTATTCCAAACTTTGTGCTTACCCCACTGACCTATCTTGGCGGCGTCTTTTACTCATTAACTATGTTACCTGACTTTTGGCAAGGCGTATCACAAGCTAACCCAATCGTTTATATGATTAATACTTTCCGTTATGGATTTTTGGGCATCACTGATATTCCGTTACTGCATTCTTTTGCGATGATCTTTGGTTTCGTGGTGGTGTTATATAGTATTGCACATTGGATGATCTCTCGTGGTATTGGTCTTCGTTCTTAAAGTTTAAGGTAAGTAATATGTCTTTTGCAAATTCGCACCAAATTGTCACCAATCAGCAAGGGGTGCACGAAAACCTGACTGAAATTGTTGAAAAGCACCTAAAGCATGCCTTTCAAAAACCTTACCAACAGCATTCGATTGATGGCTTTAAGCAGGTAGCGGTGGAGGTTGAGCGTCGAGGGCTGCCAATTATATTTGATTCATGCTGTGGCGTAGGTGACAGTACCATTAACTTGGCAAAAATCTACCCCGATCATTTAGTAATTGGCATGGATAAGTCTGGGCATCGGCTCAATAAAAATGAGGCCTACGAACAGCACGGTATCGATAACTTTATGTTATTGCGGACAGATCTTAATGACTTTTGGCGGCTGGCACTTGAGGCACAAATGTTGCCACAAAAGCATTATATTTTGTATCCAAATCCGTGGCCAAAATCTAAACATGTGCAGCGTCGCTGGCATGGTGCAGCTGTTTTCCCAAGCTTAGTTGCCTTAGGCGGTGAGTTAGAAATGCGCAGTAACTGGCGTTTATATTTGGAAGAGTTTGCCGCTGCTTTAGCTATTACTAATAATAGTGCGCAAGTTGCACAATTCGAACCGCAGCCTTGCATCACACCGTTTGAACGTAAATATCAAGCCAGTGGACAGCCGTTATTTAAATTAACCGCGTCGTTAACTGCTGCGCGTTAATACTTAAAAAACCGCCGTTATGGCGGTTTTTTGTCAGTTCAATACAAAACAGTCAAACAACTAGAATTATGACTCTTGATCTTTTTGTTCTGCTTCTTGCTGTTGTTGTTCTTCTTCTTTCGCTTTTTCAGTGTCTTGCCCACCGCATGCGCCACAACATGAACTCATAATATTTACCTCTGGTTATTAATACTTTTCAATGCAGTGATAATAACCTAGTGTTCTGGTCGGGTAATTGATCAATGTCAGTTGCTAGTGCTATTTTGGGAGTGAGCAGATTGATAATTGCATTGGTAGATCTAACCTTGCTAGCCAGCGGATGAATAGGTGTTTTTTCATTAATTTTTGTAAACTTTTCCTTGGACAGGATTATCTTTCATTTTAACCTGAGTTCTGGATAAGAGTTTTAAGTGTGATAACTAAAGCGAGCAGATGTTTCATCTTGGCTTTCGAGTTACAATGTAAAAAAATATTGGCGTGATAAAAATTTATGAATTTACAAGCAATATCCATCAATGAATTGACCTTGGGCATGTATTTAGTCGAGTTGACGGATCAACGAAAGAAAATTGCTGTAAAAAATCCCGGTGTGGTTAAGTCTCTGGCCGTGCTTGAGCATCTTACGGGTAAAAATATTCGCCAGGTTACCATCGATCTTGATAAATCTAATATCGATGATGTTAAAAATAATAAGGTTGCAAGTGTTGCTCTCAATCAAGAGATTCGCCGAGCGACTAACTTATTTTCTGAATCGAAAGTCGTAATCGACAAGTTATTAAAATCACTTAAACAAGGCAGTGAAATTGATATTGAGCCAGTAAACAAGATTGCAGATCAATTAGTTGAATCATTGCTGGCAAACTCTGATGCGTTGCAGTCTTTAAGTGCGTTGCGCACCAAGGATGCTTACCTGCTTGAGCATTCAATTAATGTCGCGGTATTGTTGGTTTCGTTTGGCCGTCATCTTGGTTTTAGTCAAGATATGTTAAAGAAACTGATGGTCGGCGGCATGATCCATGACGTTGGCAAAACTCAGGTTAATCTTGATATTTTGAACAAACCTGCACGGTTAACCGCCGATGAGTTTGAGCACATGAAACTGCATCAAGTGTTATCGCACCCATTGCTTGATGCTATTCCTAATTTATCGCCGATTTCACGCGATGTTAGCACCATGCACCATGAAAAACTTAATGGTAAGGGCTATCCACTTGCACTTAAAGGTGATCAAATATCATTGGTCGGACGGATGAGTGCGATTGTCGATATTTATGATGCGTTAACGGCCGTGCGTGTTTATAAAGCGGGTATGAGTCCGAGCCAAGCATTCAAAATTATGAGTACTTTGGCGCCAGACGAACTTGATGGTGATTTATTACGTAAATTCATGATTAAAATGGGCTTTTTTCCGGTAGGATCGTTAGTCGCACTAAGTGATGGCATGGCTGGTTTAGTTTGGCAATCGAATCCGGATGATAATAAGTCCCCCGTTGTTAAGACGTTTTATTCGGTAAAGTTTAAGAGCCATCGCGATGTTAAATATGTCGATTTAGCCAAGTCGAATTTAACCATTGTTAAGGGGCTCTCAGCGGTCGACTTTCCTGCCGATATCACCGATTACCGCCAGCACTAATTTGATGATATCCCCAACGCTGAAAAGCAAAAAGCCATCGCCATTTTTAAATCAGTGGCGATGGCTTTTTTAGATAATGCAATGGCAAATAGCTTGCCATGAACGCTAGCTGTTAGGATTAAATACCATGTTGTCAATTAGTCGGGCCTTGCCAAGGTAGGCGGCGGCTAAAATGACGAGCTCTTGATCCGCAGCGTTGGCTTCAGATAAGTCATTAGCATAACGGACCTTGATGTAGTCGGTAATAAACTCTGAGGCATTTAGCCTGTCGGTTGCTAGGGCAATTTGTTCGACTATCGATTCACCTTGAGTTATCGCCAGTGCTAATTGCTGCATCGTTTTATATAACAGCGGTGCGACACTCATTTCATGAGCCGTTAAGTAGTTATTACGCGAACTTTTTGCCAAACCGGATTCTTCACGAACTGTCAGTACGCCAACAATCTCTGTGTCGATCGAGAGATCTTCCACCATGTTTTTAATTACTTGCAACTGCTGATAATCTTTTGTGCCAAAGCAGGCAACATCAGGGGTTACTAGGTTAAATAGCTTGGTAACTATGGTCGCAACACCGCGAAAGTGGCCGGGTCTGCTCGCGCCGCACAAAATATCACTAATGCCAGGAACTTCGACAAATGTTTGTGCATCAAGACCCTTAGGGTAAATTAAATCCGGGGTCGGGGTAAACAATAAATCAGTATTGTGACTGATTAACTTATCTTGATCATCTTGCAGAGTCCGTGGATAATTTGATAAATCATTTTTATTATCAAATTGCATCGGGTTAACAAAAATACTTACCACTACTTTGGTGGCGCGTTTTTTTGCTTCCTCAACTAAGGTGAGGTGGCCGAGGTGGAGGTTGCCCATTGTTGGTACAAAAGCAATGGTTTCTCCAGCTAAGCGCCATGCTTTAATTTGAGCACGCAGCTGTTTGCTGTCTGATACTGTCTTCATATTAAATCGCCAATCTTACTCGAAAATTACTCGAGTCTTATTCAAATCTTATTCGAAGCTATGTTCAGGACCTGGGAATGTTCCAGATCTCACTTCTTCAACATAGCTGGCAATTGCTGAATGAATATCACCAGTTTGTTTGATGTAGTTTTTCGAGAACTTTGGAATATAGCCACTCGAAATACCTAATATATCATGCATAACTAATATTTGGCCGTCACTGTGGGGGCCAGCACCGATGCCGATAACCGGAATGGTTAAGGCGTCACTGATGCGTTTAGTTAATGCGCTCGGCACACATTCAATCACAATGAGTTGAGCACCGGCTTCTTCTAGCGCTAATGCTTCATCGATCATTTTAAGTGCTTGAGCTTCTTCGCGGCCTTGAACTTTATAGCCACCAAAGACGTTTACTGATTGCGGGGTTAAACCAATGTGAGCACAAACAGGAATTCCACGCTCTGTCAGGCCTGCAATCGACTCAAGCAACCACTTGCCACCTTCAAGTTTGACCATGTTGGCCCCAGCTTGCATTAAGGTAGTAGCGTTGCGCCAAGTTTGTTCTGGGGTAGCATAGCTCATAAAGGGCATGTCAGCGATTAACAATGACCCTTGGTTGCCCGCGTTAACGCAACGAACATGATAAGCCATTTCGTCAACGGTAACAGGTAAGGTCGAATCGTTGCCCTGTAATACCATACCTAATGAATCACCAACGAGGATGATGTCTACGCCTTGGCTTGAAAACACGCCGGCAAAGCTCGAATCATAGGCGGTAATTGCGGATATTTTATCGCCATGCTGCTTCATTTGGATCAGCTTGGCGCCTGTAATATTCTTTTTCATAATCTTCACTTGCCCTAAGACTTATACCCGTGTTCAATGATCATGCTTGATTTCAGCAAGTCGATAAGCGTGCCAAATACTAGGCATAAAATGTGGCGTCTAGTCATTCTACACAAATATTTTATAACAACGTAGTTGGTCGCTTATCGCCTTGCCCTACGGGAGTTTGGGTAGAAAACGATTACAGCGTTATGATTCATAATTAGGGAATAACCATTAATTAAAAATCATGCCTTGTACTCGTATCCTACCCAAGCTCTGAAATAAGCATTTCCAATGGCCACGGGTATATACCAATTGGAATAAGTTCATGATCGAAATTATCGATCTAAATTTATCATGGATACTATCTAAAACTTATGTTATCGCAGCAGGTTAGCGTTGTAATGCTGCAATAGGACGATAGTATCGAGTTATATATTCTGTTTGGTATCAGCTGTCACAATATACTTGTAAATCGTTCAAAGGACAATTTTTTACCACAATTGATAGTGGTTCACCGCAAGGTAATATTAAATTTGGTGCAATATCATTTAGAGGATAAAGTACAAATTCACGCAGCTTCATGCCGTAATGTGGCACGGTCAGACGCTCATTCTCGATGATTTTATTGCCGAAAAGTAGTAGATCAAGGTCGAGTGTTCTTGGCCCCCAGCGATCGGCTTTGCGGGTGCGGCCTTGTTGCTGCTCGATTTGCTGCAGCTGATCGAGCAAATCTAAGGGGGCTAGGGATGTCGTAATAGCGGCTACTGCGTTGATGTAGTCTGGCTGATCGCTCGGACCCATAGGTTTGCTGCAATACAATTGAGATACCGCGATAAATTCCGATTGTGGCAGTAGCTTCAAGGCAGCGATGCCCAGTTGTGCTTTTGCCACAGGTTGGTCTAAATTGCTGCCGATGCCAATATAACAAGTATTCATTAGGATTTATTCTGGTTGCTGTGGTTTAGGCTTTTTAGGCGCACGACGACGTTTGGTTGGGCCGCCTAACTTACGGACCATGTCACGCTGAACCTTTTCGTTAGTGTGCTGGAATGTTGTCCACCACTGAGCCAACTCTTGAGTTTCACCACCTTCGATCTCGCCACGAATAAGGAGTAAATCATAACCGGCACGGAACTTAGGGTGGGTCATTAATTTGAAGGCGCGAGCACCACTGCGACGTGGTAAACGCAACTGCAAACCCCAAACATCACGGGCCATGCTGGTAAAGCGCTTTGGAATGGCGACTGAACGGCATTGACTATCGCAAACATCGTTCATTGCTACCATGATTGCGTCGTAATAACTTAGGCCGCCGTCAATCATCAACTCTTGAGCACGCACTTCAATTGGGTACCATAAAAATGCCGCAATAAGAAAGGCTGGTGTAACACGCTGATCAGTGGCGATTCTGCGATCAGTATTTTTACAGACTAGGCGGTTAAGCGCAGCCTCATTACCTTGATTATTATTTTTTAGTAGCTCGGCACTGGCTGGAAATAAATGCTCAAACAGGCCAAACTCATTAAGCATTTCATAGTTGGCCAGTGCTTTGCCCGACAGAAATAGCTTTTGGTATTCTTCAAATAAGCGCGCAGCCGGAATTGATTTTAACAACGGTGCCAAGGTTTTGATTGGTTGCTCAGTTTCAGGCGCCAAGGTCATGTCGAGCTTGGTGGCAAAGCGAACTGCTCTTAACATTCGCACCGGATCTTCTTTGTAGCGAGTTGCCGGATCACCAATCATTCGCAAAATACCATCGTCGAGATCGTCAAGTCCGCCGCCATAGGCAGTTATTGAGTAGTCTGCAACGTTGTAATATAGGGCGTTAACGGTAAAATCGCGGCGCTCGGCATCTTCATCGATGGTGCCATAAACGTTATCGCGTAATAACATGCCTTTATCACTTTGCTTTGCCAGTTGCTCGGTATCGCTTGTTTGATGATGGCCACGTAAGGTTGCCACCTCAATCACTTCTCGACCAAACAAAATATGGGCGAGACGAAAACGGCGACCAATTAATCGGCTATTTCTAAACAGTTCTTTAACCTGTTCTGGCGTCGCATTGGTTGCAACATCGAAATCTTTAGGTTCTTGATCTAACAGGAGGTCGCGCACAGCACCACCGACTAAGTAAGCTTCAAAGCCAGCACGATTAAGGCGATGCAATACCTTAACGGCATTGACACTCATGTTTGATCTAGATATTGAATGCTCAGAACGCTCAACAACTTCGACAGCTAATCCGGTCTTTTCGACTTCATTAGACTCAACAGCAGTACCGCAGATCACTTGGCGACATAGCTTGATAACTTTAGAAAAGATAACACACCTCTTTTGAACTGGTAATTGCAGCAACTTAACAATTAATTATTGCGCTATATGTTTTGATATAGCTTTTCACATAGTTTTACATTGCTTTGCAACATGGTTCTTACTTTAGGTAAAAACCGCTAATATTTTACTTTTTAACCGCTGTTAGACGCAGACGATTAAAATTTGGGGGCAATAGTACCTCACGCCGAGTCAAAAGATAACCCTAAGTTGGGATCAATTGGTATTGATTTCGGCCAACGGTGGCACCGTCAATGGGATCTGCGATGTTTGCCAGTTGTCTGTCGCCTTAATAAGCAACTCGTCAATGCTAAGATCTTGATATTGTTCGTTAACATTTTGGCCTAAGAATGCAAGTGCCGCAATAAGCTGGCCTTTGGGGTTTTGCATGTTTAGTGCCATTGCATGGTTCTGTTTGCTTAATTTTAAGCCTTGGCTATTTATTGCTAAGGGTAAATGCAAATAACGGATAGTAGGGGCATCAAAATAGTTAAGCAAAGTCAGTTGTCGTGTCGTGACTTCTAACAAGTCGCTACCACGTACGATATCAGTTATTTGCTGTTCAATATCGTCAAGCACCACGACTAACTGGTAAGCAAATAAGCCGTCTTTACGCTTGAGAATAAAATCTTCGCAAGCAAAATCCTGAGCGACTTCAGTTAACCCTTGCAAGCGGTCAACAAAATTTGTGACACCGTGGTTGTTGTGAAATCGAATAGAATGCGGGCTAGTGAGCTGTTTTTTGCCCAAACTCTCTTTTCCCAAACAGTGGCCTTGATATAATCCGCCTGCTTGCATAATCATTTTGCGAGTGCAATCACAGCCGTAGCCATGGTGCTTGCTAACAATTAAATCAAGCTGGTGTTGATAAAACTCATGGCGCTGACTTTGATAGACAATCGGACCGTCCCATTTTAGGCCAAAATGTTCAAGAGTATTAAGGATTGTCTTGCTAGCGCCTGATACTTCGCGTGGGGGATCAATGTCTTCAATTCGAACTAGCCATTGGCCTTGATTACTTCGGGCGTCAAGATAACTGCCAAGGGCCGCAATAAGAGAACCAAAATGAAGAGCGCCTGATGGCGATGGCGCGAAGCGCCCACGATAAAGTGGTGAATTTGTCATTTCTACTAATTCGATGGTGCAATAAAGCAGTTCAGGAAAGTGGGTCCTTTCCTGAACTCGTTGCTAAACTGGTTTAGCCAGCCATTTGGCGTTCTTTAATTTCAGAAAGCGTTTTACAGTCGATACATTGATCAGCTGTTGGACGCGCTTCTAAACGGCGAATACCAATTTCAATGCCACAGGTATCGCAGAAGCCAAATTCGTCTTCTTCGATTAGCACTAAAGTTTTTTCAATTTTCTTAATCAGCTTACGTTCACGATCACGGGTGCGAAGCTCAAGAGCAAACTCTTCTTCCTGTGCGGCGCGGTCAACTGGATCTGGAAAGTTGGCTGCTTCGTCTTGCATGTGGTTCAAGGTGCGATCTACTTCTTGGCGTAACTGGTTGCGCCAAGCTTCTAAGATCTTCTTAAAGTGTTCTAATTGCGCTTCGTTCATGAATTCCTCACCAGGTTTTAACTGATAAGGATCAACGTTGGCAATTGCCATTACTCCAAGTTTTTTAGCATTTGCGCTAGACATTTCGCTTCTCCTGTACTCGCCAACATTTGCGAATTTTATTTTGCTTAAATTTTAGGGCGGTATCTATAGCAAAATAAATTTACGATGGCAAATTATAATCATAAAAATAATGGCTTATAGATGGGGGACTCATTACGATATTTCAACCCCCACTTGATCATTTTACGATAATTAAAGCCAATTTATCCCTTATGGCTATTGTGAAGTATAACATCGATCCAAGTACCACGCGGCTTGGAAAACGACGAAAGGGTAAATTCTAAGGTAACGCCTTTTCGTTTGATAAAGCAATTATTTCTTGTGGCAAATATGCTTATCTGAGATTGAAGTTACTTAAAGTTTAGGTTCCACTTTCTGGTTCGGTGTTATTCCGGCACTGAGTTTGACGACAATTCGATGAACCTACTATTAATATCTGCGCAATAACTCAACACCAGCTTATTTTTTCAATCGGCATGACTGCATATAGCCTTATCTAAACAGCAAAAGCCTACTGACACTGATGATTAACCACAAACACCTTCGACAAAAAAATAATTACCAGCGCAGCAACTTGATACTCGCAATGAAGTTGTATGTAATAAGGAAAAAACAAAGGAATTGTAATTTGCCTATATCTTCAAGAAAGCAACCAACCACCGCATCAACAAACACGCAACCATCTATCCAAAGCCCCCAAATTACGATTAACTTAGAAGACCGATTCAAAGGAGCTTTGCTTGGGTTGGCCATTGGTGATGCTGTTGGTACGACACTAGAATTTAAACACAAAGGTAGTTTTGTGCCTATCACCGACATGACTGGGGGCGGACCATTTAACCTAAGCGCAGGTGAATGGACGGATGATACGAGTATGGCTTTGTGCCTAGCGACAAGTTTGATTCAATGCCCTTCATTTGATGCTAATGACCAAATGAGACGTTATTGCAGGTGGTGGCGAGAAGGCTACCTCAGTTCTAATGGCAGATGCTTCGATATTGGCATTACTGTAACCCAAGCATTAGGACAATTTGAGCGTACTAAAGAACCTTATTGTGGTTCACTTGACCCACACACCGCTGGCAATGGTAGCTTAATGCGTTTAGCGCCTTTACCAATGCGATATATGAACAATGTTGACCAAGCACTTAACTACGCAAAGCTGTCGTCAAAAACGACTCACGGTGCTGATGAGGCAATAATGGCTTGTCAATTCGCAACTTATTTAATTATTGCCTTATTAAAAGGTAACGATAAACAAAGTGCGTTAGCACAAACCATGCTTTGGGCTAAGACTTACTTTATTGGAGCAACTGAAGGATTAGCAGCTGTTTTCTCGGGTAGTTTTCAGCGCAAAAGTGAGAGGCAGATTAAGGGAACTGGTTACGTAGTCGAGTCTTTAGAGGCTGCGTTATGGGCATTTTATGAAGGGACTGACTATCAAGAAACTGTTCTGCTAGCGGCAAATCTTGGTGATGATGCTGACACAACAGCCGCTATTGCGGGGCAGTTTGCTGGTGCGCTGTACGGTATAGGTGGCATACCCAAACAATGGTTGACGAAGCTGGTTATGAAAAGCGAAATAGAAACGATGGCGTTAAACTTATTACGATTATCTTCTGACCATTAAATAATCGTAATCTTGTTCAAACTTGGGGCTACTCCCCCATTAATACGCTACTGTGTTTATTGCAATGTGATGGCATCGCTGCTTATTTCTGCCAAATAGCTAATGATCTCAACGCCAGCATCTTTTGCTTCCGTTAGCATTGCTGCATACTTTGGGTCGATATGCTCAGCTGCTTGTACGGATTTTATGCCAGTATGTAACACAGCAAATAACAATATGGCACGATGACCGCTTTCTACAACACTAATCAATTCACGAAGATGCTTTTGCCCCCTAACTGTCACGGCATCAGGGAAGTATCCTTGCCCATCTTGCAATAAGGTTGCACTTTTTACTTCAACGAAGGCATCTGGATTGTCGCCGTCACTTAGCATGATATCGATACGGCTGTTTTCGTTGCCATATTTGACTTCACGCGCCAACGTGTCGTAACCCGTTAACTCACTAATGATACCAGCATTAATCGCTTCTTCCGCTAAGGCATTGGCACGAATGGTGTTAACACAAATAAAGTGACCCGCTTTGGTTTGGGTAAGTTCCCAGCTAAATGGGTATTTACGTTTGGGGTTGCTTGAAGTGCTATACCACACCGTATCGCCCGGCTCTGCACAGCCCGACATGGCTCCTGTATTAGAAACGTGTATGGTGGTGTCAGTGCCGTCTTCGAGTGTGACATCGGCTAAGAAACGTTTGTAGCGTTTTATTAGTGTGGCTTTTTTTAATGGTGGATTAAATTTCATTATTGGCCTTTATTATCTAGTCACTAAAATTATTTAGTGTTGGCAACATCAATAGTGGTTGGTGCCATCATTTAAGAATAACATCGGCGATAAAGCGCTTATAGCGTTTTATTAAGGTGATTTTCTTTAGTGCTGACTAACATTTTATCATTTGCTTTAGCCGTAAAAAATAATCACCTTTTTAATATAATTGGTATTATTACACTGTTGGTGAATTTTATTCGGCATGGCTTGTGCCCGCGCTAGTAGATTTTGGCAAGTCAAATATCGCGACACGCTGCATTTGTTTGCAGCGATCGCGGTAACAGCTAAATTTATTTAGCTGATTTTTTTGGGAAGTTTAACGCTAATACCTTGGCTGTTTTGTCAGCCAACTCAGGTTGCTCCAACGCTTTGTAACTCGCAATCATCACTTCTAATGCCCCTTGGGTGTACTCGGTATCATTAAAGCGGCTTAACAGTTCTTTGGCACGATTAATGGCCGCGATATAAACTTCGCGATCAAGGTAATATTTAGCCACAGAAAGCTGATGACGCGCCAAGCGATTCTTTAGGGCAACCATACGTTGTCTGGCATCTGCCCCATAGTGACTGTTTGGCTTGGCAGTGATTAGCTGTTTAAAGTCTTTAAATGCTTGAATCGAAAACTGCGGATCGCGATCGCTGCGATCGACATCAAACATGTCATGAAACATATTTTGATCCGATTGCATATTACTTAAACCACGCATATACAGCACATAATCAATATCTGGGTGGGTTGGATTTAAGCGTAAAAATCGATCGATACTGGCTAATGCTTGCTCAAAGTTACCTTGGCGATAGTAAGCCGAAATTAAATCAAGCTGGACCTGTGTTGCTTGAGGATCAAACGGATATCTTGATTCCATCGCCTCCAATAAGGTCGTCGCTTGAATAACATTGCCGTTATCGAGTGATTTTTGAGCATTCGCGTACATATTTTCTGGCGTGTCTATCGCCACAGGTTTTGGTGATGGTTTACTGGCACAACCAGATAAAACAACGGCTAACACCAAAGACATGCTAAGCAGGGAACTTCTTTTATTCATAATTTTATTCATTATTCTCACAGAATTGACAAGTATCTATTAAGCTGAGGCAAAATTAAAGATACAATACGCACTAACATCAGTTTTTTGAGTATTAATGGGGCAATAAGTTTCCCTTTTAAGAAGAATATTAATGAATCAGCAAATAGAGTTAGCAGGTGAATTATCATCTGAACAGTGTAATCAACGGTTAGATCAAGCGATCGCCGAGTTATTTAGTGAATATTCACGCAGCCGTTTAAAAGAATGGATTTTAAGTGGTGACGTCACGGTTGATGGCAAGGTTGTCGACAAAGCCCGTACCAAAATGCGCGGTGATGAAGTGATTGAAATCAATGTCACCATCGAATTAGACGAGCGCTGGATAGCGCAAGATATCGAACTTAATATCGTTTATGAAGATGAGCATTTATTAGTCATTAACAAATCGGCCGGATTGGTCGTTCACCCTGGCGCCGGTAATCCAGATGGCACAGTATTAAACGCATTACTGCATCATTGTCCCGACATCGAGCAAGTGCCGCGCTGTGGTATTGTTCACCGTCTAGATAAAGATACCACCGGTTTGATGGTTATTGCTAAAACAATAGCGACCCAAACTAAGCTAGTACGCATGATCCAAAAACGTGCGGTAACTCGTGAATACGAAGCCATTGCGATTGGTAAAATGACTGCCGGTGGTATGGTTGAGGCGCCGATTTCGCGTCATCCAACCAAGCGTACTCATATGGCCGTTGACCCAATGGGTAAAGAAGCCATCACTCGTTACCGTATTGCCGAGAAGTTTCGAGGCCATACCCGTTTACGCCTGCGCTTAGAGACTGGCCGAACCCATCAAATTCGAGTTCACATGTCTTTTTTACGCCATGCGTTATTGGGTGATCCGGTTTATGGTGGTCGTCCTCGTCCGTTGAAAAATTCATCTGATGAGTTAATGTCTGCAATGCGCAGCTTTAAACGTCAGGCGTTGCATGCAGTTAAGTTGCAACTCGTTCACCCGATTACCGGTGAGCAAATGAGATGGCAGGCACCTATCCCGCAAGATATGGTTGATATGACCGAATGTTTGCGCCAAGACAGCCTCGATAACCCTGATTTTTACTAACAATAGCCATTTCAATGATTGTTGCAAACTGGCAGGCGCCACCACATATTAAAGCTTTTACTACCATCCGTGATGGTGGAATTAGCGGTGCGCCTTTTGCCAGTAACAATCTAGGGCTACATGTTGGTGACAGTCCTGATGCTGTTGCAACAAATCGTGCTTTGTTACGTCAGCAGTTACCTGATGAGCCATTGTGGCTAGAGCAGGTGCACTCGACGACTATTGTTAATGGTGATTATGCTGTTAATGATGATAGCGCTGTTAGCTCGGCCAATATTCCAACAGCAGATGGCGCAATAACTCAAGTGGCTAATAGAGTCATGGCGGTGATGACCGCTGATTGTTTACCTTTACTTATTTGCGATTCTCGTGGTCAGCAGGTGGCAGCGGTTCATGCCGGTTGGCGTGGTTTAGCCGATGGCATAATTGAACAATGTATTGCCCAATTTAATGTGCCACCGCAAAATTTAATGGTGTGGCTAGGGCCCGCGATTGGCGCTAATGCGTTTGAAGTGGGACAGGATGTTGTCGATTGTTTTGTTGCACAACGGCCGCAAGATCTTGGCTGTTTCACCGAGGTGGGCGATAAATACCTCGCTGATTTGTACCAGCTAGCAAGGTCTCGATTAGGCGATTTAGGCGTCAGGCAAATTAGCGGCGGCGATTATTGTACTTATACCCAAGAGGATTTATTCTTCTCTTACCGACGCGATGGTCAAACTGGTCGTATGGTCAGCGTTATTTGGATCGAATCGTCCTGATTTTCCTTGAAAAATAAAAATAAGTCCCCAATTCTATAACTAAGAGTTAAGAAGGGACTTACTATGAGATTAGATCGACTCACCAATAAATTTCAACTGGCGATTTCAGACGCACAATCTTTAGCGTTAGGGCGAGATCATCAGTTTATCGAACCAATTCACTTATTTTCGGCATTGCTTAACCAGGAAGGTGGCAGCACGCGGAATTTACTTACTACTTGTAAATCAAATATCAGCACCATTCGTTCACGATTGGCCCAAGCGCTTGATCGCTTAGCGCAAATTGATGGTATCAGTGGCGATGTTCAATTGTCTAACGCGATGATTAGCTTGCTCAATATCTGCGATAAATTAGCGCAAAAGCGTAAAGATCGCTACATTTCTAGTGAATTGTTTGTATTAGCTGCCCTTAATGACAAGGGCGCATTAGGTGAAATCTTAAGAAAAGCCAACTTAACTAGCGCCATTGTTAGTGACGCGATTGAAAAGTTGCGCGGTGGTCAAAAAGTTGAAGAGAAAAATGCCGAAGACAATCGTCTGGCGCTTGATAAATACACGGTAGATTTAACCGAACGCGCCGAGCTAGGTAAACTTGATCCAGTGATTGGGCGAGATGATGAAATCCGTCGAACCATTCAGGTATTACAGCGCCGCACCAAGAATAACCCGGTATTAATTGGTGAACCTGGAGTGGGTAAAACAGCAATCGTCGAAGGATTAGCACAGCGGATTATCAATGGCGAGGTGCCCGAGGGCATCAAAAATAAACGTGTCTTATCTTTAGACATGGGATCATTGCTTGCTGGAGCCAAATATCGCGGGGAATTTGAAGAGCGCTTAAAAAGCGTGCTCAATGAATTAGCCAAAGAAGAAGGGCAGGTCATTTTATTTATTGACGAACTTCATACCATGGTTGGTGCTGGTAAATCAGATGGCGCGTTGGACGCTGGCAATATGTTAAAACCTGCGTTAGCGCGTGGAGATTTACACTGTGTTGGCGCGACTACGTTAGACGAATACCGCCAATACGTCGAAAAAGATGCGGCGTTAGAGCGACGCTTTCAAAAAGTGTTGGTGGAACAGCCAAGCGTAGAAGACACTATTGCGATATTACGCGGCCTTAAAGAGCGTTATGAGTTGCATCACGCGGTAGAAATAACCGATCCAGGCATTGTCGCAGCAGCCACACTTTCCCATCGTTATATTAGCGATCGCCAGTTACCTGACAAAGCAATAGATTTAATCGACGAGGCCGCCGCGGCCATTCGCATGGCGATTGATTCAAAACCTGAAGCCTTAGATCGATTAGAACGGAAAATAATTCAACTTAAACTAGAACAACAGGCGTTAGTGACCGAGCAAGATGAGGGTTCTAAAAAACGTCTACATAAACTTGAAAATGATTTAGCAAATTTAGAGCAGCAATTTACTGAACTTGATGAAATCTGGAAAGCAGAAAAAGCATCATTGTCAGGTGCGCAAAATATAAAATCGGCGTTAGAGCAAGCGCGCCAAGATTTAGAAATTGCTAGCCGCGCAAGTGATCTTAGCCGGATGTCAGAATTGCAATATGGTCGCATTCCTGAATTGGAGCATCAACTTGATTTGGCCTCGCAGGCTGATATGCAAGAAATGACCTTGCTGCGCCATAAAGTAACCGCTGATGAAATTGCCGAAGTATTGTCACGAGCAACAGGCATCCCGGTTAATAAAATGCTCGAAGGGGAAAAGGCCAAGTTACTTAATATGGAATCTTATCTTCATCAACAGGTGGTTGGTCAACAAGAAGCAGTTACAGCAGTATCAAATGCCATTCGTCGCTCTCGCGCAGGTTTGTCAGATCAAAATCGCCCGATTGGCTCCTTTTTGTTTTTAGGTCCAACGGGAGTAGGGAAAACAGAGCTGTGTAAAGCACTAGCCAACTTCATGTTTGATAGTAACGATGCCATGGTTCGCATTGATATGTCAGAGTTTATGGAAAAGCATTCTGTCGCACGTTTAATTGGGGCACCGCCAGGTTATGTTGGTTATGAAGAGGGGGGTTATCTTACTGAAGCTATTCGTCGCAAACCTTATTCAGTGATTTTGCTCGATGAGATCGAAAAAGCGCACTCCGATGTGTTTAATATATTGCTGCAAGTCCTAGATGATGGTCGTTTGACTGATGGCCAAGGTCGCACCGTCGACTTTAGAAATACCGTAATTATTATGACCTCCAATTTAGGTTCAGATGTAATTCAAGAGGAGCAAGGGGTAAGTTCGCCAGCTGAAATTAAGCAAGCGGTGATGGCGGTTGTTAAGCAAAACTTTCGGCCTGAGTTTTTAAATAGAATAGATGAAAGTGTCGTTTTTCATGCGCTTAGTCAGCAAAATATTCAATACATTGCTAAATTACAATTGCAGCTACTAGCACAACGTCTTGAAGCCCAAGATTATCAGCTTAATGTGACCGACGACGCACTAGCGCAACTGGCAATTAATGGCTTTGATCCTATTTATGGTGCCAGACCTCTAAAACGTGCAATTCAGCAATTGGAGAATCCGTTAGCACAATTGATCCTGTCAGGCAGTTATGGACCCGGAGATACTATTAAGGTTGACTTGGTGGCAGGAGAGCTAGTCTTTAGTTAACCTGAGTTCTGGATAAGAGTTTTACTTAACAGTTGGTTAGGTGGTAGCTAGACAAGATGAGTTAGTAAGCAACTTACTAACTCAAGCCTTATTGAGTGCAATAAATTTCAGCTTGTTTAATGGTTAAATCGATCTGCTGAGCCTTTTGCTCTGCTGTAAGAATGACTTCGTTGCCGTTAGCGTCAGTCTGGCGAATATTATCAAAAGCGTTTAGTAGCTTTAAATTCTTATTAGCAATATCACAGTTTTTCTTAGTCATATCAACTAGTTCTTGTTGCTGCTGTGACAGGGTCTTCGCTTGTTTTTTTGCTATTTCTTTTACTGTTTTAAATGAACTGTTATTACGAACGGTGATTTTTTGCAGGTTTTTTGGTTTAACGTGGTGTGGCATTTGATCGCTAAATTTTATACTGCCATCTGTATCAACCCACTTATATACTACTTGAGCAGATAATGTGGTTGAAAATAAAGCTAAGCCCAATATAAAAACAAGCAAGAGATTAGTGTGCAAAATAAATTCCTATTAAATAGCGTAAAAAATAATTCGACGAATTTAATTATCATAGCCTGACCCAGACTCATTTCACAATGGCTGAAATGATGAGCATCGATATTTATACCCGTGACGAATGACAATGCAAACAAGCATTTCCAATGGTCACGGGTATAATACTCATCATTTATTATATTAACCAGGTCGACCATCAATTCGAGCTTTGCTAAGAATAGGTAAATAAACCCAAATGAAGATGCTATAACTAACCATCCACAAAATTGCACTAATTTGATAGCTGATAAAGCTAAATTGCGGTAATAGAATCGGTATTACTGAACGGATCACCCCTGCTAATAAGATAAGCGAAAAGGCTAAGATCATTACTGGGTTGATCATTAATGGTCGCCCTGAATGCCCCAACGATACTCGTGCCATCATCGCCATAATTAGACCACCCATTGCACCAGCGGTCAGAAAGTGAATAGCAGAGGAGGTTTTAATCATACTTGGTTCAAGCAAGGATATACCAAACAAAATCAAGCCTAATGGAATAAATAGGTATGCGCCATGCAGTGACCATAAAAGTGGCACCTTAATCGCAAGCCAAGGACGCCACATAAATAGTCGAATTAGATTTGCAACACCAGCGATTAGTAATGTTAGTGCCAGTACAAAGTCAGCAATGTTAAAGAAGGTATTGATAATTGATAATACGATATAAAGCCATAAAGGGATCAGCGCCAAGCCCTCGAGCCATAGCATCGGACTTGGTTTTTCGGTTTGAGTGCCACGAGCTGTAAAAAAGGGAATAACACGTCCGCCTATTACGCACATAATTAACGTAACAAGCATCACCATAGTACGAGCAGATTGATTGGCAAGTTCAGGTATGTTTTCAATTAAGCTGATATGCATTAATGCATTTGATAATGCGAAAATAAACATCACGGCAACAAAAATCACATTGCGCCACTGTTTTACCGCAGCAATACTACGCCATAAGAAAAATGCAGCCAATAAAGGTGTTGCTATGTCCAATCCCAGCACCCAATAACTAGGAGAAAGATCAAATAGCAAAACTAGCCGAGCGCTTAACCAAAGACTAAACAAGGCAAATAACGACCAACCCTTTATCCCTGGCAATCCAGTCCAGTTTTGAATTGCGGTTAATAAAAATCCGCTAATGACAGCAAAAGCAAAACCGAATAACATTTCATGGCTATGCCACCACAAGGCATTACCGTAGGGTTCAAAACTAAAGAGTCCAGACAACGTGCCAACCCACAAACCGACAGCAATAATACTGAACAGGCTAGCGAATAAAAAGAATGGTCGAAAACTGAGTCGAAAAAGTGGAACAATCTTCTGTTCCTTGGTGTTGTCAGTAATTTGCATGATACATCTCCACTACAAACGCGTTGTTGGTAGCCGTCTAAAATTGGTAACGATTAACGTGATGGTATCTATTATCAATATATATAGCTTTTGCGCCCTGACATTAATCAAGTGCAGAGTTGTTTGTTAGCGATATAGAGTGATGTTAGTCACGCTTTGTGGTTGTTTTGTACTATTAATAATCAAACGAAATTAATCTTTATAAAAGCCCTTGCCATGTCCTGAGACTTCCCTATAATGCGCCTCACTGAAACGGGGAAGCAGCTTACTAAGCGTCTAACGTAAAGCGAGTTACCAAGCGCTTCAGAGAAGAAAACAACTTATTAAAAACTTTTTTAAAAGTAAGTAAATAAAACGTTGACTTCGAATCGGGAAAGCGTATTATACGCCTCCCAACGCAACGAACCACAGGGTTTGAAGCGCTACTCACACGACTTACTTAGGTAAGTAAGTGTTAGAGTTAAAACGTTCTTTAACAATTAGTATTCAAATAAACTGTGTGGGCATTTGACAGTTTTGACCTTTAAAATTGATTTAGTATCAATTTTTAGTCAAGACAACGAGTATCGACTCTTTCTTCGGAAAGAA
>Ga0209292_1001530_pt1 | contig 28134 bp, 20 predicted proteins | sample GOMGulsemesocosm_2_FD_184634 | JGI IMG/M metagenome (GOLD analysis project Ga0209292, IMG submission 184634) | Methane-oxidizing microbial communities from mesocosms in the Gulf of Mexico - GOM9C Gulf of Mexico (SPAdes) (version 2) | ecosystem: Environmental > Aquatic > Marine > Cold seeps... | reverse complement strand
ACTAATACCACCACCCGGTAGACCAATTTGACCGATCATAGTCGCTAATACTGCGCCCATCCAATAAGGTTGTTCACCGTGTTGTTGACGCTGAATAGACCAACCAAATAATAACTGGGTACGACCATTAGTGATCAAGCGTGCAAAGTCACGGATGTCATCCGCTGGTACGCCACAGATTTCACTTGCCCACTCCGGCGTTTTCTCTACTTTGTCTTCAGTTTCACCTTGTACGTATTTCAAAAATTCTTCGAAGCCTAGCGCATAAGTATCGATGAATTTCTTATCATGCAGGTCTTCTTTTACCATAGTATGTGCTACAGCAAGCATGAAGGGTACATCAGTATGTGGGTTGATGTAGCGGTGCTCATTGCCCAAGAAGTTTTGCGTTTTGTTCTTCACTGGATCGACACTGATCACACGAATTTTCTTCTCTGCCACTTTATCTTTAAGTGCATTCAGATATTCAAAGCTATCATGAGTTTCGCAGTTCCAACCTACTTGTAGGTTTTTCACTGGATCCGTCGCCCATAAGATAATGGTTTTACTGTTATCTAGGATCAATGGCCATGAAGTACCCGGTGCATATACTTCTGTCGAACCAAGTACATAAGGTAAAATTGTTTGACCAGCACCGGTTGAGTAATCACCCACATCTTTTACTGAAGCGCCATGCATTGCGATTGCACGCGCCATGTGGCTACCACAGCTGTGTAGTTGACCCGTTGCACGCCAACCGTTTGCGCCAGTATGCAAACCTGATGGACCATAGGTATTCTGAACACGTTCTAATTCTTCGTAGAACATGTCTAGTGCTTGATCCCAAGTAACACGAATAAAGCGGTTATCACCACGTTGTGTTGTATCACTCTTCTCACGGTTCAGGTACCAATCTAAACGTACCATAGGGTAACGAACACGTGATGGACTATAGATAATACCTTCAATGCCTTGCAGCATGTCAGTTGGGTATTTATCTAATTCAAACGCTTTAACTTCGGTAACTTTACCGCCGTGGATCTTGGCACGGAACGCACCCCAGTGCGAACCTGTTAACTTCCATTCAGCACGCTCAGCCATCGTTGCTGCGCTCGCTGTTTTTGGTGCCAATAAGCTAGGACCGATCACAGCAACGGCTGAAGTCGCCATCACCCCTTTTAAAAAGGAGCGACGACTTACTGATACATTTTCATTTTTAGACTTTTTGTCTTTATTAAACATAGTCATACTTCTCTTTGAATTAGTGAGCATCTTTGCTGTAGTCAGATGAATGGTTTTGTAGATACTTCAAGATAACATCGTGTGTATCGCCATCTAAATTCACAAAACCTTGCATGCCGGCAAACATACCAACCCAAGTATTTGCATCGAAATGAGCTTCTGCTGGCTGGGTATGACAAACACTACAGGTTGTTTGGTAAGCGTCTTTCGCATAATCCCAAATGTTTTGTAGGCTTTCTTCATAACCTTTTTTATCAACCCATAATGTGAACGTTACTTGTTCCCAAGGCAGACCAGTTAAATCATCTTCTCTCTTATCACCACGAACGAATAGCGATTCATCTTGTGACGCTTCTTTTGACAATGTTGCTTGCACAATGTTTTTAGCAAAATCGAAGTACAGTACGCGACCGTAACCTTTGGCTTTATGCCAAGTAACCAATTCAACTTTCAGACGATTGCCCGCTTCATCAATCACTTTAAACTTAGTCGCAGGCGTTAATACACCAAGATACTCAGTTTCTTTTTCATCTTTATAAAGTGGCGTTTGTACCAGTGAGTAGTACTCTTTACCAATTTCAAATGTATGACCTTCAAGGTTTCTCGCCATTTTGCCCAGTTCACTGATTGCAGATGTATCCATTTCAGGAAGTTGATGCGCAATACCTTTATGGCAATCTAGACAAGATTGATCACGTTCTGCTGCTTTACGCATTTGAACTTGTGCACGCTCTGACATTTTAGTGAAGTCCATGCTCTTATAATCATGGCAATTACGGCATTCTAACGAACCATTGGCTTTGAATCTGGCCCATTCGTTTTGCGCTAAATGTAAACGCTTAGATTCGAATTTCTCTTTGGTATTCACAGTACCTAATAACCAACCAAATACGTCTTTACTGGCACGGGCTTTCGCGGCCATTTTGTCAGACCATTTGTGTGGTACGTGACAATCAGGACAAGTCGCACGTACACCACTTCGGTTAGACCAGTGGATCGTACTTTGAATTTCTTCATAGTTGTTTTCTTTCATACTATGGCAAGAAATACAAAATGCTTCTGTATTTGTCGCTTCCAGCGCAGTATTGAAACCACCCCAAAAAATAATACCAGCAAGGAAAGCACCACAAGTAACAATACCTAACGAGATATGCTTACTTGGTTTGTTAAACACACGCCAAAAGCGCGCGATCATAGAAAATAATTTTTTCATTATTGTAATACCTAGATAATGAGGAGTTGATTAATTTAATTAGTGTGTCGGTAAGCCAAAAATAATATTGCTCATCCACATAATAAAGCCATAACCAAATACACTAACGGTGGCTAGGATTGGAAATAAAAATACGGTTAAGAAGATAAATAACTTCCACTCGCCTTTTTTTTCTATACCTGTACTGTTTGTTTGTTGTTTCATTTAAATTCCTGCAACAATGATCTACAAAATAAGGGGTAATTATAGCGTTTAGAACAGTGTAAAGTAAGGTCAATAAGAAAAAACTGTAACAGATCAAAGAAAACTTAAATCTACAAATAGTTCACAAAGCAATATAAAATTGCGTCAGATTGAGTCGATACGATATAAAGTTGCGTCACGTTATGACAAATAACATTAAGATGTGACAAGTTATGTCAAGTTGTAACAAGTTGCGTCAAACGACCAAAGGTGATCTCATCTCATGATAATTAACCACAATTTCCTTCTCGTAATAGAGTAATGAAAATCTGTTATTTTGGATGTAAAGGGAACATGACGCATTAAGAGTAATAATTTAATCATGCGAAGATATACAACAACATTAGTTGGAAAACGCCCAAATATCTATGAGCTGGAGGGTAATAATGTTTTTCTGAGAAGTAACCTGTGCTTTTTGTTTTTGGCGAAGTAAATTATAGCATTTGGAGTTCTGTCATTTAGATTAGGAAGATTAATCACAACAGATTAGGCAAATATCATCGCGTAATTTTTATCACGATTTTCTTCTTTGTGACAACAAGAACACCACTAATAGCGCGTATATAATAGGTTCTATCCAGCCAGATTTGACCGAAAGATAGTAATGAACAGGGGTTAAAATAGCCGCAAGGTAAATAAAATTGTGTAATTTTTGCCAATTTCGTTTCATTTTACGACGCACCCACATTGGCGAGGTTAACGCTAATAAAAGTAAAATTATAAACGCGATCATACCGAGCCAAATATACGGCCTTTTTACTAATTCTTCGAGTAGTAAAGCAATATCCCAACCCAAATCTAACCAAGCAAAAGCAACCAGATGTAAAACCGCATAAAAGAAACAATATAAACCAACCAGACGGCGTGTCGAAATTAACAAGCCTTCTTTATAACGCTTTGCCAAAGGTGAAATAACCAAGGTGGCGAGTAATAAATTTAACGCGCCTTTACCTAAGAAGTGGATCACAGCTTGCACAGGATCACCACCCAGCGCATCAGCATCAATAGCTAAGCCTAAATATACTAACGGCATAATGGCCAGTACGTGAATATAGGCCTTAAGATACGGCAACCGTTGGTAGGTCAGCATTGGCATAATTAAATGTACCTCTTCAGATCCATACCTTGATATAAACTAGCGACTTCTTCAGCATAGCCATTAAAAGGTAAGGTTTTAATTCGCTTAGAGCTGAAAATACTGCCACTACCGATACGACGCTCTGATGCCTGACTCCAACGCGGGTGATCGACAGCAGGATTAACATTGGCGTAAAACCCATACTCGCGAGAAGCAAGGCGATTCCATGTCGTTGGTGGCTCTTTTTCAAGTAAATGAATTTTCACAATCGATTTAATGCCTTTAAAACCATATTTCCACGGCACAACCAAACGGATTGGCGCACCATTTTGTGGCGCTAGGGTTTTACCAAACGTACCAACAGACAGCATGGTTAATGGGTGCATCGCTTCATCCATACGCAAACCCTCGACATACGGCCAATCCAGACTACCGCCTAAATAAGAAGACGCTTGACCCGGCATTTGTTGCGGATCGTATAGTGTTTCAAAGGCGACATATTTGGCTTTCGAGGTTGGATTAGCTTTTTTAATTATCTCTGAGAGTGAAAAACCAGTCCACGGGATCACCATTGACCAGGCTTCTACACAGCGCATCCGGTAAATACGTTCTTCCAAATCAGCGATTTTAAATAAATCATCGTAACCTAAGGTAATTTCTTTTTCTACCGCGCCAGTGATGGTGAGTGTCCACGGTTCAACCTTAAAGTTTTGAGCATTTTTTTGTGGATCGGTTTTCGACGTACCGAACTCATAATAATTATTATGTGAGAGTACTTTTTTCTCTGGCGTCCAGATCTCACCATTGGCGTAATCTTTACTGCCGGACAACTTCAGTGGTGATTGCACAAAGGCGTTATTACTGGCTTTTTTGTCATCACCAGAGAAAATATCAAAGATGCTGGCTTGCGCTGGACTTGCCGCTGCTAAACCCACACCAGCTAGGCCTAATTGCTTGAGGAATTGTCGACGTTGCTGATAGACAGGTTCCGCAATAACATCATTTTCACTTGCTTGAGATTTATTTTTACACTTAATAATCATTCCGTTACCTGCTTGGTTAACTTCCCATATAGTAATCATGGTCTATTTCATAAAATTGTTCATCACGGAATTATCACAATACCGACACAACCTTATATCCAAACTACTTCAAGATGCAAAATCAGCAAACTGAAGGGATAGAATATGCAAGCATGAAGTAGTTTGGGTAGTTATAAAGCAAGTCCAGTGCTCATTGAGGTTTTATGATTTTTTATAACTGCGCTTTTTCGCTGGCTTTTTCTTAAACCGGCCAGCAGCTGGTTTACCACTCGAAAGGCCTCGTAAGCCATCCGGTAGCGTAGCTTTCGCTTGTTCGATCATGCCTGATAACTGTTGCAATAAGCCGCCCATGAAATGCTGATAACTCGCTTCTTTTTTGCTAATACCATCGAGTACAGACTCCCACTGCGCCGTCATATCCGGTAAGGTCGCAGACTCTGGTAAGGCATTAATCAAGCCCTTGCCTGCGTCCGTGGCTAAAATCAACTTGTTATTACGCACCAGGAAGTTACGCCTAAATAACAGTTCAATGATCCCTGCACGCGTGGCTTCGGTTCCTAACCCATCGGTGTCTTTCAAGATCTTACGAATATCACTGTCTTTGACATAACGGGAGATCCCAGTCATCGCCGCAAGTAAAGTTGCATCACTGAAGTGTTTCGGTGGCTGGGTTTGTTTTTCGACACATTCAGCGTGTTGACACAATACCTGTTCACCTTTTTTAATCGTGGGTAATTGCGCGGCTAATTCTTTTTCGACTTCAGTTTGCTTGCTATTACTGGCTGCTGATTTAGGAAATAGTACTTTCCAGCCCTGCTTCAAAGTCATTTTCGCTTTAGCAATAAACAGCCCACCAGCAATGGTGATCTCCGCCACTGTATCGGCATACTCATAAGCGGGATAAAACTGACACAGATATTGCCTTGCGACTAATTCATAAATATTTTTTTCACTGCTGTTAAGACGCTCAACACTACTGCTTTTTTCGGTGGGGATAATGGCATGATGGGCCTCAACCTTACTGTCATTCCAGGCTTTGCTGCGTAAGTTTTGATCGGCATTTATCGCCGCCTGATTTAATGATGTACTGGTTTTGGCTATCGCATTGATCACACTGCCACGATGACCATAATGTTCTTTAGGTAAATAGCGGCTGTCTGAACGCGGATAAGTAATGAGTTTATGGCGTTCGTACAATGCTTGGCAGGTATCTAATACTTGCTGCGCGCTCATACCGAAACGTTTCGCAGCATCAATTTGCAGTGACGATAAGTTATATGGCAGTGGCGCGGCTTGTTGTTTATTTTTCTTTTCCAACTTAGTCACTTCACCCATTTGATCCTGGACGCGACTGACCACATTTTCAGCCAATTTTTTTACCAGAACCCGACCGTCTTCATCCATATACGGACGACAAGCTTCACTCGGTTTCCACTTGGCGGTGAACATCTCTTGTTGCTGGGTTTGTAAATGCGCCAATACTTCATAAAAAGGTTTGCTGACAAAATTGGCGATCTCGATATCACGCCTCACCACTAAACCCAAAATAGGGGTTTGTACGCGCCCAACAGACAATACCCCTTGGTAACCGACTTTTTGACCTTGTAAAGTATAAGCGCGGGTCATGTTCATGCCATATAACCAATCGGCACGTGAACGCGCTAATGCCGACACTGATAAAGGAATAAAATCACTGTTGGCTTGTAAATTATTCAGGGCTTTTTTCACCGCGGCAGGGTTGAGATCGCTGATCAATAAACGTTGGGCGGTATTTTTCTTTTTCGCAGGGGTTTTAAGAAACTCAATCACCTCATCCACCAGCAATTGTCCTTCTCGATCCGGATCGCCAGCATGGACAAGACTGGTGGCTTTTTTTACCAATCCTCTTAATACGGTCAGTTGTTTACTGGTATTGGGTTTTTTCTTCAGTTGCCAGGTTTCGGGCACAATCGGCAGGTGTTCTAAACGCCATTTTTTAAACGCTTCATCATAGGCATCCGGCTCTGCTTGTTCGAGCAAATGGCCAATACACCAAGACACTATATCACCATTACCCACTTCAATATAACCTTGTTGTTTCTTATGTGGTTTCGGTAATACGTCGGCAATGGCGCGGCCAAGGCTGGGTTTTTCGGCAATATAAAGTTTCATGATGCTAACAATTAGTGACTGTATGAATAAACAGTCAATGTAGCTAATTTTGCCATCTAAGTCTATGGGGACGCTAGATAATAGACAGAAATATGAACGAACTAAGCCTTACAAGTTTAGATTATAAAATATGCAAACGCCAAGAGGCGGTATTTTACACTGTTAATTTTCATGTCTACACTTAAAAATGTTATTCGTAGCGTGATGGACAACACTTAATAACGCCTACTTACAGTTACCTATTTTATAATATTTACCGGAGTAACATCATGCGACTAAGTAAGGTGCTAGCCACTGTACCCAGCAAGATTAACTTGTTATCAATTATGTTCTTACTATTACTATGCCTGTTCGCGGCCAGCGCCAGCGCCACGCCAATTGTACAATTAAAAGTACTGGTCATTACAACTGGGTCAGCCGAGCAAGATCAAGGGCTTAATTTAATTGATGATATGCTCGATGAAATGGGCGTGCCCTACGATGTCCTTGATGCAACACAGACAACGCTAACAACCGATTTGTTAGTGACAAATAATCAAGGTAACTATAACGGCATTATTTTAACCGATAGTTCGTTATATAATTGGGGGAGTGGTAGCGTCAATGGCTCTGCATTCACATTAGGCGAATGGAAAATATTACACGCTTACGAACGCGACTATCAGGTACGCGAATCGGTATTATCAGGCTATCCAATGTCGGGAGAATATTTCCGCGTCACTTACGATTTAGATTATGGTATGGATATAGCCTCTATGGTAGCTGGGTTCTCCTTTACCGGAGTTTGGCAACTCGCCAATAACGATGACATATTTGAATACGTTAATCAGAGCAGCAACCTCCTTATTACCGACTACACCATAACGACACATCCAAACTTTGACCCAGATGGTCCCGTTGTCACACCGCTACTCACAGATAAAACATCAGGTAGGATCATGGTATCGAAGCTGGTTTATGCTGACGGCCGTGAAGTATTATTTTCAAGTATCACTAATGCCTGGTATTTGATTTATTCACAAATATTGAACTACGAATTTTTAAACTTTGCCACACAGGGCGTATTTATTGGTTCTCGGTATATTTATCTTGCTGCCCATATAGATGATGTTTTCATCCATGACGAACTATGGGATCCAGAAACAAATACCACAACAGGCGAGAAACGTTACCGTAATAGTGCCCACGATATCGACAATATCGTCAGCGCAAATAGCAACTTTACGGATCAATACTCCAACTTAAATAGTTTCAAGCTCGACCTCGCGTTCAACGGTGTAGGTGTAGCCCAAACATCACCAAGCCCTGTCAGCCTGATTTCAACAACAGCACTGTCTATTAACTCGGTAGACCAAGATAGTAATCTAACTGGCGGAACTAAAATCAATGTAGGTACATCGTCATCGATGCGAGAGCGCGGGCTATTACAATTCGAATTGCCGGACAAAATCAGCAATAATGCGGCAACAGCAACACTAAAATTAACCACCAAGAAAGTAGCTGGCGGTACCGAAGAAAGTACAGGCAGCATCTGCCTAATGACAGAAACATGGACCAATGCAGCAACATGGAATGCAAGAAATGCAGCGAATGCTTGGTTATCATCAGGCGGCTCTTTTGATCCCAATTATTGTATTGCTTATACCGTTAACAGAAATCGTATTAACCTTAATATTACCAGCTTAATTAATCACTGGAAAACCACGAACTTACCTACATTTGACTTACTGATTATGGCTGACAGTGGCACCCTAATTAAAGTATTCAACAGTGAGGCAAATAGAGAGCGTAAACATCCAAACTTAAAAATCAGCTTCGCAGCGAGTGAACCACTAACGGATGCGATAGTAACCAGCAGCAACGAATTTCGATTTTTAAACCATACCTTTACCCACCGGGATATGTATAAAAGTTCAGGGGCGACTTATGATGTTGCGTTTCAAGAAATTAATGACAATATCGGCGTATGGCAACGATTAGGGTTTCCTGAATTCACTGCCGATACTCAAACCCTAGTGACAGGTAATCATTCTGGCCTAGAGGATTCAGAGGGGTCCAACCAAGCATCATCAATATTTGTTGATTACCCTGAAGGTCGTAACACCGAATTATTTGAGAGTATGATGGACCTAGGTATTCGTTATATGGCATCAGATATCTCCCGTCCAAATCAAGATATTCCTTCTTATGTCCCAGACACGAATATTTTACTACTGCCGCGTTATCCAACCTCTTTATTTTATAACGTCACCACACCAGAAGAGTTAACAGACGAATATAATTATATTTTCTATGAGCGCCACATTGATGCGGGTGATAATCCCTGCACAATTCCTGGTGCTATTTGTCAACCACGCAGCTACAGCGAGATCTTAGCGGCCGAAGCACAGACAACCTTCACGCATATGCTGTCCTTCCGCCCTTGGCCACATTACTTCCATGCGACTAATCTACACGACTACGGTAACGGAGATAGTCTACAATATGATTGGTTATACGCAGTAACAGATTACTTTAATCAGTTACTCAACTTACCGATCATAAATATGGATTATTACAACATAGGTGTTATGGTCGAAGAAAAGTTAGCCGCACAAAAAGCAAATCTGCGAGGTACTTGGGACCGCAATAATAATACCGTCTCCTTAATCGCCGATGACGCAATCAAAGGTAGAATAACAGGGATTGCGGGCGGTGACTTTTACGGTGGACAACATCTCATCACGACCGATATCGATAATCTCGGCCGAACCTTTATTGTTGATCAAGCTAATGAGTAAACCATGAAAAACTTTCTTCTATATCTGCTAGCAGCCTTAATGCTAATCGGCTTTGGTAGCTGCTCTAGTGATGATAAGTCAGCAGATAATCTTCAGGGGCCTGAAATACCGGTGCCCAAACCAGATCCGGTTCCAGATCCCGAGCCTGAGCCCGAACCTGAGCCCGAACCTGAGCCCGAACCTGAGCCCGAACCCGAACCCGAACCGGATCTTCCCGCATGGTATCAACCAGCAGTCATGTCCACTTGGCAATGGCAGTTACAAGGTAGTATAAATACTAGTTATAATGTTGATATTTATGATATTGATTTGTTTGATACTAGTATGCAGCAGATCGCGGAACTACACAGTCAAAACAAAAAGGTCATTTGCTATTTTTCTGCAGGCACCTACGAAGATTGGCGTGATGATGCGAGTCAATTTACCGAAGAAGATCTCGGCAACCCACTTGATGAATGGGAGGGTGAACGCTGGATCGATGTTCGTTCTGACAATGTTCGAAATATTATGAAAGAACGGCTAATTTTAGCTCAAAATAAAGGCTGTGATGGTGTTGAGCCAGACAATGTCGATGGCTATACTAATAATCCAGGCCTTGATTTCACCGCCGTAGATCAACTCGATTATAATATCTGGATGGCAAACGAAGCCCACCAACAGTCATTATCTATCGGCCTTAAAAATGATTTAGACCAAGTCAACGAGCTGGTATCACATTATGATTTCGCTGTTAATGAGCAATGCTTTCAATATAACGAATGCGACATGCTTAGCCCTTTCATCGATGCAGGAAAACCTGTTTTCAATGCTGAATATCAGAAAAAATACAGAGAGGATCCAGATGCGCGTGATGAATTATGCTTAGAAGCCAACAATATGCAATTTAGCACCTTAATATTGCTCCTCGCGCTTAATGATAATTATAGAGATAGTTGTTTATGAACGCTGTAACATAAAGGTTTGATATTCTAAGTCAGCAAATTGTTTATCTAAGACAATAAAACCAATGATCGTGGTTAACAGCATGGTCAATGTAAAGCCATAACCATAAAATAGCGGTCCTAATTCAATACTTATGTGTGCCAAAATAAAATTACTCAACGCCATAAAAATAGTTAATGCCAAAGCGGCATAACGTTTATCAAGGTAATACATAATATTTAGGATCGCCATGACTAATACTTGAAAGCTAACCCCAATCAGGTCAACATACAGTAAATGTAGATAGGCAAGATTAATATCTAAGGCAAGCAGAATATCTTCAGCCCAGAGCACTAACAGAACCAGCGTCATGCCTTGTACTTTAAATATTTCATAAATGCTGTGCCGACATGCCAATACCATTTTATCTTTTAATAGATAAATGTCATTTAACGTGCCCCCATCCCGAACCGCATCATAAAAATTCAAACACGCTTGTGAAAAATCAGTTTCCATTCGCATAATAAACACAGCCATGCCAGGCACAATCGCCAGGTAAGCAATAAAAATGGGCAGGTCATAAATATAGGACGCATTAAAAATACTAAATACTTGATGTGATGTTTCTGCTCTACTCCAAAATACAAATTTATCTAGCCATACCCCTAAATTATAAAAAAAACCACAAAACAGCAATGAATAGAATACCTTGTCAGATTTTAAAAAATCAAATGAAATTAATTGCTTGGCTGGATAATTCCGCACTATATGATAAAGAAAAATAAATGTCAGTAATGCCTGGCATAAGGTGAAAATACTAATTAACCCCGTCAAGCCATAAGCAGGCACCGTCATACATAACCCTATCATCAAGCCATAACACATCAGCATCGTCATAAATACTCGGTAATACTCTTTGGTACCGCTCAATAAAATCAGTATAAGCCACTGGTTGCAAAGAATAATAAAGGCTGAAAATATAATAACTTTAGTCAACGGATTAATCTCTGGCGCCATCGCTAAAACAGCGCCTGCAAGCGCGGCCGACAATAAAGTCATCACTAACATAGCACCTAATAAATTAGGAATAATACGATTTTCTTGCTTAAGGTAAATCAAATCAGAAATGAAACGCGTTAACAACAATTGAAACAAACCACTAATAATCAACGATCCCGCCATTAAATAGGTGACAAGTATCAAAAACTGCCTGAGCACATAAGATTGAAACTCCCCCAAACTGACAATGCCAATCATCAATAATGCCAAAATAGACAATACCCAAGGACCTGAGCTGATCAAACCTGCGAGGCCATATGCTTCAACAATGGATAATAAGGTCTTTTTTTTCAGTATTTTTCTTAACTCAAAGCCGATACCCGCCATCAACAGCTCCTCTATATAAGCGTCGATACGAATCGTACATCAACACTTGATCATAATATTTTGCCACCCTGACTTTGCCGATATCACCCGTTTTTCGCCATATCTCTGCATCTGAGAGCAAATTAACTATCGCACAGGTGCCTTCTGAAGGGTTTGCAATTGGAATTATTTCACCACACGATCCCAAACTCGCATCTTCGCCTGCGGCACCATCAAGGATCTCACGACAAGCGCCGACCTCAGTCGCAATACAAGGTATACCAGATGCCATTGCTTCAAGCAGTACCAGAGGTTGAGCTTCACTAATCGATGTCAGCATCATGATACCCAGCTCTGGCATGATCTCAGCAACATCTTTACTGCCTAACATTTTAACTTTGCCTTCCAAACCTAAACTTTCAATTAATAGCTGACACTCATGGGCATAAGCTTCATTTTCTTCCGCCGGGCCAATAATCCAACCTTCTATCGTGGGGATTTTTTTGGCTGCACCACAGATAGTACGTATAAAAGTTTTAATATCTTTAATTGGTACCACTCGCCCCACCAAACCAACAACCATAGGCGGAGAGCGAGGGCGACGAACATAAGCCTTGGCAAAACGCCCCATATCAATACCATTGGCAATCACTTGGGTTTTACCATTATCCGCACCATCTTCATGTTGTCGCTGTCGGTTCCCTTCAAACAGCGCAACAATACGATCTGCTTGATGATAGGCAGATACACCAAGCTGTTCAAAAAAACGTATCCAGGTCTGTCTGGTGGTATCCATATTCTTATGCATACTGACATCAATCAGATTATGTTTATCTTTAATCCAACTGGCTTGTGATAAATCTATTTTTCGCTCTTTAGTATAAATACCATGCTCAGTAAGCAAAAATGGACGATTACTTTTCTGACGACATAGAGCGCCTAAAAATCCTGCGTACCCTGTTGATACACTGTGATAGACCTGGGCATTAGGCAATGACTGAGAGATACTTGCTAAGACAAATAGCGGCTGATAAATATTACGATAAGTCCAAAAATAATCGACAAAAGATTGGTTCGCATCCTGCTGTAAATAATTACTGGTAAGCACTTCCCATGATGCTCGACTATTAAGAAAATCGGTCAAGGTTAATCTATCTTTCTGACCGATAAAATCAGCGATAGTACTTAATAACTCATTCGGTATCGGTTCTTCACATTTATCAAAAAAAGATAAAAAATGCTGCCATGATTGAAATAGATTAAATGAACCAGCGCTTGGTTTTGGCATTGCTTTATCTTCCGCTGATAATAAATAATGCATTTCAAAACCAACAACATTATCGGGAAGTTCATACGCAGGTTCGTCGTATAACTCAGGGGAACTGCCAAGAAAAATAATATGAAAAGAGAATTCAGGTAACCCCTTAATGATCTGATGCATCCAGGTTGATACCCCACCACGTACATAAGGATAAGTACCTTCCAACAATAAACAAATATCAACCTCTTTGGTCATAGCCAATACTCCCTCTGTTGCTGTAACCGACCTTTTTCGAGGGCAGGTAATTGCGCCATGTAATATTTGGTTAATTCATAATTTCCAAGTGCAAAACTTGCCTCTGCTAAATACGGGATAACTTGCTCTTTTAATAAGCCAGCATCAAATGCTTGAGTTAAATATATCAGCGCTTGTTTAGGATCCGATTGCGCCAACATAATACGACCAAGTAACAAATTACTTGCTGCACTTTCAACAAGTTGATTAGAGCGTATAAGGTAAATAGAGGCTTGCTCGAGGTAGTGTGCGCACAACACACTTTCAGCTAGACCAAGGTAACATAACTCCCAGTACTGCTGAGCAATATTAAATGCGATGCCAGGTTCTTGATAATGTGTGAATTGCGCCTTTAACAATGAAATCGAAAGATTAATTTTAGCTTCTATCGCTTCTAATGACGAATAAGAAAATAATCGCACATCGTCGGATAAATCTTTTAACGCTAATTGTAAAAGCGGTATAGCCTGCTGCTGAGGTAAATGACAAACAGCGTTCACCGCTTGTAATCGCCGAGCAGGATCGAGATCATGCGTTAATATGTCACGTAATCCGCCAATACTTGTTCGCGAAGGTCTAAACTCATTAGATCCTTTCTCGAGTGAAGGCCGCTCACATTCAACCCAGGTAACCGCTGCTGCTGAATTTAATCGATATAAGCCCAACAATAATGAACATATCCCCCCGATCATGCCAAAAACCGGGATGCAAAACGAAAAACAAAATAGAAACGAACAAGTATGAAATACCGGAAACTTATAACGATGTGGTAACAGTAACCATGTCCCGCAAGTGAATGTAATACTCGCCGCAGCATGAACAGCAATATAATAAGCCCAGTTAAACCACGAAAAATCAGCACCAAGTAAGATATGAAAACTAAAGAATTCAGCTGTTAGCACAACTAGGAACAGGCATACGATCATTATTTGGCCCCCATATTTTCATTATGCTATCAATATCATGCTTACCGTCTTTAAAAGAAAAAGGGCCAATAATATCAATATCATTACAGTGTTCGCCTAAGGCATTAAATAATATTTGTTGCATTCGGGTGATATATAACTGGCTATCCGTGGCCGTTGTTAATGGTAACAATACCATCAAGCATAATTTTTTATTGGGCGGTTGATATGTCCAGTAGATATCGCTACCTCGACGGTGATTTGTCAATGCTTGCAGTTCGAGCGAGTTCCCACCCAAGCGATCATGAAAAATAATTAAACTACTATCGATGGCATATTCACTACTGTTGTAATGTGCTCGTTGCACATTCCGCATAAATAAATCATCTTGATGAGTCGCTAATACCGGAGTTAATAACTCATCACTTAATAAATCAGCCGCATTATCAGCAATAAGTGACAACAACACGACATTAGCGGGGGTTAATAAAAAGAATTTAACACTCTCAGCTAATACCACTGCCTGCAATACGCCAGCAGTATCTACAAGCGGAATACATAACTGATAACATGACTCATGCTGAGCATGAAATGTGACTGGTGAAAGTAGTTTTTTACTCACTAGCATATCTTGTAACATACAATCATTAATATTAAGCGTATGGCTATCGCCTAATACAGCATAAGGTTGTGCCTCAACGTCACTGTTTGTTACCTTATAAATACCGGCAACATGTATACCGCCGACATGGGCAAACAATGCTAACAAGGGTTCGCCAATGTGCGCGAGACGTCGCTCGCTATATTGCAGAGCGATACGCTGCAATGAATTTATTTCCGCGCGAAGACTAACCGGCTGTCCCGCGTTACGTAATTCCAATTGATCATGGGAAACTTTGAGCAGATGATAGTTTTTAGTGAAACTAGCCAATTCCTGCTGCATATGTTTATGCTCAATGCCATATTTATCAATGCTACGCTGCCAGTGGTCTCGAAACTCCCCAGCGATCATGACAGCAAAAAAAGTACCGACAATTAACGAAAAAGGAAATAATGGTAACATGCCGCCGTCTTTCATTATCGATACTAATATTGCCGTCATACCAAGCGTACAAATGAAACCTTTAGCAAACCCGTAGCGCAATGCAATAAGCAGTGGTCCTAACAACGGCCAAAAAAAGTGATTAGCTTCCACCCCTGCTGGTAATGCATAAAAATAGCGCCAACTAGCTGCAGAAATAGCCGTGATAATAATGATTTCTATCCACACAAAGTTATCACCTTGAAAAGGTTTTATAAGATAATCCAGTAACTTATTCATAGGCAAATCATACTACTCTGTAGTGGAATCAGGGGCGAAATTGAGCCCATTCACTAGCGTTTCAACAACGACGATCCCGGCGCCACTGACGCTCTCTCTCCCCCAACCGACACGGCTACCGCTCGCTCGCCACAAGGACTGTTTATTGGTTGCGTTTTTAATTTCTAACGTCAATCCGACTGCGGGCTCTGCATCTAAACCATTTTTATAGTGCCACTCTTCGACAGAACCAGTAATAATATAATCGGCGGGGTATGTGGCTAACCATACTTCAGCATGTTTATACTTCGATGTTTGATCGAGAATATCAGTTAAACTCTTGAGTGGTGTTTTTGGATAAATCACCGCATTAATGCCTTTACGATATAGCTGAGAGCTTAATATCTGCTCCGCTTTTTCTGCTGCGAGTGGTGTACTTGAGTTATTTTCTAACGGCATAATAACCCATACAGCAGAGGCACTTAGTGGGGGACTATCAGGCGCGTTATAAGTTGAACACGCCGACAGCATTAATATCATGGTGAAAACTAATGTCCACTTCATTCAAATCCCCTTTATTAAAAAGAATAAAAGTAACCAAACGATACTTCCAATGACTGCTCGCCATTACGATCATGACTCTGCCAATCAAGATGAAAATAGAGTTCATCGTTGCCAATAACAGGCCACCCAAGTCCCAGACCTAACAAGAGTTCAGGATCTGAAGTAACAAAATTATAACCAACGGCAGTATCTAACCAGTAACGGGGTTGAGCTAAGCCATTGAACTGCCTTAGCTGTTCCGGTACTCCTGTCGCCCCTCTATATAATCGCTGACCTATCGCTAACCGTTGATAACTTGAACTAATAAAATCATTACTGGTTATTTGCTGGGTGCCTTGCAGCCAGTCCGAAATACCGAGTAGTGGCCCCGAATTTAAATCTGTTTCATGCATACTATAATCAGCATATACCTGCCATGCTGGTGAGCTAAAAAACAACTGTTCAGCGACACGCAATGAACCACTCCAGCCGGTACCAATCTCATCATCAAAACGTGTCGACATTTGGTGGTAGCCTAACGTCAATGCCATATTAGTACGATTGCTGGGCTGATAATAAAACCCAGCATTAACCACATCATCACTACCAGCAAGTGCCAATGCTTGACTTGCACGAATATCATTGTTTAACCCTGCGCCTAATTCGACTCGCCACATCCGATCAAACTGATGAATATAATTGACATTAAAACCAAGACGTTGCTCGCCCAAACCATCTGCAATATCCACCCCAAATAACCATTCATTACGATTAAATTGATAGCGGATAAGGCCACTTAAACGAAACTCATCATCAATGCTGCTATTAGCAAAAATACCGGATTGCTCTGCCGTTTGGTAATAACTACTGAGCTGCCAATCTCCGTGTTTAAGAAGTTGATAATAATCGAGTTGTAAGGTATTTATATCCCACGTGGTATTGGCTATGTATTGGCTCCGCAGTGCAGAGCGACCATTCATCACGGTAATATAGCCATTTTTACCACTATCATCTTGCTCAACCCGAGACGGCTGGGTTAGTGATGCGTACTCCTGTGCATCGCCTTGATAATGCCGTCTCGACGTAGATGTTGTCGTTAATCTGTTAAGCTGACCTTGCCCATACCTCGTATCTGTCAAAGCGTAATCAGCTAATGAAGTACGCTGCTGCCAAAACCGAATTGCATCGTCATTACCGGAAAGCTGCTGATACTGGAAAAATTGCGCGACTGAATTTACACTTGGGTTTAATAATGCCTGTGAAGTCGTCAGCACAGCGGCAGCGGCATCACCCGCAACCAACTCTAATAGCGAGTACTCAGGGACATAATCACTTGGTAAAGTATCAAGTGTCTGTGACAGGTTTTCTGCAAAATAACGACGTAGTTTATAAGCATGTTCGTACAGCTTTAACTCTTCTAGTAATGAAGCATAGTGGATCAATACCGTAATATCCGTCTTATCCGTTTTATCATTGGTAATTAAATATTTTCGATACCACATATCAGCATGTTGGTGATTAGCTAACTGTTGCGTTAATACCGCAAATGTCAGCTCAAATTCCGGATTATCTCTTAATACAGTCCCGTATGTATCATACAGTTCACGCATCGTATTAACGTCTTGGATCTCAATAGCCCACCATATATAGCTGTTTATCGTTGGGGTAAATAAATGCTCAGAGTTCAGTGATAATCGAAAAAAACGATGTGCATCTTTATATTGCTGCTGCTGAACAGCATACATAGCACGGTAATAATTGACATCTGCTCGATCTTTCATCGCGTCATTTTGTAAGGCGAGTTCCATCAAGACTTTCATACCAAAATCACGTTTAACCGTGCGGTCAGGACTAGAGCCTGCCGAGACCTCGGACTGATAGGCAATATTGATAGCCTCCAGTAACAAGGCTTTATTTTCAGTTTTGGCATATAGCTGCACGAGTGTGGGGATATCTTGCTCGGTAAAAGGGGCGTGCAGCTGAATATAACGATATACATCTATATTTTTATCCGAGCGCTTAATTAATGCATCCTGACTTGCTAATGCCAGCGGTTTTTGACTCAATTCCCATGATAAAAATGCCACCATTTGTAAGTATGGTTCATCCGCATTCAGCCAATTTACAGGCTCAACGAGCACTCTCAGCGCATCCTCTGGCTGATTCAGCATAATATAGGCTTCAGCAAACCGTACAGCCTCAGAGAAGCCTAACGAACGATATTTTTTGAGTTGTTGATAAAGCTTGACCACACGGGAATGTTCACTGGTATAGCTATACAAACGGGCAAGCTCAATGATCAAAACAGGATCTCTAGGGCGTTTACGCATTAACTTTTTGACACTTAATACCGTCACTGCTGTACCTTGTGATTTTTCTAATGCGTTTAACCAAGCTGCGTATTCATCTGATAATAATTTGTCTATATTGGCAAGTTCATCATAAAATCGTCCTTCATGATAGATATCGCCTAACGCTTTCGCCTCTTCTATCGCATCACGTAATTGTGGTTCTGAGGGGTATTTTTCAACAAGCAATAAACTAATTTCAAATGCTTTCGTTATGTGTCCCTGCCAACGATAAATTTTATGTAGGCTGAGCAAGTCATCTTTTATTTGTTGTTTATTGTTCGGACTATTGACCTTCACATCCGCAGCGATACCACTTTTATCATACGTCAAACCAAGGCTTTCTGAGAGCAGCGCTAACGCTGTCGTATAATCGGAAATTTGTAATGCCAACGAGATCAATTCGTCATAACTTGTTTCATCACTACCTATGTGTGGTTTCAATATAGTTAACGCGTATGCCTGCATATTCAATGAGAGCGCAAGGTCAGCAAAGCGGCGTGCTAACATCACGTTTGGAATGTGGTTAGTATTAACAAACAACGGCTCAACTTTGCTAATTGCATAAGTATTTAATAGGGGCTTTTCGGAGTATGCCCCCGCCATAACAGCTTCTAAATAAAGCGCATGTGCATGCCAGTCTTTGTTACTTTCGGGTCCGTTCAGCAGCGGTTCAATGATCTCAATCGCCCCTCGAATATTCCCTAATTGATGAATGTTTTTCGCCATCAGCAATTTTATCTGTCGATTATCAGGCTCCCGATCTAACAACACAGTCAGAAATGACAAGGATATTTCAGGCGATGTCGAACGCGAAATGAGTGTCAGTAATGTCGCTTTCGTCGGGGCTATTAACCATAACGCATATACCGCTGATAGCACGAGTAAAGTAAGTGGACCAAGTGCTAAGATCCGAATACGTGTTCTGGTTTTGTTGGGGTTTGATCCGTTAGAACTACTTTTCATAATAGACCTTATTTATCTAACATCTGTTATTTATCTAACATCCCTTACTGAGTTAACTTCCCTTATTTATTTGCAATATATTGAACCAGAGAATTGTCCTGACTGTGACGATTTTAAAACCAAGGTTTTATCCGCCTGTCGTGATAGTTTTACTGGTTTATTCGTCTGAACCTTACAATCTCCGGCATTGGCAATCTCCAACTGAAATGGCACATAGCTGTGAAATGCCCAGTTAATATTATTACTGCTTTCAACCCATTTAGTCAGTATTCCGTTAGCGCTGGATAATCGCACTTGTTGATGGTTTTTGCCTGAAAGAGTCAGCTTTGTTCGAGGTGATATTAAGGTAATGTATTTACCATCAGGTCCATTTTTCCAACCGGCTATATTACTCTGATTTATAACCGGATAACCGAGTTCGTTAGCTAATCTAATACTCCGTACGCCAGTGGAGTTAACCAACCAACTACCGTCTAAGGTTTTCGCCAAACTGGTTTCGTACAACTGCCTTGCTCTTGCAGAATACTCACTGATATATAAAGGATTTACTTTTTGGGCCAGCGCCCAATCATATACTTTAATCAGACTACTTAATGACGCGGGGTAAGCGCCTGAATACATATGATAATAAATACTAATGGATTTTAAGCGGCGGGGGTGACCTAACAAATCAAAGGTTTCAATTGTTCTTTCGTAACCATCATGGTTTTCGCTCCACAGATTGGTATACAAATTTTCATTTAATACCGGTGCATAGACTTGCACACTAGACGGATACCAAACGATCGTGGGAGACACGTTTGTCCAATCATTATCACCGACCACAGCAAAGGTATTACCGCCGTTTAAGTTAAATAATCCCGCATTATCAGCCAAGGCGAGTGTCGCTTCATCAGGGTCGGCTTTCCCTGACCATAAAATAACGTTCACTTTTTTGTTTTTAGGCGCTAACGTCTCTTTAATGTAACGAATTGAGCCCAGTATTTCTTGCTCATAATCAAGCTCGTAATTTGGTATAGGTAAATGTTCACCGTATTTTTTAGTCACCACTTTCTTACTATTATCCCAAAAAAATGGATGACTGAAGGTATGTGATGCAATTTCGATGTGTGGTAATTTAAAAATCTCACGGGCTATGGCTTCGAGTTTCGGACTTTGTTTTGGATGCAAACCACGCATGCCAACTTCCCCTTCAATTACCGACACTGTTTGTGGAAAGGTATAAGGCTTAAACACATTATCACGCAATACTTCGGCGGTATAAGGGTTACCCGGAAACCAACCTCTAGATAAAAAACCATCGCCATCAACATGACTGGTTAAAATCCGGAGACCCGATTCGGTCGTTACATCTGGCGCAGGAATAACAGGTAATTTCAGCGTTAATTTAAGTAGCTTAAAAGGATCCAGCAGCCACTTTTCTTTATGGTTTGCTAAATTAGATACCGGTAATGGCGCCATAATAGCCCCGCCCCAGTCGGCACTAAAAAATAAGGTCGACGTGTTATTATGCGCATCCGCAACCGTAACATACTGCTTCAGCCCAGCACTATCGACTTGCCAGCGGGGATGCGCATCAAACTCACTGAACAACAATGGATAACGATCTTCCAGCCATTTTTTGCCCTTGGTTATCCTTACTTTACCCTCAAGCTTCCCGTTTAAACGCATGCCTAATTTAGCCAGTAATGCTTTGTCCGTTGGTAATGAACTGATAAATAAAATTGGCCAACGATATAACTCTTGCATTAACCACTGCGATAATTTGGGATATTGATTATAGACAGCTTGATCTAGCCAAATAACGGCACCGGCATATTTACTGGTATCAATATGACTAAAATCTAGTGCATTAATATCTTTACAGTCAAGCACATAACCTTGATATTCAATTGGCATCGAGACTAAACGATGACAATATGAATCAACTTTACGTTGGTTCGCGCCATTATATAAACCGAATATCCGCTTAGGTATTGGTTCAATCGTACTGACCCCAAATTCATACAATAAGCCATCACTGACATAAGGTGTGTAGCCAGCACTAATCAATCGCTTAGCAAGTTTAATTTGAGCTTTACGTGAGCGTGTCGGTAAATAATCAATCACGATGGCTTCAATGCCTTGCGCTTTAACAGCGTCGAGTTGGCTTTGTAACCACCGACTGTCACCCTCCTCGACAGGACGGTATATCTCTTTGATAGGATCATAACTCTGCCACAATGATTCTGCGACAACCGCTTCAATTGGTTTTTCAAGTTGCGGAATAATGGCAAAACCACGATTAAGGATCAGCCTAGGTTGCGGCGTTAACTGTTGAAAACGTCGAACAATATTAACTAATGCATGTTGCTGTTCTTGCTGTTCAGTCCCCTGCGAAAATAACATGTAGCTATCTAATGTATCTAAAAACAAGCCATCAAAACCTTTATCTAAATACGTTTGTGCTTGCTGAAGTAAATGCGATTGCCAAATGGGATAGGTGAGGTCCATCGCGTGACTCTGCCAGGCGGTATTTTCAGTCATTGCAGCATCACGTAATGATGCGGGCAACTCAGCATTGGCAAATTCACCAACGCTGATATAAGCAAATACCCTCGTTTGTGCAAGGTGCAGGGTTTTAAGTTGTTTTTCACTGATAAGAAGAGGGTTAACCACGACGCGGTCATAGCTCATCAATTCACGAACAGAATCAATGGCATTGTAGTAAAAAGCGATAGATTTAGGTTGCTCAACGGACTCAGAAAATGTGACGACATCAGCAAGTGAATTAGCGTGAGAGTTCACGCTTAACAAACACAACATAATAAATGGCTTTATATACCTTATCAATCGCATAAATAACCTTAATTGTAACCAATACCCACGATCACCATTAGGTGCGAATACCGACGCAGCAGATAAATATCATGGTTAAATCGTGATTTTCAATGTTATATTTCGGCAATCCATTACCAAAAAGCATATTTGGTTAAATAATAGATGTAAATCTTATATCTGCCAACGCAGCAGAAAGAGAAGTAACAGATTCTATAAACATGTACTTTTAAGCGTTTGAATTACTTATTTGGAGAGAGTTAAAATAATTATATAAATATTGGACGAGGCTGAGATAACGAGACAGGAGTATCACTGTGTATCGCTATTTTTACGACACACAGTATCTATTATTTACTTACACGATTGCGCGACCTAAATATTCAACTAAGGCCTCAGAAAGATTTAACCATTCATCTTCAGGCACAAATGCGCTTGGATCATCTTCATCATACTCACCGAATTCTTCCCAATACACTTCACGCACTGCACAAGCAAATTCAGTATTTAATTCAGCCATTTCGGCAATGCTGCCAAACCAAATAATATGGCGAAGATCAATGGTTAACTCATTAATATGTTCGATCCACTCTTCCAGTGAATTAGTTTGCTCTTGCAGTACTTCAAAGCGCTCTTTCGCGGCATAAACTAATTCTTCGTCCATTTCGCCAGTATCAGCCAAAATAGCCAGGTACTCATCATAAATAAACTCGATGGCTTCTTCACGGCCATTACACCAGTGTAGCTTAGTGCCTCTGCTGCCTAATACTGATGCATTGTAAGAATCATCAATATGCACGATAGCCCAGCTATCTATAAATCTACTCATGGCTTTCTCTTTAGTTTATGTTACGACAGATTATCAATCGCTATTATAACCAAAAATCGTTACGCTTGTATCTAACTTGATAATGATAATACAGGCACCTGATATGAGCACAGATAAACGACCGAAAATTGCAATCATAGGCGCGGGCTGGTTAGGTAAACCGCTAGCACGACAGTTATTATCGCAAGACTATCCGCTTACGGTTAGCTGTAGTCATATCGAGAAAGCAGCAAGTTTAGTTTCTCAAGGTATCCCAGCAGTAAGCGCCACCCTTGCCGATGAACCACAAGGTGATTGGAAAAGCTTATTAAGCAATAAAGATATTGCTATTTGTCTGCTGCCAGCCAGTAGGGGTAATCATGCAAGTGCACCATTAGCGGTACAAATTGAACAGTTGTTAGCGCTACTCAAAAAATTCCAAGTGGGCAAATTGATTTTTATTAGTTCCACCAGCATTTATCACAAGACAGACCAAGTATTGACTGAAACATCAGCATTAAATTCAAACAGTACTGTGTATGCAGCAGAGCAGTTAATTCAGCAACAACAAGATATTGATTACACCATTATTCGTTTTGCTGGGCTGATTAGCGCAGATAGAAATCCAACGCGAAGCTTGTCGAAAAAGAGCGCCAACGGGCATACCTTTGATGCGGGACAGTCACCTGTCAACCTGATCCATCAGCATGATGCGGTTGGGGTCATTGGGCAAGTGATCAAACAGCAATGTTGGGGAGAAGTATTCAATGCCTGTTGCGATCAGCATGCCAACAGGCAAGCATTCTATCAGCAAGCCGCCAAACAACTGGGTATTACCATTCCAAGCTTTACAGGCGAGAACAGCAAACCTCAATCCATCATAGCCAATGATAAATTAAAGCAGCAGTTAGGCTACCAATTTACACATCAGTCAGCTACAGATTTAGTAATTTAGGCTTGGGCATTTGACTTGGTTTGAGACTATCAAAACAATATAACGACATAAGAATAGGGTGACGCAACCAAATGCGCAGGCTGCCCCAACGAGAAATGGTCTTTACTTGTTTGGAGACAATCGGGGTATAGCATACTGCGGTACAAGTGGCACAAGTTGGTTTTTCTATACCGCTTTCACAAAATGCCAGTTTACGTGCGGTCATTTGTTGTAAACGTTCGCACTCACGACACACTTTGCCTTGGTAAACATGATGCTGTTTACAGTACATAGTGATCATTGCATTTTGCAGGCGCATTTCACGGTTTAAACGTGGGTGAGCTAAAGTTTCAGTGACTGTTTTCATCGTATATCTATTTTATCTATTAGCCAATTTAACGGTTTAGTAAATCCGTCTATCACTTGGTTAAACAATAAAATGAGTCTTGTATAAATTCAGAAGAGCGCAATTAGAACAGCAAAATAATCGAACTGCAAGACAAAAAACGAGGCGTTTAATTTACATTCGTTTTTTGTCTTGCCTTGTTTATCACGCCGCAATAATGCAACAAACTGTCTTAATTACTGGCCGGCCTGCAGCAAGGCGGTAGTGACGGCATCCTTGGTTAATAACTCAGGCAATAACTTGCCTTGAGGTAATGCCGGACCAAATACCTGATTAAATGGTATTGCATAACGGCCATGGCGTTTTAAATACGCTTCAATTTGACTATCCGGCTTAGTCCAGTCTCCTTTCATCGCCACCACGTTATCGGCATTTAACCGTGTAATAATATCACTACGCTGCAATACAGCGCGTTCATTCACCACGCAGGTAATGCACCAATCGGCAGTAATATCGATAAACACCGTTTTTCCTTCCGCTACATATCCGGCAATCTTTTCAGGCTCAAATACTTGCCAATGAATTTCTGAACCAGACTGAGTATCGCTACGCTGTAATAACTTCGCAGACTCAGGCGACCAAATAATGGTATTCGCCAACAGCAGATATATTGCAAATGCCGTGACTAGCGATTTAGGACCCGGTTTCACGATCAAGAGGATCACCATAACACAAATAATAACGCTGAAAATAACCCACAACAGCATACTTAAATGGGCTTGCAGTAGCCAAATCAACCACACTAACGTCGCGCAAAGTAAGGCGGCTAAGAACTGGCGAAAACGCACCATCCACAACCCTGGTTTAGGCATTATTTTTACGCTATTAGGCCACATCGCGATAAGTAAATATGGCAGTGACAAACCCAAGGCTAAACCACTAAATATCACCATAATCTGCCAGCTTGAGCCCGCTAAGGCAAAGGCAACCGCGGTACCTAAAAAAGGCGCAGAACAAGGCGTTGCCAATAACACCGCAAAGATACCTTGATAAAAATGACCTTTATTAGAACCGGATAATTTATCCATTAAACTTTGCGGTAATTGCACATCAAATTTATCCAATAGATTTAATGCGAATAACAGCAGCACCGGGATCATTACTAATAAAAATGCAGCAGACTGAAATTGTACCCCCCAACCAAAACCAATGCCGAAATACTTTAAGCCTATAAAGAGTAATGCCAGCAACCAAAATGCCACAAAAATACCAGCAGCGCTTAATAAGAAGTTAACCCGCCGTTGCGCACTCGATTCACTGGCCGATTCAACCACGCTTAATAATTTAATCGACAATACCGGTAATACACATGGCATCAGGTTGAGAATAAAACCACCAGCAACCGCCAGCAGCAACATGTAGATCCAACTTGGTAAGGTTTGTTCAATCACAGTTGGTGTAATAGTATCGGTAAAGGTAATACCGCCTTGTGCATAGGTCAGCGTTACTTTTAATTCTTGTTGAGGATCTAATCGAGCAGGTGTGCCAGCCATGTCTTCAGCACGCATAATTAATCGCGTCACGCCATCTTGCTGACTGATCTGTGGTTGACTAAACAAGGTAAAATCAACGCCCTCAACAAACCCGTCAAGCACAGGTGTTGTGAGTCCTGCCACTGCAATTAATAATTGCGATGATGCACTATCCCAGCCGAATTGTTGAACAGAGGCCGACGTGGCACTAATATCAACAGGCACATTGGTGACGTAAGGCTGTAGTTGCGCACTTGAGGCTTTATCAATACTGCTTGCTGTCGCGGGAAGATTTAATACCAGATCAACTTGCGCACGTATACACACTTCACGACACACTAACATTGTCGTTTTAGCTTGTAACGTTAACGCTTTACTGGGATCAATAACGGTAACTTGCAGAGGGTAAATAACTTCGTGTTTGTAACCATAAGTCTCAACGTCATACACCATCATGCGTTGCGGTACTGGCCATAACCATTCAACATCGGCTAAGTTTTCAGATCCTTGCCAATCAATGCTTGGAGGTGCACCGGCTAGCCCTGGTGAACTCCAATAAGTTTTCCACTCATCATCTAAGGTTATTTTCAAGCCCATAGATAATATCGTTGCGCCGTTAACGCCATTCGCCGTGGATAATAACTGCGCAGTAGCCACTTTAGCTGCCGGGTCAAACGCCGTTGCACTTTGCTCGGCATAGACGAACGAAGAAAGTAATAAGCAGATTAAAATATAAAATCGCATTCAATAAGTTTCCATTTTATACACTGTATCTATCTTAAGTCAGTCACCTCAAGATATGAAATTAAAAATTCATTCATTACCTAACCCTGCCAGAATTAGATATACTTCTCGTCGGAGATTTCACTAACACACGGATTAAGATGGATATTAAATTTATCCCCCTTAATCGACTTAATCACATCACTTTTTACAATGGGCAATTAAAATGGATTACGCATTTGTTAAACACATGCACATGGGCATGGCTTACCTTAGTATCACTTTCTTTATTTTTCGTTCAGTTTTATCCGTCACAGAATCCGCATTATTACAAAATAAGGTAATCAAAATATTACCGCACATCATTGATACGCTGCTTATCTTATTAGCAGGTCACTTAATGATGACAATCCAACAATATCCGTTTGCTGATACTTGGTTAACCGCAAAACTAATCGCCCTTATCGCTTATATTATAGTGGGTACAATTGCAATTAAACGCGGTAAGACAGCTATTATACGTTTATGGGCAAGTGTGGCCGCGGTGGCGATTTTTGCTTATATTCTTGGGGTAGCAAAAAGCCATGATGTGATGTCGTGGTTAGCACTCGCTTAAGGGGTTTATATGACAGCATCGGCACTATTACAACAATACAGCACGCTATTCCAGGCGTCAGGTAAACCGGTATTGGATTTAGCCTGTGGCGCGGGTCGCAATGGTTTGTATCTGCATCAACAGCAGATACCGACTATTTTTGCCGATCAAAACACTGCGGCATTAACCAGTATAGCGGCTACAGCAGGAGTCAGTGCCGAGCAATGCTGGCAAGTTGATTTTGAAAGTGGTGAACAGCAATTACCCGCGAATCACTATCAAGGCATTGTGGTATTTCGATATTTGCACCGTCCACTCATGGACGCAATCAAGCAAGCTGTATGCTCTGGTGGGATTGTGATCTATGAAACGTTCACTGTCGAGAACAGACAATTTGGTCGACCTAATCGTGATGCATTTCTATTACAGTTGGGAGAATTAAAAGAGCTATTCAGTGACTGGGAATGTTTACATTATTTTGAAGGCATTGAACGTGATCCTGACCGAGCTATCGCCCAGATAGTCTGTAAAAAACCATAAAAAAAAGCGCCATGTTGAATCATCAACATGGCGCCCTTATCACAAGTATAACAATCCGATATTAAGCGCGGATGAAATCAATGTGTTGAACTTTTGGCTTGAACGCGTGGCGTTGCATAGCTTTAACTGTAACAGCCATTTCAGTACCGTCAACTACAAGCGTAATAACTGAAGAGAAGAACTCTTCGTTACGTTGTGCGTTGTTAA
>Ga0209292_1001527_pt1 | contig 28175 bp, 32 predicted proteins | sample GOMGulsemesocosm_2_FD_184634 | JGI IMG/M metagenome (GOLD analysis project Ga0209292, IMG submission 184634) | Methane-oxidizing microbial communities from mesocosms in the Gulf of Mexico - GOM9C Gulf of Mexico (SPAdes) (version 2) | ecosystem: Environmental > Aquatic > Marine > Cold seeps... | reverse complement strand
TTGTTTCTGTTACTGAGATTTACAAATATTACAAAACACATGGTTATAACACGATTGTCATGGGTGCTAGTTTCAGAAATATTGGGGAAATATTAGAACTCGCCGGCTGTGACAAACTGACTATTAGCCCTAACTTGCTGCAAGAGCTTGAAGACTCAAATGGTGAAGTAATTCAAAAACTAACCAACGATTATGCATCAAAACCTGCACCATCATCATTAACTGAAGCGCAATTTAGATGGGAATTTAACGAAGATCCAATGGCAGTGAACAAGCTTTCTGAAGGAATTCGCAATTTTGCAATCGATCAAAACAAATTAGAAGATATGCTGCTAGCCCAATGGTAATCAGCATTTCTTACTATAAACTGATGTAAACCATGTAAAAAGTTTTAGTTTTTTGTTGACTCCTTACGCCTAATAGGTTAATTATTAACCATCATTAACGCATAAGGAGAAAGCCATGGACAGGTTAGAATTCGCAGCAAATTATGATGCTACACCCGCTAAACGCGGCCGACCAAAAGGCAGTAAAAAGAAAAAATGGCGTGAAATAGAAGCTATTCAGGATAGGCAGAGATTAGCCAAGGAATTAACTGATTTAGACTTAGGCCATGAGTACAATATAGATGAGTTAGATCTCGATTTTTGATCTAAATTCATCCACAATAAAAGCGTCTTATAGACGCTTTTTTTATGTCTTCATTTAATAGGTACACCTTTGACCACTCTCCCTTCAAATATCCATAAAAGCTGGCAACCACTGTTCAAACAAGAATTTTCAAAGCCATACTTCCAGCAATTAATGATCTTTTTAGCACAACAAAAAGATAATGATGTGACAATTTATCCACCAGAACATCAATGGTATCGCGTTTTCGAAAAACCATTATCATCAATTAAATTGACGATAATTGGGCAAGATCCTTATTTTAACGAAAATCAAGCAATGGGCCTGTCTTTTAGTGTACCCAAAGATCAAAAAACACCACCAAGTCTTAAAAATATCTATAAAGAACTCAGTTCAGATTTAGCACTTGAAATACCTAATCACGGTGATTTGACGCGTTGGTTTGAACAAGAATCTATTTTTTTACTTAATGCATCACTCACCGTAGAAGCGGGAAAAGCAGGCAGCCATTTAAAACAAGGTTGGCAAACATTTACTAAAGCCGTTATTGAACATATTAATCAGCATTGTAATCATTGCGTATTTTTAGCATGGGGCGCATTTGCCCATAAAAGCTGTGCCAATATTGATGAGACAAAACATGGTGTGATAAAAACGTCTCACCCAAGCCCATTAGGTGCTTACAAAACAATGAAAACAGCCCCTTCCTTTTTAGGGTCTAACTGTTTTAGCGAAGCCAATGCATATTTGTCTAAAAACAATCGAGAGCCTATAAACTGGTCTATTTACCCGTGACCATAGGAAATGCGTGAATTTGTAGCAGAAGTAAAATATTATGTACAAGGCGCGTGATTGAGCAATAGCTTGCTATTGGGATTGAGCGCAACGTAGTAGATAGAATTTTAGTTCGCTTGAAAACCTGCATATTCATTGGTTACGGGTATAGACTAGGGTAGTGTTAGAAAATTCCGGGAGTGTCATCGCTATTACATTCCCTTACATTCGTGCTTACATCTGCTTACTGAAATAAATTATCTGCATGTCATGATGATTCCTGTTCTATTTTAAACTAGGTATTCACATGAATAAATCAACTATTGCTATCGCTATTTCACTCTATTCTTTAACGCTATTAACGGCTTGCGGATCGAGCTCTTCAAATACATCGACTCCAGCTCCAACTCCAAATCCAACCCCGACCACAACGTCAACATCGACTTCATCATTATCTACAGCGACATTAGCATTGGGGATTATTGATGTGCCAAGTGATGTGGCGTCAACCTATACTGCTGCACTCAAATTTAACCGTTACGCTAGTGTTACGGCACCCAACGGTAAAAAAATCGGCTTAATTGCCCAAGATGGATTGTCTGATAATCAAATAGTACGTGCTCGAGAAATTCTACGCTTCTATCTAACCAACGTTGAAAAATCAAAGTATGGTATCGATAAATCAGCCGTTGCCAATAAAATTGCAGATAGTGGTGCAAAAATATTATTATTAAATGGCGTTGATGATGGCAAGAATCCAGCCGCTAATTTAGAGGGACAACCGCTATATTACGGTGAAATACAAGTCGAGGGCGGCCCATGGTATACCACACAAAACTATGAGCATAGAGATGCGTCGTACGAAGAGATTCTACACTTTGTTCATGACAATGGTATCGGTGTCGATCAAAATCCAACATTCGCTGGCGTACTGCCAAAATATCAAGCAGAAATTCGCGCAGCACAAGTCGACGCATCCGCCAAAAAGCTATGGGGCGCTGGTCAAGACAGCTGGATTAGCGAGCTCACCGCAGAAAATAGTCTAACCCAAGAGTATTTAGCAGCGGCTATAGATGCCTATTACGGCTTATGGGGGGCATGGGTGCCAGAAACAACAGCGCAGCAAGGCAATGGCATGTGGGGATTTTATGTTGGTAAAACTCGAACAGATACTTTAGCCGATGATCCAGCTGGTTACGCGATCATCGAGCAGTTTTTCTCGCCAGTTATTACCTATAATGCGCGTATTGATGAAGCGTTCACGGGCACGTTTAGCTTAGCTTATAACGTTTTACTGCCATATACGCACCATTCACAATATTTAAAGGATATTACGCTGACAGGCTCTAAACCAAGTGGGGTTAGGGTAAATCAACTTAATAATAATATTACTGGCAACGCCGGTTCCAATACGGCCATATTCACCGGTAACCTTTCGGAATATTCAATCACTGTTAAAGACAAAATAGTCACCGTAAAAGATTTACAAGATAATAGAGATGGAGAAAACACACTAAAGGATTTTGAAAAAATACAGTTTTCTAGCGCTACAATCGATGTGCCAACATCTTAGTTAGAGTTAGGCTTATAGGGTAGTGATTGAGTTTTTTTGGGGAGTAAAAAATCTGCTATTACAATTCTATACTGATACTAGATGTGAAGCGCCGCTCTTTGTTAAAGAATTTTACAGAACCATTCGCTGCGATAGCCGCTCTTAATCATTGCCGCCATGGATGGTGGTACTTAGATTATGCTGGGAGCATATAAGCTGCCCTGATTTCGCGGCATTGCCTACAGGGATGTAGGTACTTAGGTTTTGTCTGGAACAAAAAACCTACGTTCTTCCTGAACACCGCCGCTCTTTGCCATCCATGGCACCGCGGCATACCGTTCATCCTGAACATAAAAAACCGCGTGATATTGCTATCACGCGGTTTTTTGTATTACTAAAGAGTGTAACTGATTACTCAGCAACGATCTCGATAGTAACAGTAGCATCAACTTCTGCATGAAGATGAACAACGATTTCGAACTCGCCAGTGTGACGCAATGCGCCTTCTGGAAGACGAACTTCGCTTTTCACAATCGCAACACCAGCAGCAGTAACTGCATCAGAAATATCGCGAGTACCGATAGAACCGAACAATTTACCTTCGTCGCCAGCTGTAGAAGCGATAACAACGTTTGATAACGCGTTTAAGGCTTCGCCACGAGTTTGTGCAGCAACTAATTTTTCAGCTAGACCAGCTTCTAATTCAGCGCGACGCTCTTCAAATTTTGCTACATTTTCTTTGCTAGCAAAAACTGCTTTCTTTTGCGGCATTAAGTAGTTACGTGCATAACCTGATTTCACAGAAACCAAATCACCTAAACCACCAAGCTTAGCAATTTTATCAAGTAAAATAACTTGCATTACCTATCTCCTAAAAGTTCAACAACCGACTTACTGGTGTAAGTCTGTGTATGGAAGTAAAGCTAGGTAACGAGCGCGCTTGATTGCAACAGCAAGCTGACGCTGATATTTAGCGCGAGTACCAGTAATACGACTAGGAACAATTTTACCACTTTCAGTGATATAATTTTTCAAAGTTGCGATATCTTTGTAATCTATTTGTACAACACCTTCAGAGGTGAAGCGACAAAATTTACGACGTCTAAAAAAACGTGCCATGGAGTATTCTCCTAATTAATCATTTCAATCGAATGAGCATGTAATACAATTTTAGGCGAGCCATTACGGCCCTGATGCCAGACAAGATAACCACTTGCCTTTATATTACTACCCTTGACCAACTTATCGTTGGTAATTTGTAACTCTTTTCCGCTAATCACAACAGTCATTCGGCAATATATTCCCCGAGGGAAACCAGCTTCAACTTGTTGCGACCTGTGATCCAACACGATATAAGTGTGTGGGACACCAGCAGGACTGACTTTCTTACGTGGACTTGTACATAAAGTACCGGTCAACACCGTGGAATTTTCAGTCAACAAAGGTCAAATTACTCAGCGCTTGGTTGCTCAGTAGTTGCTTCATCACTAGCTGGAGCTTCACGACGTTTAGTTTCACGACGTTCTTCTTTTGCTTTAGCGATGTCTGAAGCTTCAGTAACAGCACCTTTAGTACGAAGTACTAAGCTACGGATTACAGCGTCGTTGTAACGGAATGTGCTTTCTAGCTCATCCATTACTTCTTGGCCAGCTTCAACATTCATTAGAACGTAGTGAGCTTTATGAAGTTTCTCGATTGGGTATGCTAATTGGCGACGGCCCCAATCTTCTAGACGGTGAATTTCACCACCAGAATCTTTGATAGACGCAGTGTAACGCTCAATCATTGCAGGTACTTGTTCACTCTGATCAGGGTGAACCATAAATACGATTTCGTAATGACGCATTTATATTTCCTTACGGTTTATTAGCCCGTACATGGCTCGGCTGGACCAGTATGAGGGCAAGGAACTATGGATAGCCGAATTTGGACGCGAATTATAGGCGAATAATCTATTTAGGGCAATCAATAAACAGCAATCTACGTGAATAAAGTGCAGAATGTGATTACAACGGCAAAAACTGGCTAATAAAGCCATCCTGTTTTAGTCGACACACCCACAATCACAAACAATACAGCGATGATAGTCACTGGGATGATATGAAAAGCGAGCGCATTAAGGTTACCTGCATTGAGCTTTGGAATAATGCGTAGACGAGCGTCTACTGCTAATAAAAACGTAAATCCTAATAGTATTAATTTAAAACTGATAATTTTAGCGATTGGATTTGACCAATCGCCCCATTGCGATACATCAGGTAAATGGCTATAAGCGAGATAAAAACCCGTTGTGATTTGAATTATCAGTGCTGGAATACCAATTTTTTCATAACCATGTTCAAAGTTTTTTAAATATTCAATATTTTTAGTTTTAAGCGCCTGCGGCAAAATAGTAGTCGCCAATATTAAATGCCCTCCAGTCCATACTGTGGCCGCTAATATATGTAGGAGCAATAAGATGCCATACATTTGATGATCTCCGTTAATTTTACTATTGATGGGACAATACGAGCATTAACGGCAGGGGTTATTGATCTAACGCAGTCTTTGTATTTAAAAACAAAAAAGCCTACTTATTAATATTAAGTAGGCTTTAAAATTTTTAGGGGAATCGCTTTACACTAACCACGCGGTTACAAACCGCGTTGACGCACCACTTCAAACAAACAAATACCGGTAGTTACCGACACATTTAAGCTTGATACGCTGCCAGCCATTGGTAATGACACTAAATAATCACAATGTTCACGTGTTAAACGGCGCATACCACTGCCTTCAGCACCCATAACAATAGCCACAGGACCTGTCATTTTTGTCTCGTATAATGGTTGACTCGCTTCACCAGCCGTACCATAAATCCAAATACCACGTTCTTGAATTTCACGCATAGTGCGCGCCAAGTTTGTAACTTGAATCAATGGCATGGTTTCAGCAGCGCCACAAGCAACTTTACGAACAACTGGTGTTAGTGAAGCTGCATTATCTTTAGGCACGATAACGGCGTGAACACCTGCAGCATCAGCACTACGGATACACGCGCCCAAATTATGTGGGTCTGTCACACCATCAAGAATTAACAAAAATGGTTGATCAGTGTTATTTAAAATATCGTCAAGGTCTGCTTCAGTTTTAACTTTAGCCGCACGTGCATTAGCAATAATGCCTTGATGAGATTCTTCACCTGCACGATCTTCTAATTTGTTTTTACCAACAAACGATACGCTAACACCGTGGCGTCTTGCCAAGCTTATAACTTGGTTCATGCGCTCGTCATCACGACCTTTAAGTGCAAATATTTCTAAAATGCGTTCAGGTTCGTTGTTTAATACGGCTTCGATTGAATGAATGCCGAATAATAAATCGTTTTTACTCATTACTTTTAATTACTCTCTAATACGCTATTTTGGCTTCACACGGCTGTTTTTACCGCCACGACTTTTTGAATTACTCGTGTTTTTTGCTGGCTTTCTAGCTGGCTTATCGCCCTCTTTCTTACCAGAACTACGCTTATTTGTTGATGGTTTCTTACCATACTTTGAACCGCCGCCAGACTCTTTAGATCCACGAGAATCTTTTGTGCTACGAGAAGGTCGACGCTTTTTAGGATCAAAGGTGCTGAGTGTTAAATCTATTTTCTTTTCATCTAGATTTACAGACGCCACTTTAACTTCAATGCGATCACCCATGTGATAAGTCACATTAGAATTTTCAGCAACAAGGCGCGCTTTCACCTGATCGAAATGATAATAATCTTCAGCCAATGCACTAATGTGTAATAAGCCTTCAATATTCACATCGTCTAAACGAACGAAACAACCAAAGCTGGTAACTGTACTGATCGTGCCAGCAAAGATATCACCCACGTGCTCGAGCATATATTCACACTTGAGCCAATCGCTCACATCACGTGTTGCGTCATCAGCGCGGCGTTCAGTCATTGAACAGTGCATGCCCAATTCAGACATGTCTGACTCTTCGTAAACGTGAGCACCAATGCGTTTGCCGTGTGTTTTATCTAATTTATTTTGCTTAACCAACAAGGCTTTAATTGTACGGTGTAAAATAAGATCAGGATAACGACGAATAGGCGATGTAAAATGACTGTAGTAATCAAGTGCCAGACCAAAATGCCCTTCGTTTTCAGGTGCATATACAGCTTGCTTCATTGAGCGTAGCAACATAATTTGAATTAATTCACTGTCATCACGCGGTTTAACTTGTTCTAATAATTTAGCATAATCTTTTGGCTTTGGCTTAGTGCCGCCATCAAGAGACAAACCAAGTTCACCAAGGAATGCACGGAAATTAAGTAGTTTTTCATCACCAGGAAGGTCATGAACACGAAATAATGCATGTCCTTCATTTTTCTCAACAAATTTCGCTGAGGCAACATTGGCCAAAATCATACATTCTTCGATCATCTTATGCGCATCATTACGAACCAATGGCACAATTTTCTCAATTTTACGGTTATCATCAAACACAAATTGCGTTTCATTGCTTTCAAAAGCAATAGCGCCGCGCTCTAAACGTCTAGCATTAAGCACTGTGTATAATTTATGAAGCTCTTCAAGCTCTGGCACACGTTCGCTGTATTCGTCACGTAATACTTTATCGCCATCTAAAATAGACGCTACTTTATCGTATGTGAAACGTGCGTGTGAGTTCATTACTGCTGGGTAGAATTTAGCACCAGATAAGTTACCTGCATCACTAATAGTCATCTCACAAACCATACATAAACGATCTACGTTAGGATTTAATGAACACAAACCGTTAGATAATACTTCTGGCAACATTGGAATAACGTTAGCAGGGAAGTAAACTGAGTTACCACGAGCAATAGCTTCTTCATCAAGCGCACTGCCTTTAGCTACATAACTACTTACGTCAGCAATAGCCACCCATAAGCGCCATCCGCCACTTTTCTTACGTTGACAATAAACAGCATCATCAAAATCTCGAGCATCAGCACCATCAATTGTTACTAAAGGTAGTTTGCGTAAATCTTCACGCCCTTCTTTAGCACTTTCAGGTACTTCTTCAGCTAAACCACTAATTTCGTCAAGCACGGCTTGTGAAAACTCATGAGGTAAATCGTGATTGCGTAGTGCCATCTCGATTTCCATGCCAGGATCCATTTCATCACCCATTATTTGAGAAACTATTCCCAATGGACTTTGATTACGACTAGGGCGCTTAGTGATAGTAACGATAACTACTTGACCGTTGCGAGCACCATTAACTTTATCATTTGGAATGATAATATCTTGCGCAATGCGCGCTTCATCTGGCACAACAAATGAAATATCGCCATCAACAAAGAAACGACCAACATATTCAGTTTTACCATATTCGACAACGCGCACAATGCGTGCATCACGTTTGCCACGGCCAAATGTGCTGTGCTGCGCTAATGCAGTATCGCCATGAAATACGGTATGCATTTGTTTTTGATCGATAAATAAATCTTTACCACCGTCATCTGGACGGAAGAAACCAAACCCATCACGATGGCCAATAACTTTACCGCGCATTAAATCCATACGTTCCGGCAAGCCATAACTACCATTGCGAATATATATCGCTTGGCCGTCACGTTCCATCGCGCGCAAGCGTCGACGTAAACCTTCAAGAGGATCAGGCTCTGTGATGCCAAATGCTTCAGCTATTTGCTCACGTTTTAACGGCGCGTCAGAGTTCTTAAGCAGCTCAAGAATTAACTCGCGGCTCGCGATAGGATTTTCATAGTTTTGTTGTTCGCGTTCAAAATGGGGATCTTGATCGGCAGAGAAGTTTTTAGACATTGAGTATCGTCAATATTGAAAAATTGGCGGCAGTATAACAGATATATGGAACCCTGCCTAAAAATGAATCATACATCCTCGTATTATTTAACGATTTATTACGAATTCATCACTTCTATCGCACCGAAAAATATTATTAGTAATCCATACCCGATGGCTAGCCACAGGCCACGGGTCATCATTTTTTCTTTCATGGCGCTAAATCGAGGGGAATATTGACGGTTAAACGCTTGAGGATAAGCCACTATAGATACACCTAAAACGCCGCAAGCATACATCATCACTAATAATTTGACGGCGTGGGAGTCAATTAATAATGCTTGATAGTCTAAAAAGTTATGAAAATGTTCAACATAACCGTTGATAATGGCAACAAAAAATAAAACAATCAAAACAGCAAACTTGCGATGAGTGATTATCATAACTATTTTAGATTCACTGTAATAACGGTCTTTTAGCACGCTCTATCACTCGTTGAGGCATCAACAAGGCTAACTTTTCTAACAACGACTGTGCGCGCATACGTTTTTTTTCACTACTAATAATAGAATTATGAAGCCAATGATAAGCACTCTCATAATCTCTGGGACTGCCTTGTTCATTGCTAAGAATATCAACCAATCGCAATTGAGCATTTACATTACCTAAACTGGCTGCTTCAGTGAGGTATCGCAACGCACGTTTAAGATCTTTTTGGAAGAATTGTCCAATGTGGTAATAGCGTCCTAATTGTTCAATCGCTTCAATAAGACCCTGATGCGCACTTTGCTCCATCATATAGACACCGTATTTGGCATCTTTAGGAACACACACACCATAGGCCAACATATCACCATAAAGGAACTGATAACTGGGCAGCTTTACAATTTCAGCACGGGCTTTAATATCTTCCACTAACTGGCAATCATCTTTACGCACTTGCTGCAGATGGGTATTTGTGGCGATAAGTGCCAATAATTGACGCTGCGTATAAAGCTGGATAACGTCATCTTCTTCTAGTGCATGTACTAAACAGCTAACGCTACTTAATATTGCGATCAAACCAACTATAAATATCTTTTGCATAACTCTCTCATTATTTGATAACTCAACATCCACTTGAGTTTTTGTTATTTCACCACAAAAAGTAGAAGCAAACATACTCTTATTATAAAAAATCGCTACAATAGCGCTTTTACAATCTCAACTTTTCATAGGTACTCTTTTGGCTTTTGTTTACAACCCACCTACTTCACCCTGGCTTGATATCGTTTATCAAGATAACGACATCGTCGTGGTAAACAAACCCAGTGGTCTATTATCGGTACCTGGCCGCGAATTAATCCATCGAGACAGTGTCACACTGCGCTTAATGAGAGTATTGCCTACCGCCCTTATTGTGCATCGTTTAGACATGGACACCTCAGGCATTATGTTATTTGCGTTAAACAAAGCAGCGCAAAGCGGTATTTCAAGACAGTTCCAACAACGTACGACTAAAAAATCATATCTAGCTAAAATCATTGGTCACCCCGAGCAAGACTCAGGTTCAGTCGACCTGCCTCTTATTTGTGACTGGCCTAACCGTCCCTTACAAATGGTTGATCACGAAGTGGGCAAGCCTTCACTAACACATTGGGAGACACTCGAAAAACTCAACGCCTCAACGCTTATCAAGCTAACGCCAATCACTGGTCGCTCTCATCAGCTACGTGTACATATGCAACAAATAGGCCATCCAATTTTAGGTGATCGCTTTTACGGTAAGCCTGACGCCTACCCTATGGCGCCACGGTTATGTCTGCATGCACACACCTTAAGCATCAACCATCCGATCACTGAGCAGCCCATTACATTTACTACGCCATGTCCGTTTTAAGTTCATTTCAATGGCATAAACTTTGCTTTTAAGATTGCTGAATCTAACAGCGGCAATGCTAATATTATGCACAAAGCATCACTAACACAGGGAACCACAATGAATAGCCTTTTTACTTTTATGAAACAAGCGTCCATAACCCTGTGTAGCTTGGTGCTTATTTCAATGAATGTTATGGCAACGGGCACGGCACCCGTTGACAAAATAGTTGATGCTATTAAACCCGCATTAATCCGTGAGCAAAATTTAGCCAGCCTATTACCCAATGATGAGGTATTGTGGCTTGAAAATGAAAGCGGCAAATTTTTGGCATTAAAACGTGACTATCTTGCCGCCACACATCGTGGTGTGGCCATTTTCATCAGTGACCTTTCAACCGCCGTTAATCACAATTTAGACATTGAACCTATACGCACAAACATCAATCAATACGGGTGGACTTCGCTTTCTATTAACCCGCCGAGTATATCCCTGTTAAATCCACCACCCAAAAAAGAAATAGAAAAACCCCTTTCAGCAAGTGACAGCGCGCCAACAATGGCAGCACTGCCGATGCAAAAACAGGATAGTTCTGTTTACGCCAAGGCTTTAATTGAACGTATTATAAGTGCACAAGAATGGGCCAAGAGCCATTCAAAAAATACAATTTTAGTGATTCAAGGTCGTCAGGTTGCCTATTTAACCGATGCGCTAATGCAGCAACATTTGCATCCATTAAAAGCAATTGTGTTACTTGATGCAAACGGCGCTATGACAAATAATAACCCAACGGTTTACCCTTGGACGATGAACCAACTATCCAAAATGATTAGCCAATTAAGAATGCCAGTACTAGACATTTACCACTTAAGAAATGATAGAACTAAGGCACAACTCCTCAAACGTAAGCATTTAAGTGTTAAAGAAAAAAACACCGGTTATCGTCAATTTTTAAAATCGACTTACAGTGAAGAACAGCAGTTAGCTAAAGTAATTTACGGATGGATGAAGACGCTGGATAATTAAGTAATAGCTTTAATTTCACCATATAAAAGAATAGTTAATCTATCGCAAGTTTTACTAGAATATATATATAAATTATTGACATTATTAGGTTATTTTAAAGTATAGTTGGGCTATTAATTGGTAGTGATAAACATTACCCATAGTTCTCAACAAAATAAGTTACACAAAAAATACAGACTTATTAAATATATACTTAAGGAATATACAGAAATGTTTAAGTTACGATCCTTATTTATATTATTCATTTTCTTTTCAAATTTTTCATTTTCTCAAGAAAAAACACTAAAAATATCTGTTGGAGAATGGCCTCCGTATATCACGCAAGATCTAAAATATAATGGGGTAATAGCCCATCTAATTACCGACATTTTATCAGACATGGGTTATAGCGCTAAATTCAAATTCTATTCATGGCCACGCGCCTACAAGGAAGCGAATATCGGTCATGACGATTTGACTGGCATTTGGATACACAAAAAAGAAAGAGAGAAAGACTTCTACTATAGCGATTCAATACTTGCAGAAAAATTCGTTTTTTTTCATCTTAAAGAAACTAAGTTTAACTGGCTGTCTATTCAAGATCTTAAAGGTATAAACCTTATTGGTATGCTGGGATATAGCTATGGCCCTGAAATAGATGCAGCGATCAAATCTAACCTTATCAATCTAAATAATAGAGTTTCCACCACTAAACAAGCTTTTGGCATGATATTACGTAAACGCGCTCAGCTTTATCCTCAAGAAGTTAATATTGGAAATTACTACCTTAAAAAGAACGATATTAAAGATATTACCTATAATAAAAAACCCTACCTGACCAATAACAGTTACTTACTTTTTCCTGAGCGCAATAAATTTTTATTGAAAGGATTCAACCTAATCCTTAATAAATATAAAGAATCAGGTAAATATGATGAATATTTCACGGCGTTAGACAATGGTTTCTATGCTGAAAAGTAAGGGAAAAATACTCCCTTATTTTCATCATTAATTTTAATGAAAACTATTCTCGCAACTGCGCTATTTCATCATCATCAAGGTGGCGAATATCCTTACCCTTAATAAAGTAAATGACATATTCTGCGATGTTTTGCGCACGATCCCCTACGCGTTCTAGAGCGCGGGCAGCCCACATCACTTCCATAATGGAGGGAATAGCTCGTGGGTCTTCCATCATATAGGTCATTAATTCACGCATTAAGCTTTCATATTGTGAGTCAATGAGCTTGTCGGCACTGTGCACTTCAAACGCGGCGTCCACGTCCATGCGCGCAAAGCAATCCAGCACATTATGGAGCATCGTCACACATTGGCGACCTAAATTTTCAAGGCTAACCAATAACTTACCTTGTTTACTAGCATTTTTTTCCAGAGCAACACTCGCTAACATTTTGGCGTTATCACCAATACGTTCAAGATCTGTCACGGTTTTTGAAATGGCAAAGATCAAGCGTAAATCACCCGCTGCAGGTTGACGCTTTGCAATAATACGGGTGCATTCTTCGTCAATGCTCACTTCAAAGGAATTCACCTTACGGTCATTTTTTATCACTTGTTCAGCCAAGCCAGCATCTAACGTACTAATGGCAGAAATAGCATCACTTAATTGCTTTTCAACCAAACCGCCCATGAGCAACACATGGTTACGAATGTTCTCAAGTTCAGTATTAAACTGGCCAGAAATGTGACGTTTTAAATTTAAATTATCCATGATGTTGTCCTATTAACCGTAACGGCCAGTAATGTAATCTTCAGTTTGTTTTTTAGATGGCGTCGTAAATAAAGTATTAGTATCGCTATATTCAATCAACTCCCCCATATACATAAATGCCGTATTATCAGAAACACGTGCGGCTTGTTGCATGTTATGCGTAACAATGACCACGGTGAATTTCTTTTTCAGCTCGGTGATTAATTCTTCAATAACCAGTGTCGAAATCGGATCGAGTGCCGATGTTGGTTCATCCAACAATAAGACTTCAGGTTCGATCGCAATAGCACGGGCAATCACTAATCGTTGTTGCTGACCACCAGATAAGCCTAATGCATTGTCATGGAGTCGGTCTTTGACTTCATCCCACAATGCCGCGCCGCGCAATGACTCTTCCACCGCTTGATCTAAACGGCGACGGTCTTTAATGCCTTGTAAGCGTAATCCGTAAACGACATTTTCATAAATAGATTTAGGAAACGGATTCGGGCGCTGGAACACCATACCCACCTTACGTCTTAAGGTGGCGACATCAACATTACGGTCAAAAATGTTAGACTGTTCTAACTTGATTTCACCGGTAATATTACAATTGTCGATTAAATCGTTCATACGATTTAAACACCGTAATAGTGTCGATTTACCACACCCTGATGGTCCGATAAATGCGGTTACCTGACCTTTAGGTATGCGCATAGACACGTTTTTAAGGGCTTGTTTTTCGCCGTAATACAAATCTAAACTTTCAATGGAAAATGCCGTTTGCTCATCGGTTAAATTAGCCAAGTCGAGCAAATTCGTGTCTGCTGATTCTAAATGTGTTGGTTCAAGGTTAATCATCTTAACTATCCTGCTTTAATTTGCTGATTCATAAGAGGTCTAGTGCTCTAATGAACGATATTTTTCACGTAATATGTTTCGAATGCGTATCGCGGTCATATTCAGACCCACAATCACCGTAACTAATAAGAATGATGATGCAAAAACTAATGGTCTTGCTGCTTCAACATTCGGGCTTTGAAAGCCAACATCATAAATATGGAAACCTAGATGCATAAATTTTCTATCTAAGTGGAAGAATGGAAAGTTTCCATCAACCGGTAACGTTGGTGCCATTTTTACAACGCCCACCAGCATCAAGGGAGCAACTTCGCCAGCAGCGCGGGCCACGGCTAAAATAAGTCCGGTCATAATGGCAGGACTAGCCATGGGAACAACGACTTTCCACAAGGTTTCTGCCTTCGTTGCGCCCAGTGCTAAACTGCCTTGACGTAATGAAATAGGAATGCGGGATAGACCTTCTTCTGTAGACACTATCACCACGGGCAGCGTTAAAATAGCTAATGTCAATGCTGACCACAGCACACCTGGACTACCAAATACCGGCGATGGTGAAGCCTCAGGGTAAAACAAATCATCGATGCTGCCCCCTAGAATGTAAACGAAGAACCCCAAACCAAATACACCGTAAACTACAGATGGCACGCCGGCGAGGTTTATTACGGCAATTCGAATAAACTTAGTCACAATGCCTTTTTTGGCATATTCGTGCAGATAAATAGCGGCTACAACGCCAAATGGTGTGACAATTACAGCCATCAACATCACCATGAAGATTGTACCGAATATGGCAGGGAAAACGCCGCCTTCGGTATTGGCTTCACGTGGGTCGTCCATTACAAAATTGCCAATATTTACAAACCAATGCCCTGCTTTAGTCAACACGTTCATTTGATTGGGTAAGTTAAAGCTCAATAAGTTACTCAAGTTAATGTTAACGAACTTTCCACGCATATCTTTAACGGTGACAAAGTCACGGGTCATGGCGCTGCGAAACTTAAATAACTGCGCTTCGTGAAGCAAATATTCATCATTAAGTGTTTTACGCTGCACCTTCAAATCAACAGCGCGATCAGGAGTTAATTCGTTATCAATTTCAAAGCGGCGCTCTTTTAAACGTAAGCGCTCTAGTTGGAAGTTAAGGCCATTAATCTTATCATTTTGCAGACTATCAGCTTGGTCTTGCAACGTTTCAACGCGCTCTAAGCTATCATCTAAAGTCTCAATCAACGTGTCCATATCGCCGGTAACTTTCCTGCCATCGACAGTCACACTACTCATTGTGCCATAAAAATTACCATTTTTATTTCGTTCAAATACCGCTAAATTTGGTAACACTTGCTGACTTTTAATGGTTGTTGTTAACAACCAACGAAAATCAAGTTCAACTAATTCACGATTACCCGTTTTAACCAACAGTGAAGCGACTTCCTCGACGTCATCACTAATTATGTGTCCATTTTCTCGCAAACGCTGCGCGGGGATCATGTCGGTTTCATAAACCTCACCAATGACCACTTCAACTTGACCGTGAGGGTTAACGACATCGAATTGGTAGATAGTGCTTGGCCAAAAATAAACTAAGCCGCGCCACGCAATTAATCCTAATAAGCCAAGTACCGCAATTAAGCTGACACTTACGGCGCCCGATGTTAACCAAATCATCGGTGAACCACTTTTAGTCCATTTTTTCATTGAGCCAGCCCCATCGGTGTTAGTTCCAACTTTATTTGTTCCAACTTTTTTCATTCCAAGAAGCATTACAGTGAACCATATTTATCGCGCAGTCGCTGACGAACCAGCTCTGCCACGGTGTTAAAGAAGAAAGTGAAAATAAAGAGTACAAAGGCAGCTAAGAACAATACGCGATAATGGGTTGAACCCACTTCTGATTCAGGCATTTCTACGGCGATATTAGCTGACAATGTACGCATACCCTCAAAGATGTTCCAATCCATTATTGGTGTATTACCCGTGGCCATTAATACGATCATGGTTTCGCCAACAGCGCGTCCAAGTCCCATCATTACCGCGGAGAATATTCCCGGACTTGCCGTTAATAACACAACGCCGACTAGCGTTTGCCAGCGCGTTGCACCCAAGGCCAAAGAGCCGTTACTTAAATGTTGCGGCACACTAAAAATAGCATCTTCCGTAATGGAGAATATGGTGGGAATAACCGCAAACCCCATGGCTATACCAACGATTAATGCATTACGTTGATCAAAATCGATACCCAGTTCATTACTAATAAACATGCGGGCATCGCCGCCCATAAACTGCGCTTCAATCACTGGGCTTAGGCCATAACAAGCTGCACTAGCGAGTAATATAATCGGTATCAGCATCAACGTTGAATATTCTTCGTTAAGTCTGTTGCGCCATGTTTTCGGTAAGCAGTGATGAGCATAAGCAAACAACACTACGGCTAAAGGCACGACAAACAAGATCATAAATACAAAGGGTAAATAGTCTTCAATAATGGGCGCCAACCATAGACCCGCAAGGAACCCTAAAATTACGGTTGGCAGCGCTTCCATCGTTTCGACAGTTGGTTTAACTATTTTTCGTAACTTTGGCGGCATAAAATACGCGGTATATATTGCACCAGCGATAGCAATTGGCACCGCAAATAACATAGCGTATAACGCTGCTTTAATGGTGCCGAAAGAAATGGGAACAAGGGATAGTTTTGGCTCGAAATCATCACTGGCCGATGTTGATTGCCACACATAATCGGCTTCAGGATAACCTTCATACCAAACCTCTTGCCATAATGCACTCCACGTTACTTCAGGGTGTTCATTATCTAGGGTATAGAAGTCAATACTGTTAGGTGTCGTAAAAATGAGTGCATTATTACGCGGTGAAAATTTCAATTGAGTCGCTTTATGAACTAAAGGGGCTGCTAATAAATCCGCTTCGCTGGTGCTATGGAATAATCTAATATCCCCTTCACTATTTAATACGGCAAAGGTTTTTCTAAAAGGCTCAGCTTCAATTTTTTCAACACTACCTTCAACCGAAAATTCACGAATTTTAGTTAAACGTCGACCTCGTTGTGTTTTAGTTTCAAACCATTGACTAATGACACCATTGCTATTACCCACCAAAATAGAACTGCCGCCGGAAAGTAAACTAATGTCCGTCACTTTAGCGCCCGCTTCACTCACTTCTACTACTTGGCGCGGCGCGTCAAAGTTATCGCTGGCTAAGTCATAAATATAAAGTTGAGTATGACTGAGTACAAACAACAATCGTTGGTCGGGTGTAATAAGAATTTTATTAACAGTAGTTGGAATGCTTGTAAGCTCATTAACTTCACTAACCCACTCTACTTCTTCTGTCATAAAGTTTTCTTGCGCCGTTAAAGTCGCAATTACTAAGCGATGGTCTTGTGTTAACGCTACTGTTGTAACCTGCTCTTCATCACGTTGAAACGTTAATTTAGTTAACGCCTTTTTTGCAGGGTCAATCTGCAAGCTTTGTTGACCCAATGGGTATCTTACTTGGGGGCTTATACGACGACCATATTTTGTAAAACTCATGGTAAAGCTTGGTTGTGATAGTAAAACTGAACCGTCATTTAAACCAAACACAATATCTGAGTTGGTGTGAGAGAAACTTGTAATGGTTTGCTCTCCTACTAGCGGTAAGTCTACAACGCTTTTGGCTGGACTAGTTTCGATCAGCGGATAAAAGTTTAGCTGCCCATTATCGTTATAGTAATAACCAACTTCATTAAGCTCATCACTACCTGTAGCAACGACTTTATCCCCTTGGTCAATTTTTTGCTGATGCGTTATATGTATGCTGGCATCACGAAAAACCGGCTCAACGACATAAAGCAGATATCCAAAAATCATTAATAACGTCATCAACACCATCAAACCACCTAACGTGATGCTATAACGGGCAAATCTATCCTTAAAAGCGCGCAACGTGTCGCTTGCTCCTAAATCACTTCGTGACTGTTTTTTTAATATGTCGGCTGACTGTGACATCGAGTAAACTTCCTAATTCCCATAAAACTGGCGTTATTGTAGCTAGTCAATGTGACACTAATATTACACAAAAATATTAGTGTTTTTCACGCCGTAATATTTATCTTTAAATTCTATTTTAAGCTGATTTAAGACAATTATTTTTCAGAAGTTATTCACAAAAATGGCTAATGAGATGTTTTTACTGGACAAATTGTCTCATCACGTTTATTACTAAAGTAACGTTCATGTCATTAATGAGGAATATTATGAAAAATATTGTTGTTACTTTTGTAGGAAAAGATAAAGCAGGATTAGTTGATCAATTAGCTCACGTAATATTTACACATAAGGGCAACTGGCTAGGCAGTTCGATGAGCCATTTAGCCGGGCAATTTGCGGGTATAGTTCAAGTTGAATTACCTGAGTTAGAATATGCACAATTTAGTTTAGCACTAGGTCGTATTGACGATTTAACCACTGTGATTCAAGAGGGACATTCAACCTCAAATGATATAGAGCCACAAGAATTACTTAATCTTTCTATTGTCAGCAATGATCGTAGTGGCGTTGTACAAGAAGTCACTAAAGCACTGCATTCAGTTGATGCAAACATTGAACAATTTAGTAGCCTGTTAGAAAGTGCTCCTAGCACCGGACAGTTGTTATTCAGAGCCCAAGTTACTTGCTTGTTACCTCAACATTCATCCATAGAATCATTAACGGATGCCATTGAAGAACTAGGCGATGATGTCATGATTGATGTTGAATATGGCTCATAGTTAACAAACCTTCCAGTGTTCACTTATCAATTAAGTGAACACTTATAATAGTATTACCCGTTCAAGTTCTTAAAATATTTCCCTCAATTATTATCTTCGCTTGCATCACGCCCCACTTGTCACTTATGGTATGTGACTAATCGTCACATTTTAATTAAAGGTCTATTTTGCCGCATTTAACACCACCAAAACCTAAAGATAATGCCTACCAAAGCTTACGACCTATTCTTGGTTTCATTAAGCCTTATAAAGGGACTGTCTTTTTAGCACTCTTCTTTCTGATGTTCACGGCAACCGTTAGTTTGTCATTAGGACAAGGGGTAAAAATGGTCATTGATAGTGGATTCATTTCTGGCTCACCTGAGCAGCTATCTCAAACCATACTTGTACTTATTGTTATGATTTTTTTGTTGGCCTTTGGCACATTCTTCCGATTTTATTTAATGTCATGGATTGGCGAACGCGTTAGCGCTGACATTAGAACCGCGGTGTTTAATCAAATAATTCGTTTACACCCAAGTTATTTTGAAGAAAATCGCAGTGGCGAACTCATGTCGCGACTCACTACCGATACCGCATTATTGCAATCGATTATTGGCTCATCATTTTCAATGGCCCTGCGATCATTCTTTATGTTGCTTGGTGGTTTGGTCATGCTATTTGTCACTAACTTAAAACTCACCATGATTGTTGTCATTTGCGTGCCGCTCATTTTAATTCCCATGATGTTTTTTGGTCGTCGGGTTAGACATTTGGCTGAAAGTAGCCAAGACGCCATTGCTGACATTGGCACCTACGCGGGTGAAATCATCCAAAATATTAAAGTGGTGCAAAGTTACAATCACGAAAACCTTGAACAAAAAGCATTTGGCGGTGAGGTAGAAAAAGCCTTTGATGTCGCTAAAAAGCGTATCAAACAACGATCGTTTTTGTTCGCAGCGGTTATTTTATTAACCTTTGCAGCCATTAGCGTGATGTTATGGGTTGGCGGTATGGACGTGTTATCTGGCAATATGAGTGGCGGCGAACTTGGCGCCTTTATTTTTTACGCCATCATGGTAGCCATGTCAGTTGCTACCGTTGCTGAAGTCTATGGCGAACTACAACGTGCTGCTGGTTCAGCCACACGTTTATTAGAGCTATTGGCACTTAAGAGTGCGATTACATCACCTGATGCCCCACTGTCTTTACCTAGTGAGAGCAAAGTGGCTATACATTTTGATAACCTTGATTTCTACTACCCTTCTCGACCTGATGTGGCCGCACTAAAAAATATTAACCTCACCATTGAACATGGTCAAACTATTGCTTTAGTGGGTCCTTCTGGTGCAGGTAAAACGACAATGTTTGAAATGTTACAACGATTTTATGACCCACAACAAGGCCATATCACGCTAAATGGTGCGTCTATCGAGCAATTGTCGCTCAATGACTTACGTGACGTTATGGGGATGGTGCCGCAACAACCGGTGTTATTTAGTAGCGATGTTATGCACAATATTGGTTACGGTAAACCATCGGCGTCTCAAGAAGCGATTATCGATGCAGCCAAACGTGCCCATGCACACGAATTTATTGAGCAATTACCTCAAGGATATAACAGCTTTTTAGGGGAGCAAGGCGTTCGATTATCCGGTGGGCAAAAACAACGTATCGCCATTGCTCGCGCCATCTTAAAAGATCCCGACGTGTTGTTACTTGACGAAGCCACCAGCGCCCTAGATGCGCAAAGTGAATTTCATGTGCAAGCGGCGCTCAATGAGTTAATGACTAACCGCACCACTATTATTATTGCTCATCGTCTTGCGACTGTTATTCATGCCGATAAAATTGTCGTGATGGATAACGGACAAATAGTCGATACGGGTACGCATCAATCATTATTGAAAACCTCACCATTATATCAACGCTTATGTGAATTACAGTTTGAGCAAGCGAATAACCAAGCTTTAGACAACGCATCTTCCGCTCAAGCCGAGCAGTGATAATAAGTCGGTATTTGTAATTACAAATACCGACTTAATTAACGCACTGGGTTATAATCGATAGACGCCCTTTTGTAGTTTTAAGGTTAATACACTCACATGATAGATTTATCCATTTTGCCGTTGTTTTTTACCGCTATTTTCTTTTTAGCTGTTTCACCCGGCCCAGACTTGGTTTTACTCTCCACTTACGCTTCAACGAAAGGCTTTAAAGCAGGGCTAATGATAGCTATTGGTGTATTTTTAGCGGGTCTATTACAAACATTGCTTGTGGCATTTGGTTTGGGGCAATTGATGCAATCTATGCCTCTATTCGCCTACGCTGTAAAAATAATAGGTGCGTTATATTTGAGCTACCTAGGAATTAACATGTTGGTAACATGGCATAAAAAGCGCGCTCAAGACGTACAAATAACAGCTAACCCTAACTTAACGAATATAAGCCTTATAAATAAAGGTTTTCTTAATAACCTACTAAATCCTAAAGCATTATTATTTTTCAGTTTGTTTTTACCACAGTTTACGACAGGCACCGGGTTGTTATCTATTAAAATATTAGTATTAGGTTTTACATTGAGTTGTTTTGCATTACTGGTTAACGCAATATTTTCTATTGCTTTTAGTCAATTCGGAAAATTAATAGGTGATAAGTTTAATTTAGGAAAACACATCGACGGCTTATTAGGCTTAATTTTTATAGGTCTAGCCGCCCGTTTAGCCACCAGTAAATAATCAAACAAGAAGAGGTTGTGCATAGGCTTTAAAATCACAATATGTAACTATGAACAACCAGGTCTACTATCTTGCATTAATATATCGAGGGTACGTTGCGACTTTTTAGGGTTAGTTAAATCGATGGCTTCGATCATTTCACACTCATCTCGAACCATTTCTGAAATTAGGGTGGGATAATGACGGCAATCTTCAGGTCTATCGAGGTAAATACTACAGGTGTATTTCTTTTGTGCATTAGCTTTTTTCGGCGGCTCAATCTCAAGAAAAGGACAACGATTAAGTCTTGCCCCTGTTTTTGGGTCAAACCAAATTTCATCGTTTTTAACGAATTCAAAAATATCTGGATTGAAAATTTCCCATAAATCAATTTCGTCTTGAGTAGCGCTTAACGCACCATCACCGTATTTAATACAGCACTTTCCGCATTGATTACAATCTTTCATCATTGCCTAATTTCTAAGGTGTTAATAACCTATTGTAACATTGAAAGAGTCATTAGCTCATCTCTACCTAATGCTCAGCATTAATCCAAACTTACCCCATGTTCAAAAAAGCTATATAGCCTCGTTTTAAATTAGGTAAATCCGTGATATATATTAATTTGTGGTTAAAATAAACCATTAATTTACAAGGATACCCCCTCGTGTATTTACAACCTGCCAGCCTCGATGAATTTGAGAAGATATATGATATATTGCACGAAAATGCCCGCTGGCTAACATCAAGAAATATTGTGCAATGGCCCCTTGATTGGCTGGAATCGCAGCGTCAGGCTATACAACAGTCAGTGCAATCAGGAGGATATAGTGTCATTAAAATAGACAATGACATAGTGGCCGTTGTCGAAATTAAATCGGCACCCGAAGCCATTTGGAATAATGACACCTCTCCGGCACTCTACATTCATAAACTAGCTATTTCACGTACTTATACAGGCCAACATTTAGGAAAAAAAATCATTCACCTCATTGAAATGAAAGCCCTAGAACAAAGTATTAAGCTTCTTCGCCTAGATTGTGTGGCGCACAATACAAAGCTACGACAGTATTATGAATCGTGTAATTTCACCTGCAAAAATGAAATCGATGTAGGCGAGATTGTTTTAGCGTTATATGAATATGAAATTTTTAAAGGCAAGTCCGCTCGATAATAAATACCTAATGGCGTATCAGACATCTAGACGTGGCAGTAAATTAGACTGCATATGGATGGCGACATTATCTATGTGGCAGGTAAAGCGGTACAGTACTTGGAAGAGTACCTGTAAGAGTATCTGTAAGAGTACCTGTAAGAGTACCTGTAAGAGTACCTGTAAGAGTACATTACCCTGTACTATGCACGGTATATAACATTTCAATGAGGTAATTAAAGCACCAATGCTAGATAAACTACGAGACATAACCATAAAAATCCAATGGCTTAAGCCGATTACACTCATCATCATGTTGATGTCATTAACGGCAACAGTTGTAATCTTATTAACCAGTAAAGACATTACCCAAGATGATTACTATTTATTACCAGCGTTTGTAACAACATTATGGTCATTTTCTTTATTTTGGGTGTTATATACCTTTCCAAACGTCCCAGAAAAACCCTCCGCCGATATCAAATTTTTCAAACGCGTTGGTATCAGGTTTAAGCGGTTTATGTATTATCTCATCACGATAATCGCGCTTGTGACATCTCTTGGCATTGTCTTGTTTACAACGCGAGCTTTGCGGGTATGGCTTGGTGATTTTAACTAACTCAGACAATTACAATGGCACTTTTTGATAAATTGATAAGGCGTTATTTTTGCTATAGATTTAAACTCTCTGGTCATATGTGCTTGATCTGAAAAGCCACATTCAACTGCCATTAGAGCTAAATTATTAGGTACTGAAACGCGTAATTGTTGCAATGTTTCGTTCACGCGTAATAAGCGGCGGTAATAGACAGGCGTCATGTTTAGCCATTGCTTGAATTGTCGCTCCAATTGACGTTGCCCTACGCTAGTTTGTGTCAAGTCAGTGACTGATGTCATCTCTCTTACTGTCGAAGGAACATAAGCAGGCACTAGTTGAGAAAAATCTAACGTCACCTTTAACCATTTATAGATATGGGTAATAAGCTGCCAGTGACCATGGGTTGAAGCAAGCTCTTGAGCTAAAGACTCTAGAGCCAATGATAAGTTATCTTTTGGCAATACGGAGCACACATGCTTTGGGTATTGATGGCACACTAACGCACCAACAGCTGGTTGAAAACGAAAACCTACGACAATACTATCGAGTGAAAACGTTATGGAATAAGCTGATTTTCGAGGCGGTAACCATAAATGACATACCTCATACGACACCTCATCAATAACTAGCTCACCCTGTAAAATAATAATAAAGCCACTGGCGCCATCGCTAAAGAAATGTTTAGTTGTTTCTTTTGCTACACCCTCTAAATAGTTGGCTGCCCAAACCCCTTGCACATACAATGACAGGGATTTTTTAGGACGAAATACTTCCACCTTAAATCCCCCTGTCATAATAAATTCTCCGTTTATTTTGGTTTATAACTTCCGACTACGGGAAGAAACGATCTGGCAATTGAATTCCAACTATTAATGGCATTCACCGCAACTGTTATCTCGACTAACCCACTTTCACCAAATTGCGTTAAAGTTGCATTATATAGCTCATCGTCTATTGCTTGTTTCTTTGTCAAGGCCTCGGCCCAACGCAATGCGGACTTCTCAAGCTCGTTATAACATGGCATAACTGACCATGACACCAAACTCACTAATTTCTCCACTGTTTCGCCTTGGGCTATAGCCTCTTTATTGTGCATATCGATACAATAAGCACAGTGATTGATCTGCGACACCCGCAGCTTAATCAATGTTAACAACGATAACGACAGCATTTCATGGCTCTCAAACTGTTGCGTTATTTGAGCTTCTTGCTTAAATAATAATTGCATTACGGCGGGCGCTGCCGATAAATAATCTAAACGTTGTCTCATCACTTACCCCTTTTTAAATACATAAGATAAAACCTTTAAGAGGACAATTATTGAATATTTTCGACATTTAACGAAAAACTATAAATGAATGTGAAAACATATTATTACACTTGTGCAATGTATCAGGAGAAAATTTCGTTGTATTATCAATCATCGGATAAACAATACGTTGAAGTAAAATATCAATAAATAAGGGGACTAATGGATTGGTTTAAAGTGATAGGCCTTATTTTATTGGTGCTTGCAGCCTTAGCGCCTTTTGTCGAAGCCTTTGTTGCTTGGAATATGCTGCAATTTTTTCGCGGTAAAAAAACGCCGCTTGAAAAAATAAGCGAGCGATATCGCGATTAAGAACCGACATCATGGCACACCATATTAATAGAGATAATCATCCTGTGGAATTAATTAAATACCTCAATACGCACTTTTATACCAAGCAAGAGCTGCTAAATATTACAAAAATTTCAGAACACGCATTCTCAACTTATCAAGCCAACAATCTAATGCCTCAGTGTTCTTATAAGCTTAATTTAACCATGCAATGTGATTCGTTCTTTGGATTACACAATGAAAATCAAGCCATAGAGTACTATGCAAAAGGTTACGTATCTTGGTTAACACTCATTACAACCTGTGAATCTTCAGACGCTGTTTATGTGATATTTGAGCAGCGCTATAAAAAAGCAATTGACGTATTAAGAAAGCAAGGACATACATCAAACCATCCTAAGTTATCCTTAAATATCGACAATCATATCAAAGAAGAATGGACACATTTTTTAGCCGGTATTTATGGATTGTGTACTCAGTCAGGTCTGCCAGAAGACATAGCCGCTAAAGAATTATCCATTATTGAGATTAATGAGCTCAATGAAATGAGTGATTTAACGGCGGAGCAACTCGATAAACTTAAGCGAGCGGTAAATCTATTAGACGCCGCAAGTTCATTGTTTGCTCCCCATGAACGATTACGTAGTTCACGTCATCGATTAGTCGATGAGATTCGTCGTGAGTATAAATTATCAGCTGATGGCCTATGATAAATTCTAACGACTGTAATACTCAAGTCATCGCGATTAGCGGTGCATCAGGCGCTGGCAAGACAACCATAATTGAGCAATTATCACATACCTTTAACTGCCCATTTTTATTGTTTGACCATCACACAGATAAAGACACCTACCCCAGTAATATGAAGCAGTGGTTAGAAAGTGGCGCTGATGTTTCTTTAATTAAAACGCCCAAATTTATCAGCGCTTTAGAGTTACTAATGGAGACAAGTACAGCGCCTTATATTTTCATTGAAGAGCCCTTTGGCAAAGAACGTGAAGCGATGTCAGCGATGATTGATATAGTGGTCTTATTAGATCAGCCATTAGAGTTATGCTTAGCGCGGATAATTAAGCGGCACACCGAGCACGGCGCGCCAAATTCACTAAACTCTATCGCTAGTTTCCTCGATAAGTATGAAGATCATATGAGGGAGATTTACCACACGACAGTTGAGCGAGTTAGGAGTCACAGTGATTTAATCATTAATGATGTCATTTCTATACAACAAACATCACAACGCATTATTGATTGGCTTAACGGCAAACATCATCAAATAACTGTTTAGCTAATTCTTTTAATGTCGCCGTTGAAGGTTGTGTATGCGCATAGGTTCTCAGGCCATAAATGCCGACGACTAAGCTTTGCGTTCGTTGCATTGGCGTTCTGCTATCATTAATTTCACCAGCGGCTAATGCTTGCTCAAATATGCCTACAAAACCCGCTTGCCAATCTTTCAAATTCTGAGCTATCACAGCTTCAACTTCAGGTGCTTGCTGTGACAAATCACTGAGTGCCTGCTGTGATAAACAAACTTTTTTAGCGCCAATTCGTGAACAGTCATTTACCGTATTGGCTAAGTATTTATTAAGTCCGGCTAATATTGTTTTATTTCCTGCAAAGTAGTGGTGAAATTCACTCGCCCGATCGGTGTTGTATTGCTGTAATGCAGCCACTAACAAACCTTGCTTATTTTCAAAAGCGCAATAGATAGAGCCGGGATGCAACCCCGTGGCTAATTTAAGATCTTGCATACTAGTTTTGCTATACCCCTTGCAAGCAAAAGCCTTAATAGCCGATCTTAATACTTGTTCTCTGTCAAACTCTGCACTGCGCATAACAATCTCATTACCTTAATTTGAACCGCCATTATAAATTAATTTGAACGTTTGTTCAAAAAAGTACTTGAATGATCATTCAAATACCTCTATCTTGAACAAACATTCAAGATAGAGATTTATACAATGACTGACAACCTATTTCAACCTTTCGCACTAAATGACAAAATTGAACTTAATAACCGCATTATTATGGCACCTTTAACCCGCTGTATGGCCGATGATAACTTAGTGCCAACTCGAGCTATGGCAGATTATTACGCCAAACGAGCAGATAGTGGTCTAATTATTAGCGAAGCCACTATTATCCGTCCTGACGGGCAAGGTTATCCTAATACTCCAGGCATCTATTCGGAGGCGCAAATTGAAGGCTGGCGTAAAGTCACCAGTGCAGTTCATGCAAAAGGTGGAAAAATATTTGCACAACTTTGGCATACCGGCCGCGTTGCTCATCCACACTTTTTTGATGGTGACTATGTGCTTGCGCCTTCAGCTGAAAAAGTTGAAGGCTCAGTGCCTCGCATGCGTGATTTAACTTACATCGTCCCTAAAGCAGCGAGCATTGATGAAATAACAACACTCGTCAATGATTTTGCACAAGCGGCGGCTAATGCAATCGATGCCGGATTTGATGGCGTTGAGATACACGGCGCTAATGGTTATTTGATTGACCAATTCTTACATCACGACTCTAATAAACGCGATGATGAATTTGGCGGTACACCTGAAAATATGTCTCGCTTCCCACTAGCCATCGTTGATGAAATTGCAGCGCGTATTGGCTGGAATAAAACAGCACTGCGCATTTCTCCCGGTGCTTATTTTAATATGGCAGGAGATGACAAAGACCGTGATGTATTCCATTATCTGCTTCAAAAATTAGAACAAAGAGATTTAGCTTATTTACATATGGGTTTATTCGATGACTCAATGGAGTTTGATTATTTAGGCGGTGGTGCAACAGATTTTGTGCGTAAACATTACACCAAAACATTAATGGGTGTGGGTGGCTACACAGCGCAAACTGGCAGCGAAGCGATTAGTGAAAATCGCTTTGATTTACTGGCCATAGGCCGTCCATTTATCGCCAATCCTGATTATGTAGCCAAACTACAAACGGGTGAGTCGTTAAAGGATTACAGTGACGACATGCTGATGGAATTAGTGTAAATAGTCTTGATAAGCCTTCTCCTTAAGAAGGCTTATCACTTATCTCATTTTTATAATTTCATCATTGACGAAAATAGATTGTTTTTGTGACTAGGACTTTCCAAAAAAGAACTCAGCGCATTATGAAAGGCTGATTGATAGCTGCGAGGTGAATTGCCATTTAGATACACTTTGCCAA
>Ga0209292_1001526_pt1 | contig 28179 bp, 26 predicted proteins | sample GOMGulsemesocosm_2_FD_184634 | JGI IMG/M metagenome (GOLD analysis project Ga0209292, IMG submission 184634) | Methane-oxidizing microbial communities from mesocosms in the Gulf of Mexico - GOM9C Gulf of Mexico (SPAdes) (version 2) | ecosystem: Environmental > Aquatic > Marine > Cold seeps... | reverse complement strand
AATGATCTTTTGCAACAGCAGCAAAGTCTTCACCTGCTTCTATTTGCGCTTTAAGTGCTAAACATTGTTCTTCGGTATCGACTAATAAATGACGTGCAGATGCTTGTGACATGGTATTTCCTAATAATGTAATAATTATTTACAACTTTACCGTATATCTTGTAATAATTAAAGAAAACGATGAACTGAATGTCATTTCATCGTCTTTTAAACTTATTATATTAGTTCAAATGTTTAGTTAGAAAAGTTTCCATCATCGCCATTGCTTTTGTCCTATTTGCTGCATCATTTAAGTGATGAGTACCAAATTTGAATAATTCAAAGTGAACGTCTTTTCCTGCACTTTTTAATGCATCATACATTTTTTCTGATTGATAATAACTAACCCTTGTATCAGCTTGCCCATGCATCAAAAGAACAGGTACTTTAAATTTTTTCACATGATTTATAGGGGAGACTTCAGCCATTTCGTTTGGATTTTTACTTACCGCATTATTAATATACGAATCGTAACCAAAACGATCCCAGTGATCAATTTGAGATTCCATATCTGAAACACCTGCAATGCTGATAACACATTTGAACATTTCAGGCGTTTGGAAGCCGGCGACTAAAGCTGCATATCCGCCATAGCTTGTACCGGCAATACAGGCATTATCAGTATTAGCTTTACCTGATTTCTTAACCCATTGCATTGCATCAAGTAAATCGGTTTGCATCTTTTTTCCCCATTGCCTATAGCCGGAAGTTTGATACCTATTACCGTAGCCGGTAGAACCACGGAAATTAACTTGTAGTACCGCAAAGCCCCGGCTAGCAAACATTTGTACGAATGAACTGAAATATTGTGAGTCCCGAGCGTACGGACCACCATGAGGGTATAAAATGACAGGTGGATTTTTAACATCATTTGGCAAAGTTAAATAACCATGTAATTTCATACCATCTCGAGCGGTAAAGTCAAATGGTTGAACTTTGGCTAGTTTATATTTATTTAATTGTGGGTACTGACCGTACCATGGCAATAATTTATTAGCTTTTTGATCAAACAAGTAGAACTGTCCGGCTTTACTGTCGCTGATAGTGCTAATGATATAGCGCTCTTTATTATTATCCCAGTCATAGATGTTTGCTTGCAAATCATTTTTAGAAAATATTTGACGAATCTCTGTTGCTAAAGCATCACTTTTTTTATCAAAATAAACATAACGAATAAAACCGTCGTTATACTTATAACCAATAACTTCTTTATGCTTACCCTGCCTGCGAATTATTGCGTCAGTTACATCATAATTTTCAGGAGCCTTACCTAGTAATTCAAACTTCTCTGTAGCAATGTGGTATCGCCATAATGAACTTTTAGGTGCATCATTATCGTCTTCTCTGTGGTCAGATCGTACAATAATTGAATTTTTGTCTTGCTCATACAAAACCACATTAAAGGTGTCACTTTTATAATCTTCTCTTGTTTTAACTAATTCCCAATCAGCAGTTGAGTTTTTTCGTGTATAAATATAGTTAATATCTTTATTTGGATTTTTATCGACACCAATTGCTAATAATACATCTCCCGTTCGACTTACTCCCCATTTTGTAATACGGAGTGAGTTTGGTAGATATTTATCAAAGCTCCCATCATTAATATTTACTTTAAATACCGAAGAATAATTACCATCACGAATATCGTTTAGAGTGACTAATATATGTTCAGAGTCATGTTCTAGTAGACTTAATACTCTTGGACTATTGTAATAAAAGGTGACTTGCGTTTTGTATTTATTTTTTCTCCGCATTTCGAAAACATCACTTCCGTCTATTTTTGCGGAATATAAATGAGTGGTTCTATAACGATTTTTTTGAATGATATAAGGTTGTGAAACTGAAACGAGAATACGTTCATCATTTCCCCAATAAAGATTATCGATTCGATATTTCTCAACGCCTAACTGCAATATTACCTTAACATTACGACGGTCGTTAAATGGCATTATAGCTACTTGAGTAAATTCGCCTTGGTTAAGTATCACGGCAATATTTTTACCATCAGGTGAAATTGATGGGCTTGATACCATAGGCATTTGTGTAAAGTTATTTAAAGGGATAAGCGGTTGTTTCGCTATGCTATTGAACGATAATAATACAAATATCAAAGCGAGATTAATGACTTTAAACATTTATTTTCCTTTTATTATATATAATTTTTATTTTTGAAATCTATTTGTAACAAAATGTTAACCTGGTGGCAAGGTTGAATTATAAACAATTAAGTTCTAATGTACTGTTTAAGAAGGAAAGTAATAGCTAAATGCAATAATACTTATTATAACTAACAACAAGAAATCGTTTTTGTTAATTGATGTGTGTTAAATTAATCGTAAATGCAATTGTGGATGTAGAACGATGTTTTTACCCAACTTAAAACACCTACGTTATTTAATTTCTCTTCATCAAGAACAAAATTTTCATCGTGCAGCAAGCGCATGTTTCGTTAGCCAGTCAACATTAAGTAGTGCAATTCTAAAATTAGAAGAGCAGCTTAATTGTCAACTTATTGAACGAGATAACAAGTCTTTTATCTTTACTGCACAAGGACTTGAAGTAGTCGAAAGATCTCGAGAACTATTAGTGTCGGCAAGTGACTTGGTGAGTTTTGCTAAGGATCAGGGAAATGAATTTTCAGGGCAGGTTCGTATTGGCTGTATTCCAACAATTGCTCCATATTTATTGACTGATTTCGTACATGCTTGCCAAAGAGAATTACCAGAATTAGAGCTTTTTTTACGTGAAGATACCACTGAGAATTTGTTGAGAATGCTGAATAATGGCGAAATTGACATACTTCTATTAGCATTACCTATCGAAGTTAATAGTTTCCACTGTAGGTTGGTTGGAAAAGACCGATTTTTTGCCGCAGGAAAAAAAGCACTTGTAAATGAGTTTCAGCAAACGAGAAATTATAAAAACTTCCCAGTACAAAGTATTTTCTTATTATCATCTGAACATTGTTTAACAGAGCATGCCGTTTCGGCATGTAAGCTTGCCGACCAATCTCGTATCAATTCCTTTTCTGCATCTAGTTTAACGACACTCGTACAAATGACCGCATTTCATCAAGGTTTTACATTTCTCCCCGAAATGGCAGTAAAAAAAGGCCTTGGTATAAGTGAACAATTAAATATTGTTCCGCTCGATAAAATATACCACCGCGAAATTGGGTTGGTGTGGCGAAAAACCTCGATGAGAAGCTCGCTGTATAACCAATTAGGGCAGATAGTTGAAACTCTTTTAAAATAAAATCAATTAATTTTAAATAAATTCAAACTTTATTCTTTGTCATAGCTACATCTATAGTAACTGACAAAAATAAGCGCATATCAATTTTAAATAATAGGAATATACGTGTTCGAACGAAGTGATGAAACACTAGTGAAACAAGCATTGAACGGAAAGAAGTCGGCTTGGGTAGCGTTGGTAAAACGTTATGAAAAAAATCTTTATAACTATACCTTGCGCATGGTAAGTAATCCGGCTGATGCCATGGATTTAATGCAAGATGTATTTGTTGCGGTATTTAGAAGCCTTCCGACTTTTCGTGGTGATAGCCCTTTTAAAGGTTGGATGTTTAAAATTGCCCATTATCGTTGTATTGAATTTTACCGACGTAAAAAGCCGACACAATCGCTTGATGATGTTCCTGAGCAAGTTGATGACAGTAATGATGAATGCCCTGAGTATCAAGCAGTTTCTGGGCAGCAAGTGACAGCTTTACACAAAGCATTGAAAACATTGCCGGTAAATCAAAAGTTGGTGGTTGAACTGAAATTTTTTCAACATTGCACATTTGATGATATCGCTAAGCAATTAGGTATCTCAGTAAACACCGTTAAATCTCGTTTATATAGCGGTTTAGATAAATTAAAAGATCATTTGGAGTTTGATTATGTCTGAAGATAAAAGACTAACCTCAGAAAAAGCCTTTGAAAAGTGGCTTGACCGTTCAGACCTTGTGGATGATGAACAAAGCCAGAGTGTTCAAAGTAATACGAATTCTCATGAAGATGCCATTTGGCAAGAAAGGTTGAAAACGGCACAAACTGTTGAACACCAAGTCAGTTTACAAACGGAACACAAAGTACCTCACTGGGATCGTTCGGCAGCTTTTGAAAGTGACAAATCCCCTTGGTGGCAATGGGGCGGATTACCAGCAATGTCGATGGCATTCTCAATGTTTGCAATGGCACTGGTATTGTTCAAAGTTGAATTAGTCATGAAAGATGACGGCGTGCTATTAACCTTTGCCGGTTCATCACAGGCTAATGTTGCAGAAGTGAGTTATAGCCAAGAGGAGATTAATGGTTTAGTTGATGCGAAAGTCGACCAAAAACTGCAACAATTTGCTAGTGAGCAGCAAGTGATTCTAGCGAATTATGTCGCTGATATTAAGGTGAAACAGCAAGACAATAACCTGCAATTAGCGAGTTATTTGATGGGAGCAACTCGTCAAGAACGAAAAGAAGACATTGGTGACTTCATTCAATACGTTAATGACCAGCGTGCTGATGACTCATTAGACAATAAAATTAAATTTCAAGATCTTAAAAATGAAATTAACTATCAATCATTAAAAATACAGAAAACGAACTATCAACCTAAAACTATAAAACCACAAGATTCAGACGGCTTAGGTTTAACAACAAAACCTGCTAGTTGGACTTCAGAGGAGTAAGACCATGAAAAAATTAATGACATTTATCCCAACAGCGCTATTTGTTTTAACAAGTACGCTAGCTACAACCGCAACTTTGGCTGCAGATAATAGTGAATATGCAGCAATGCACAAGCAACTTGATATTATGAGTAATATTATAAAGTCATCAGTAAGTTCTCAAAAAGGGCGTAAAGGTTCAAAAATCACCAGTATTGAAAGTACTTATTTAAAAGGACAAGGTATTGTTTTTACCATTAATTCAAGTTCGGGTAATAATCGTTGGGGCAACTTTAATTTTAATTTCGCAATGCCTGATTTTCCTGTCGTACCGGTAGCACCTGTTGCACCTGTTGCTCCAGGTCGAAGTTCTAATGAAGATACAGAGTTTCAAGCACAAATTAACGAGACAGTTGCACGTAGTATGGAAGAGGCTACACAGGCATATGAACATGCAATAGAATCGTTTGAACATAATCGTGAAGGTTATCGCGAATTACGTGAAGAACAACGCGATTTGTCTTATGAGTTAAGGGATGTAGCACGAGAAAAACGTGACATTGAATATAAGTTACGTAGAGCTGACGATGAAGATAAAAAAGAGCTACAAAGCGAACTTGAAACTTTAAAAAGGCAAACCGAAAAGCTTGCAGTTAGCCAAAAAGCCTTTAAAGAAAGAAGTGATGTGCTGAGAAAAGAGCAACAAACACAAAAAGCTGAACAAGAAAAAGCACGAAGTACTTATTACCAAGGCCTAAAAGCTTCATTAACTGAAACACTATGTTTATATGGTAATGGCTTGAAATCTCTACCTAAAAATGAGCATGTGAGTGTTATTTTAAAGTCTGCAGGAGAGAAAGTGGACCGTCGTTATAAAGACAGTATTTTAGTCTTTAGTAAAAAAGATATAAGCGATTGTTCAGCTGATAAAATTACGGTACCTAAGCTTATAGCTAAAAGCCAAAATTACCAGTTTTAATCTAATTCCCAATAGTTTCTCTATAATTAAAAGCTCTTTTGCCACTCAACTATTCTTAGTTAAGTGGCATTTTTTTGTTCTTGCATAAGTTTATGATTCATTCAGTTCTGTACAATAAGTACATTACCTCTATTTTATGGAAAGTTGTTATGTTGTTTTTGTACTTATATTTAGGTTATTTTCTGGTGAAGTTTTATTCTGTTGTTGGGGTTTTATCTCAAGAAAAAATAGCACTATCAGCCATTTTCTTCTCAATAGTGGTGTTTTTTATTTGGTCTTTTATACCGGTATTAGCTTATTTATTTGCCAAGTTAATAGGTGCAAAAGGGCGTTCAAGTGCGAAGGTATTATTTGTGGTAGGTACCAGTGCTGCTTTATTAGAGAATGCGTTATTCTACTTTAATGTGCTAACACCTTATCAAGGGGATTTAGGTACGCTTATCGTGATGGGGATCTTCTTTATAACGGCTTACTTTACCTTAGCACTCCCAAATTTATTTGGTAAAATAAACGCATAAAACCGTAAAAGATAAAGCTACAAAAGCCTAAAGAATACTCTTTAGGCTTTTGTTATAACTAGTGATTATTCGGCTTGGCTAAACACCATATTAATATAGTCAACCATACCAATAACTTCATTGTTTTCAATTACTGGTGCTAAATGAATACTAAAGCGTTCAAATAGTCGGGCGCAGTATCGAACATCCATATTAGGAGCAACACTTAATAAAGGCTTTGCCATTATTTCATATAAGTTGACGCGATCAGGGGAACGGTCTTTTGCTAAAACTTCTTTAGCAATATCGGCAAGCATCACTAAGCCATATTCGTCTTGTTCATGGCGCTTATTAATGATTAGCGCACTAACGTTATGTTGTTTAGCGAGCTTGATACCTTCGGCAACGGTCATCATGCCATCGGCAAATTGATAGTTGTTGGTGGTCATTGCATCTTTTACTTGCACTAATTTATGGTTCATAACTCTTCCTCAACTTTGCCTTTTAAGCGCTCAACTTGATGGGCAACGCCTACGGCATCCTCGACATTTAGTTGAATCGCAATACCTTTACCTGGGTCTTCATCGAAGCCAGCTATTTTACTGATACGTTCAAGTACTTTTCTTGATAAATGCTCTTCAACGACAAAAAGTAATACATCTCTTTGTGTTTCAAGTTGCATGCCAAAAAAAGTACGTTGGCGTTTAATACCTTCGCCTCGAGCATTGTTTATTATGGTTGCGCCAGTGGCTCCTGCCATTCTTGCGCCTTTCATTACGTCATCTGTTACACCATCGTCAACAAATGCGACAATTAATTTGAATTGCATGTGATCACCTGTCTTGCTTGTCTTGTTGATTAATTCTTATAGAGGCTTGTTCTGCCGCTTGTTTGTTTTGTCTTAATGTTCGTTTATTAATTTTAATACGTTGTCGTTTTTTTATATTTCGTTCCATTTGATACGCTTTAGCTTGCGTTAACTGGGCATAAGTCATAACGGCAATAATAGGGCATAAACTCGCGAAAGCGATTAAACCAAAACCGTCTATAAGCGGGCTTCGTCCGGGAATTGTACTGGCTAATCCTAAACCTAAAGCGGCCACTAAGGGCACAGTGACGGTAGAGGTGGTAACACCGCCAGAATCATAGGCCAAGGGCACAATTAACTTGGGACAATAAAAAGTCTGAATAACAACAACAACATAGCCTGCGATAATATAGTAATGTATGGGGTGACCAACAACAATGCGATAACTGCCTAGCGCAATACCAACCGAAACACCTATTGCTACTGAAATACGTAAACTATTGGCCTTAATAGCGCCACCGGAAACTTCTTCAGCTTTTAGTGCTACCGCAATGAGTGATGGCTCTGCAATCGTGGTACTAAAGCCAATCGCCGCAGAAAAAACATATACCCAAGCGTAATCAGACCAATGCACTGTGGTTAAAACCGTCGCCCCTTCATGAATAAACTCAGGAGCCGTAAGTTGTTCTGCCATCATTTTACCCAGTGGAAATAATGCTTTTTCGAGGCCCAGTAAAAACAGGGCTAAACCGATTAAAACATAAATGAAACCAAAAACGACTTGCTTGATATGGGGAATAGGTTTGCGAATAACTAATAACTGAAACCCCAATATAATCGATAAAATGGGTAATACGTCAACGACTGTATTTTTTAAGGTTTGCAAAAATTCCAATAACAACGTCATTAACTGATCACCATGCCGTATATCATGACAAAAACCATGGGGGTTAATGAAGCAAAAGCTATCAAGCCAAAACCGTCTATCATTGGGTTTCTCCCCTTGATAGCAGAAGCTAAACCAACACCAAGTGCGGTGACTAATGGCACGGTAATCGTCGAGGTAGTAACGCCACCTGAATCATAAGCAATGCCTATAATCCAACTAGGAGCAATTATGGTCATAAGTACGACAACCACATAGCCGCCTAGAATTAAATAATGAATAGGCCAACCACGAATTATACGTAATACACCTATAACAATGGCAAGTCCAACGGCAAAGGCAACGGTATAACGTAAACCATTGGCATAGGAAAGTTGTGCTTCAAGGGTGTTGTTAATAATGCCACCAGCAGCCGCAACAATTGCCGCTTCTTTAGCGACAGCAATGAGTGATGGTTCGGCGACTGTAGTACCAAAACCTAAAGAAAAGGCGAAAGTAAGTAACCAGTTAATACTGCCTTTTTTAGCAAAAGCTTGCGCCATAGATTCGCCAATGGGAAATAAACCCATTTCTAAACCATAAATGAAAAAGGTTAAACCCAATACGACTAATGCTAAACCCACTAATATATCGCCAATATTCGGCATGGATTGTTGAAGAACGACAAATTGGAAAAAAGCGATCACTAATACAATAGGCAGCAAATCTTTGCAGCTACCTAGTAATGCTTTAAAGAATACTAATAATTGTTGATTCATAAAGACCAGCGTAATGGCGAATTATAAATATTATAGTGTTGATAGAGAAAATTACTTTGTGTTGAATCAAAGTAATTGTTTTATTTGAATTTAAGTGTAGCGCTCCACTAACAAGTATGAACGCTATTACTGTTATTTGGGGACTTTTAGTTGAAGCGACTTAAACAAAATGGAGTGACATCTATATCTGTTGGTTGCTTTGTGATCAATTGTCCAATGAGTTTCCCCGTAAGAGCTCCTTGGGTTAATCCTAAGTGCTGATGACCCAAAGCCAAAAATATGTTGTTATGCTTGGGAGCTTGTCCGATAACGGGTAATGAATCAGGGAGAGAAGGGCGGTGCCCCATCCATTTCTGTTCTGCTTTTGCTGTTTGTGCATTAAATTCAGGTAAAACAGTGAGCACCTGTTGAGCATTTTTAAAAAGCATATCAGCTCGTTTCATATTAGCTTGCTGTTTTAAACCTGCATATTCAACCGTACCCGCTAACCGTAATCCGTGCGCCATAGGAGTCATAATGAACTTTCTTTCTGCCGATGCTACCGGACGTGACAATTGATTTTCATTTTTACACGGCGGTAAATCTAAACTATAACCTCGCTCAGCTTCTATAGGTAAAGCGTAACCTAAGGGCTCTAAAAGCGCTTTCGACCATGCCCCACTGGCAATCACCACTTGATCAAATATTAAGGTTTCTTCTTTTGTTGTTAAGCTTGCTCCACCGCTATTATGGCTAATGTGAAGTACTTCTGCTTGTTTGTACTCACAACCTTTAGTAAAAGCTAACTTTGCTAATTGTGTGCAAATCGCTGATGGATTTGCACTATGCCCTACCTCTGTAAAATATAATGATGCTTGAATATTTTTACTTAAATTTGGTTCTAACAGTAATGTTTGCTGGCGATCGAGCAATAACACGTTAATTCCGGCATTTGTATAATGTTCAAAATATCGTTTTATGGTTTTTTCTGAGCTGCTTTCGAAGACTAATAAACTGCCTTTTAACGTTAATAACGCTTCTGCTTTTGCTTCTTTTAAAAGTGGCTGGTAATAACTAATGGCATTTTTATTAAGTGTTTTTATTGCTGCGCTGTTTTTTGAACGTTTGCTGGCCAGCATATTCCATATAAACCTCCCAAACCATGGTAATGCTTTGGGGAAATACGAGGCTGACAAAGAAACAGGGCCTAGGGGATCAAGTAATAATTTTGGAAACTGCCATAACAAGTTCGGCTCTGCCAATGGAAATACTTGTTCGGTGGCAAAGTGTCCAGCGTTTGCTTTCGAGCAACCTTCTGCGATGCCTGATTTGTCAATAAGTGTGACTTGAAAGCCGAGTGACTGTAATTCAAGCGCACAATTAATACCTATGATACCAGCACCGATCACGGCAATGTTTTTTTCAGCGTTACCAATATTTAATGTTTTCATGTCTGTCTACTTACTAAAGTGATTGTTTTTTTTCCAGATTAACGCAATAAAAAACCTTGCGGAAAAATGTCATTTTTATCAACTAAAAATTGATGTACACCGGTAATAAAAGCTCTGCCGCTAACACGAGGAATAACCGCTTCTTTGTTATAGTAGCTAATTGACTCTTCAATGTTTACTGTCATCTCCCCATCGGTAATACTCTCGATGATGACCTTCTGACCTATAGGTAAATCTTCTTTAATTGCTAACAAAGCAGAACGTGCACTTACGCCTGTACCTGTTGGAGAACGATCGAGCTCACCTTCAGCAAAAACACAAACATGACGAGAGTGAGAAGCTGAACGTGTTGTCTTTTTCGAATGAAAAATTACGCCATATAAAAAGCTAAGATCTTCTTCAAGTGGATGTTTTATATTGTAATTAGCCATAACCGCTTTTTTAATGGCTTGTCCTGCTGCTATTAAACCTTGGCTATTTGAAGCTTCGCAACTTAAGTTTAAATCGTCAGCATCGACAAAAGCATAATAAGCACCACCAAAAGCAATATCATAAGTAACCTTGCCTACTCCGTGAACGTCTATTGTTTGATTGAGTACTTCGACAAAAGCCGGAACGTTATCAAAACTTACCGATAATTGGTTGTTATTCATTTGGGCGTAAGCTTTGATAAAACCAGCCGGAGCATCAATACCAATATATTGACCAAGCTCAGGCATAGGGAGGGCTTTTGTTTCTATCGCAACGGCTACCGTGGCAATAATGCCATGACCACACATGCTGGAATAACCTTCGTTATGCATAAACAAAATACCAAACGTAGCGTTTTCTGTGCATGGTTCAGTGATAAGTGCACCATACATATCGGCATGGCCTCGAGGTTCATACATTAAAAATTGACGGTAATTATCTAAATTTTCAGTTAAAAACTGACGTTTTTCTAAAATGGTCTCACCGACGATTTCAGGATAACCACCCGAAATAATACGCAATGGCTCACCTTCGGTATGGGCATCAATACTGGTAACTGAAAGGTATTTTTCTGAATTAATCGCTAAGTTTTCATGACTAAACTGCATGGTGTTTTACTCAATATTAAATTAAACCTTGTACAACGACAAGAATTGTATACAATATCCCGCAACAAGACCACTGATAATGTTTGATTTTTTAAAGCTTTTAATAAGCCTTTGAAAAATGGTGTGTCGTAAGTAACAAACAAAGTAATTTGTAAAGTAAGAAGTAAATAATAATGAAAGGTACTAACTGGCAAGGCGTATACCTAGCAGTAACTACCAATATTTTGACGTTATGTCGATTAACCTCGAAGCAACGAAGAATATGCTTGATAGTCTAATTAAATAGGGCGTACACGGCATTATCGCTTTAACGTACTGTGGACGAAAATTGTTCTCATACACAAACTGATAAATGCGAAATTCTTGAAGTAGTAAAGACGTTGGCATTGCCGATGACACAGCACTCGAAAGCTTAATGTTAGGTTGTACGGGGTGGGGTTCAAGTTTAACTCATGTTTCCCGCAAGAGCCTGTAGCTATATACAAATTAGCGCAGCAAGGCCGTTACCAAGAAGCACTTGGAATTTGGCGTGGGTTTTTACCTTTTTTACTTCTATACACTATTCCAACACTTGTCCGGAGTATTAAATTTTGCAAACAGTTAGGGAGCGCGGCAGTGAAGTTGTTGGTTAACCATGTTTACTTCTTGCCGCCGAAGAGCGTGTAAGACTTGAAACGTTATATAACAATGCTTTAGCAAGACGAATTGATTTATCGAAATTCAATTTAGATTAATGTTTGCTAATTTAAATGGTTAAGGCTAAAGCCTCATTTACAAGCCCTATACTTGTATTTGGGGCTTTAGTCTTAGTAAGAGATGGAGAATATATGCCCAATTAGTTTGGGTATAATATGGACAATCAAAGGTAAAATATGATCAAGGGCACTTTTTTTTGTATCGACGCTCACACTTGCGGTAACCCGGTTCGTTTGGTTACTAGTGGTCACCCGAATTTAAAAGGGCAAACCATGAGTGAAAAGCGACAAGATTTTTTAGAAAATCATGATTGGATCCGCCAAGGTCTAATGTTTGAACCTCGTGGTCACGACATGATGTCTGGAGCGTTTTTATATCCGCCTTGTACTGATAATGCTGACGCGTCGATTTTATTTATCGAAACATCTGGTTGTTTACCTATGTGTGGTCACGGCACAATTGGCACGGTAACCTCTGGCTTAGAAAGTGGGTTATTAACACCAAAAATTGCAGGGAAATTAACCCTTGATGTACCCGCGGGGCAAATTGAAGTGGAGTACACCTTACAAGGTGAGTCTGATGAAAATCCGTTGTATGAAACGCCCATAACAAAAGTAAACTCGGTGAAAATTTACAATGTCGCCGCTTATTTAGCTCATCAAGATATTAAACTTAATATTGAAGGATTAGGGACGATAACCGTTGATGTTTCTTATGGTGGCAATTATTACGTGATAGTTGAACCACAAGAAAATTTTCCTGGTATTGACCAATGGACAGCAAATGAATTACTGCATTGGAGCCCTATTGTTCGTGCAGCTGCAAGCAAGGCCGTTACCTGTATTCATCCTGAAGATCCTAGTGTGAACGGTGTTTCGCATGTGTTATGGACAGGAAAACCTAAAAATGCTGATTCAGACGCGGCTAATGCGGTGTTTTACGGTGAGAAAGCGCTCGACAGATCACCCTGTGGAACAGGCACAAGCGCGCGAATGGCGCAACTTCATGCCAAAGGGCAATTAAGTTTAGGTGATAGTTTTGTGCATGAAAGTTATATCGGTAGCCAATTTGTTGGAAAAATAGAACAAGTGGTAGAGCTCAACTGTGATAGCTCCTATCCACAAAGTGTGAAGGGTAAAATATCGGCTATCAAACCTAGTATTCAAGGTTGGGCAAAGGTCTTTGGTAAAAACTGTATCACGATTGATGATGACGATCCGTATGCTTTTGGTTTTGTTGTAACATAATCAAAAAATTATCAGCTAAAAATAACATTGAATAGGAATATATAATGAATATTACCGGAAAAAATTTAATCGCAGGCGAATGGTCTGGCGATGCAACAAATGGTTTCTCAGCAATGAATGCCGTTACAAATCAAGTAATGAAAGAAAAGTTTGCTGATGCGAGCGAGCAAGAAATTGATCAGGCCATTAGCAAGGCAAACCAAGCATTTTACTCTTATAGTCAATTAAGTGCAGAAAAACGTGCACTATTTTTACGTACCATTGGTGAGCAAATACTTGCCTTAGGTGATGACTTAGTTGAAATGGCATGTGCAGAAACAGGTTTGCCAGCGATGCGTATTCAAGGTGAACGTGGCCGTACTATTGGACAGCTAGGATTATTCGCTAACTTATTAGAGCAAGGTGAATATCAAGCGGTTATCGATTTAGCTGATGCTAATCGTCAACCTTTACCAAAACCTGAAACACGCTTAGGTTATTTGCCGCTTGGCACTGTTGCTGTTTTTGCTGCCAGTAATTTCCCATTAGCATTTTCAACGGCGGGTGGCGATACAGCTTCTGCTCTTGCTGCGGGCTGTCCTGTAGTGATGAAAGCACATGCTGCTCACCCAGGAACGGCTGAATTAGTTGCTCAGGCGATCAATAAAGCCATAGAAATTTGCGGCATTGATGCAGGTGTTTTCTCGCTTATTCAAGGAAAGAACTACGGGATTTCTAGTCAAATAGTGACGCATCCACTTATTAAAGCTGTTGGCTTTACTGGCTCTGAACGTGTCGGTATGATTTTGCAACGTCAAATTAATGAACGTGCAGAGCCGATTCCATTTTACGGTGAACTTGGTAGCGTTAACCCGCAATTAATTCTAGCGAAGAAATTGGCTGACGATGCGCAAGGTTTGGCACAAGGATTAGTTGCTTCATTAATGATGGCACAAGGACAGTTTTGTACTAGTCCTGGTATTTGGGCGTATGTTACTGATGAAAATACGGCAGTATTTGAAAAGTCAGCGGCTGATGCGATCTGTGAAACTTCAGCGGGTGTGATGTTAACGCCGAGTATGGCGGCTTCATATAATAACGCTGTAGCTCAATGGCAAGATATTTCGGGTGTTGAATGTTTAGCTCAAGGTAAAAAACCAGCAGCAGGCCAAGAACACTTTTGTTCTGCGGCATTATTTGCTACCGATTTAGCAACGTTTAAAGCCAGTAACGAATTACAGGAAGAAGTTTTTGGTTCGAGTGCATTAATTGTTCGCTGTGAAGATCAAGCGCAGCTTATGGAATTTATTAGTTTACTAAATGGTAGCTTAACGGCAAGTATTCATGCCAGTGAGCAAGACCTTAATACAGCTAAAGAAGTTGCTTTAAGCCTTGCTCATAAAGTAGGGCGTTTAATCTACAATCAAATGCCGACAGGCGTTGAAGTATGTGCATCAATGAATCATGGCGGGCCTTTCCCAGCATCAACCCAAATAAGAACTACTTCAGTGGGAAGTGAAGCAATCAAACGTTTCCAGCGACCTATTTGTTATCAAAATATGCCTAATGAGCTATTACCAAGCTTACTGAAAAGTTAACTTTTCTTTAGATAAAGCGGCTAATATCTATTAGCCGCTATTTTTTAGCTGATAAATCCTTATAATGACTGCACACTTTCAAGAGAAGTCATTTATGAGCATTGTTTACAAAACCCGAACGCAGTTAGTTGTAGAAACCCTTAGAGAAAAGATTTTAAGTGGTGAAATTAAAGCGGGGCAACCTTTACGTCAAGCGGCATTAGCAGAAGAATTAAATGTTAGTCGTATTCCCGTACGTGAAGCTTTATTGCAACTTGAAGCGGAAGGTTTAGTTGCTTTTGAACCTCATAAAGGTGCTACTGCTACAGAGCTTACGGCTAGTCAAGTAGATGAGTTATTTGAATTAAGAGCAATGCTCGAAGCTGACTTGCTTGCTTCTTCTATACCGCACATCAGTGATGAAAAACTTGCAGAAGCCACCGAACTCTTATCTCGATTAGATAAAGCCCTTGGGAAAGAAAATGCGGCGAATACTTGGAGCGAGTTAAATTCTGATTATCATAATTGTCTATATTCCGGCGCAAATCGACCACAAACTCAAGATTTAGTAAATACGTTAAATAAAAATGCTGACCGATATATTCGTATGCATTTATTATGGGCTGGCGGTATTTCTAAAGCTGAATCTGAACACAATGAATTATTATCCTTGTGTAAAGCGCGCAATGTAGAGAAGTCAGTTGCTTTACTAAAACAACATATTCTTGGGTCTCGTGATGAGATAAAAGAGTTTTTGAGTGAACGTGAGTTAGCAGCAGCAAAGAGTAAATAAATGAAAGGGGCGAGAATTTGTTTACTTCAAATTTCGCCTGTCGAATAACTATTGTTAGCTAAATACCTGTCATATTTCTAAGACCAGTCTAGGATATTGTTTCACCTTTGAAAACCTGATGTAACCTGTATTAAAACTAAGCATTTATTGACTTTTTCAATGCAAATCATTAGTATTCCCGCGCCGTAAAATCCTGAGTTACTTTTTAATGAACGATTAACATTTATTGTTAAAATTTCCTATTATTAAAAGCGATCAGGTTATATCTATTTTATTTAATTAATGAGAGTGCAATGTTTGAATTACATGCCAGTAAAGTTTCCAATCTAAAGAATGATGTTCTTTCAGGTTTTACCGTCGCTTTGGCGCTAGTGCCTGAAGCGGTTGCTTTTGCCTTTGTTGCGGGTGTTGATCCTCTCGTTGGTTTATATGCTGCTTTTATGGTGGGTTTAATTACCTCTATTTTTGGTGGGCGGCCAGGAATGATTTCTGGTGCTACGGGCGCTATGGCCGTAGTAATGGTGGCTTTAGTTGCTACGCATGGCGTTGAGTACTTGTTTGCCACTGTGGTCTTAACAGGTTTTCTGCAAATATTAGCAGGGGTCTTTAAGCTCGGTAAATTTATCCGCTTAGTACCACACCCCGTTATGCTAGGTTTTGTAAATGGTTTAGCCATTGTTATTTTCTTAGCCCAATTAGGACAGTTTAAAATTACTAATGAAGCCGGCGAATTAGAATGGATGCAAGGTACACCACTCTATACCATGTTAGGGTTAATTCTATTAACTATGGCAATTATTCATTTCTTTCCTAAATTAACGAAAGCCGTACCTTCGACGCTTGTCGCCATTGTTGCTGTGTCATTTTTAGTTTTTGGAATTAATCTTGATACTAAACTTGTTGGCGATATTGCTTCTATTGCGGGTGGTTTACCAACGTTTCATATTCCAAGTGTTCCTTTTGATTTAAATACCTTGCAAATAATACTGCCATTCGCATTAGTGTTAGCCGCTATTGGATTGATTGAGTCGTTATTAACATTAACGCTAATTGATGAATTAACCGGTACCCGTGGTCGTGGTAATAAAGAATGTATTGCTCAAGGTGCTGCTAATACAGCTTGTGGCTTTTTTGGTGCTATGGGTGGTTGTGCCATGATTGGTCAGTCGATGATCAACGTAAACTCAGGTGGACGAGGCAGAGCGTCAGGTATTACTGCTGCTTTAGCATTACTTGCTTTTATTCTATTTGCATCAGGGTTAATTGAACAAATTCCATTAGCAGCTTTAGTTGGTGTTATGTTTATTGTTGTTATTGGTACTTTTGAATGGTCAAGCTTTCGTATACTGAAGAAGGTTCCTAAAGCCGATGCTTTTGTAATTATTCTTGTGTCAGGTGTTACCGTTTATTCAGATCTTGCTGTTGCAGTAGTCGTTGGTGTGATTGTTTCAGCATTAGTTTTTGCATGGGAGCATGCAAAACACGTTATCGTTCATCGCTCAACTGATGCTAACGGCTCTACTGTTTACGATGTTACAGGTCCATTATTTTTTGGTTCAATTTCAAACTTTTTAGAACAGTTTGATATGGACAAGGACAGTGATGATGTTATTGTTGAATTTAAAAATTCACGTGTTGTAGACCATTCAGCCATTGAAGCCATTGATACATTAGCTGAGCGTTATTTATCACGTGGGAAAACCATGCATTTGAGACACTTAAGTAGTGAGTGTACGCAGTTGCTCACAAAAGCTGGTAGCTTAGTTGAGATCAATGTGATTGAAGATCCTGATTATCATATTGTTACTGATAAATTAGCGTAAACAATTATTAGCCTATACCTGTGACTATTTAAAATGCGGGAATATGAAGCGAATTTAAATATCTATCAACAAGACGCTTGATTGAATAATAGCTAGCTATTGGGATTGAAAGCAACGCAGTTGATAGTTTTTTAAAACGCTTCATAACCTGCAATTTGAATGCTTACGGGTATATACGTTATGATTAACGTATAGGCTTTTTTAATTTAGCTGAGGGTTTATATGCAATTAGAATTTTTTGATGTTCCTAGCCCCTGTGTGGGTATTTGTCAGTCTGATGATAAAGGTAACTGCCTTGGCTGTTATCGTTCGCGTGAAGAACGCCAAGGCTGGATAAACTTAACGACAGATGACAAACAAAAAGTGATTAAGCGTTGTTTACAGCGTAAAAAGCGTAAAAATTCAGCACCAAAAATTAAAGTTAATGAAATTTCGGTAACTGAGCTTCAACCATCATTGCTCACCCCTGCCGACAAAAGTAAACTTAAAGTGTCAAATGATCTTGATTTTGGTGATTTTGAACTTTAATCCATAGCAAATACTATCGATTTATCCTATTAGGCTAAAAGTTCTTTCCATTATTTTATGAAACGAAATCGTCATTTAAAATAACATGGATTGAAATAAAGCTTTCTGATAACAAATTTGTTATCAATTTTTCTTTCATCTTCTCAACCATTCAACGTAAATGTATTGCCATTGAACGTAATTTTTTAACGTTAACTTGCTGTATTGTTCAATTCATTTTATGGTGACTCTATCCTTAAATAATAAGAACCTGCACAGGAAGCACTTCATGCCTATTAAGCAAAGCATTTTCCCAACGTTGATAGCGGTTAGCGTATCAATAGCGTTATCTGGCTGTTTACAGTCGGAGATACAAGACCCAAAAGTTAGCATTAATAAAAACCCATACCCAAGTACATACAAGCCTCTACCTAAACAAACAACCCTAATCAAGAATACTACCGTATTAATTGGTAATGGTGAGCGCTTTGATAATGCTGACGTATTAATGGTTGATGGTAAAATATCTCAAGTAGGGAAAAGTTTATCTGCAGCTGGTGCCGTTGAAATTGATGGAACGGGTAAATGGGTTACCCCTGGCGTTATTGATGTACATTCACATTTAGGTGTTTACCCAAGCCCGTCAGCTGAGTCTCATTCAGACGGTAATGAAATGACGTCACCTAATACTTCAGAGGTTTGGTCTGAGCACAGTGTTTGGCCACAAGATCCAGGCTTTAATGCTGCCCGTGCTGGTGGTGTAACCACACTACAAATTTTACCTGGCTCAGCCAATTTATTTGGCGGTCGTGGGGTAACATTACGCAATGTCTCAAGCCATACTATGCAAGGAATGAAGTTTCCAGATGCGCCATATGGTTTGAAAATGGCTTGTGGTGAGAATCCTAAACGTGTTTACGGTAGCCGTAGAGTTTTACCTTCAACACGAATGGGCAATATGGCCGGGTACCGCATGGCTTGGGCAGAAGCTACTGAGTATAAAAATGCTTGGGAAAAATATGACCGAGATTACGCAGCTGGTAAAAATCCATTAGCTCCGGCTCGTGACCTAGAGCTTGATACCCTTAAAGGTGTGCTTGATGGTGACATTTTAATTCATAATCATTGTTACAAAGCCGAAGAAATGGCGATGATGATTGATCTTGGTAAAGAGTTTAATTATAAGTCAGGTACTTTTCATCATGCTATTGAAGGCTATAAAATCGCTGATTTACTAGCAGAAAATGGTAACTGTGCTGCAATGTGGCCAGACTGGTGGGGCTTTAAAATGGAGGCTTACGACATGATCCAAGAGAATGTTGCCGTGGTTAATGCGGTTAAAAACTCTTGTGCTGTTGTTCATTCTGACTCAAACAGTACGATACAACGTTTGAATCAGGAAGCCGGAAAAGTTATGTACCGTGCTAATGAAAATGGCTTTACCTTAAAGCCTGCTGAAGCTATTCAATGGATCACTTTAAATGCCGCTAAATCTTTAGGTATTGATGATAAAACAGGTAGTTTAGAGAGCGGTAAAAATGCTGATGTCGTGTTATGGAATCAAAGCCCATTTAGCGTGTACGCGCAAGCCGAACAAGTATTTGTTGATGGTGCGAAAGTATACGACAGATTTGATGAAAAATACCAAGCACAAAGTGACTTTATGTTAGGGCAAGCTGGAATACCAACCTCAACAGAAAAGGGAGGAGAGTAATCATGAAAAACATTAAACTATTTAAAGCCTCTTTAGTTGCACTTGCCTTATCAACAATCAGCAACGTATATGCTGAAAGCATAGCTATTACTAATGCTACTGTGCATACGGCAACTGAACAGGGCGTATTAACTAATGCGACAATCGTTATTGATAACGGAAAAATTATCGCTATTAACCCTGAAAAAGTGGTTGCTGACGTAACTTATAATGCTATGGGTAAAATTTTAACCCCTGGCCTAATTGGTTCCATGAACCAATTAGGTTTAGTTGAAGTAGGTGCTGTATCAAGAACGCGTGATGCAAGTGATAAAAAAGCTGATATTACCTTTGACGCTTCAATTGCTTTTAACCCGCGCTCTACCGTTGTTCCTTATACTCGTAAAGGCGGTATTACCAGTAATGTAACAGCGCCCAGTGGCGGCGATAGTATGTTCAAAGGGCAGACCTTTGTTGCAGACTTATCTGGTGAATTTGATAGTGTTTATTTTAAAGAAAATGCCGTTATTATTGACTTAGGTGCTAAAAGCAGTGGTTCACGTGCATTGAATTTACAAAAATTACGCCGTAAGCTTGAAGATGCACAAAAGGCCTTAACTAAAGCTGCGGAAGAAAAGAAAAAAGCTAAAAAAGCCAAAAAAGATGACAAGAAAAAATCAGATAAAGAGCCAAAGCGTGATGAGAAAATCATCAATGCATTATTAGCCGGTGAAAAACCGTTAATTGCTTATGCTGACCGTGCTACTGACTTACTTGAGTTATTAAAACTTAAAGCTGAATTTAATCTAGATTTAGTGATTGCCGGTGGAGCAGATGCTATTTTGATCAGTGACCAGCTTGCAAAAGCTAAAGTGCCGGTGATTTTTGGTGCATTAGATAATTTACCAAGCAGCTTTGATTCATTGCATTCATCATTGAAAAATACAGCAAAATTAACTCAGGCGGGGATCACCGTTGCTTTAGCTATAAACGATGCACATAATTTGTATCAATTACGCTTTGAAGCCGGTAATGCTGTTGCTAATGGGTTAACTAAAGCACAAGCTTTAGCTGCTGTTACCGCTAACGTTGCTGATGTGTTTAACATAGATGCAGGAAGAATCGCGGTAGGTAAAAGAGCCGATTTAGTACTGTGGAGTGCGGATCCATTCGAGCTTAGTTCTAAAGTTGATAAAATGTGGATTAACGGTAAAGCGTATACTACGAAAAGTCGTCATGACGAATTACGCAAACGTTATACAACTGATAGTGAACTACCGAGAGCTTACACCAAGTAATCGATACGCTGTTTTGTAGCGTAAGTTTAAAGCGCTAACTTTAAAAGCACTAAACACGTTATTGTTTAGTGCTTTTTTATGTTCAGGATGAACGGTATAACGCGATGGCATGGATGCCAATGAGCGTATATGTTCAGGATGAACGGTATAACGCGATGGCATGGATGCCAATGAGCGTATATGTTCAGGCCTTTCTCAGACACCCATGTCTTTCAAAGAGTTAGTGCGTTTCGCTCTAGACACAGCTCAATACTTACAATCTTACAAAAAACAAAAGTAGCGTGAATACTTTTAAGCTTTCAAACAAACTAACCTTGTCTTATTATGCTCTTATATTTTTCAAATTTATCGCTGGGAATCTAATGTCAAAAATGATTGTTGAAAACGAATTTGGTCACATTAAGCAAGCATCATTGAATGAGCGGGTATCAGTGTTGGAAATAAAACATAGAAGCTGTACCGCTAAAATTAGTTTGTATGGTGGGCAAGTACTTGCATGGCAACCTGAACATCAACAATCGGTATTATGGCTAAGTGATGACGCCGTATTTAAAGAAGGCACAGCAATACGTGGCGGTATTCCCTTGTGCTGGCCATGGTTCGGCCCATATAAAGCAGATAATGGCGAAACAGCAGGTAATCATGGCTTTGCTCGACAAAAACAATGGACACTTGATAAGGTTAATATTAATCAAAATAATGTTTTTGTGACTTTATTACTCAAGGGAGAAAACGAACATCCACTTTGGCCACATCGATACCAATTAAAACAAGAATTTATTTTCAGTGAACAGTTTGAACAAAAATTGTTTATCAGTAATTTATCATCTAAAGCCTTTGAGTACTCGGCGGCATTACATAGTTACTTTGCGGTCAGTTCTCCAGAAAACACCAAGGTCAGTCCGTTAACAGAGGTTGTTTATGACGATAAAGTTACCGGTAAAGATCAACAACGTTCAAGGTTAAATAACTGCGTAGGCGTTATCGATCGTATTTACCACAGCGATAAAACCTGTTTCATTGAAGATGAACAATGGCAACGCACCATTAAAGTATCATCCTCAAATTGCCGACAATGGGTCTTGTGGAATCCAGGTATTGATATTGCCCAAGGTATGAACGATGTTCACAAGGGGGCTGAAAACGAATTTGTTTGTTTAGAAGCCGCAAATACTGATTCTCAGCACGTTAGATCGGGTGAAACCGTCATGGTAGGACAGATAATATCGTTACTTTAGAAAAATTTATTTCTATACGAGTTAATTAAAGTAAGAGTTAATCAATACGTAAATGTTTATTCAGTAGCATTTGCGTAAATGCAGTTTTTAAATAGAAACCACGCGGTAATGTCTGAAAAGGCTGACCATGGCGATTAAATGCTTTTGTTTTAGCTTGGCTATTTGCTGCTTTTGGCCGTAGTTGCAATACTTGCCCGTGTTTACCTGAAATATTCTCAACGTCTCCTAGAACAATCATATCAGTCAACTCTTGCCAGTCTAAAGCGAGTAATTGCTCTTCTTCCGGAGATGGAGACCAAATAAATGGGGTGCCAACGATGCGTTCATTAATCGGAATATGGCGTTCAGATACTACAGGTACCCATAAAACGCGTGCCATTTTATTACGTATATGGCTAGTATTCCAACTTGCACCGACCAAGCCGGTTAATGGGGCAACACAGACAAAAGTGGTTTCTAATGGTTTGCCTTGTGCATTAATGGGCAGTGATTTTAATTCGATACCTAAATGGGGGAAGTCAGGTTCTGGTTTAGATCCTGCACTAGCGCCTAAAACTTGTTCAAGTAAGAGTCCTATCCAGCCTTTTTCTCTTGTTAAGCTTGTTGGTACAACTACACCGACTTGTTCAGCTATTTCAGCTAAAGTCATGCCTGCAAGTACCTGAGCACGTTGCAATAATTCACTTTCGTTTTTTGGAATATTAATTTTTATAAGGAAACTCGATGATCCATATGGCAATAATCAGTGAGTATAAGGTTTATCAAGCTATCCTGCTATTGCCTACCCCGAAAATAAAGTAATTATTTATTTGCTCGCAAGCGCAGATTATGGAAGAATCAGGGCATATTATATGAAAATTTGTTGGGAATTCCTTTGATAGATGCCGAAGGCTATCGAGCCAATGTCGGCATAGTAATAATCAATGACAGGGGACAAGTATTTTGGGCTAGACGTTTTGGTCAGCATTCATGGCAATATCCACAAGGTGGAGTTGACGAGGGTGAAACAGCAGAAGAGACCATGTACCGAGAGTTGCACGAAGAAGTGGGATTAAAACCGGAACATGTGAAAATTATTGCTTCGACCAAGCACTGGCTGAGATATAAATTACCAAAACGTTTAATTAGACATGAAAGCAAACCCGTTTGTATTGGGCAAAAACAGAAATGGTTTTTACTCAAATTAACCGCACAAGAATCTGCAGTTGATTTACTTCACTCTGATCACCCTGAGTTTGATGATTGGCGTTGGGTGAGTTACTGGTATCCAGTACGACAAGTGGTGTCTTTTAAACGTGAAGTTTACCGTAAAGTGATGAAAGAATTTGCCCAAGCGTCAATGCCTTCTTATCGCCAAAACCATCGTAAACGTCGCAGTTGATTATTATTATGTAGTGTCATTTTTTGATTGAAACATAAATATAACCTATAAAAATAGCTTGCTCGCAAGCTATTTTCATTTGAGGAACTTCATGTTAACCACTTTACGGCGCATAGTTTTAGAATTTAGCCAAAATGCTGAACTCGATAATGCATTATGCCGTATGGTGGCACAAATAAAACAGGCAATGAAGACAGATTGTTGCTCTATTTATTTAGCTGACCATCAAAAACAGCATTTCTTATTAATGGCGTCTGACGGCTTAGCCGAGAGTTCATTAGGGCGAACAACTATTGGTTTTACCGAAGGTTTAATTGGTTTAGTTGGACAGCGTGAAGAGCCATTAAATATTGCAAATGCACAATATCATCCTCAATTTATTCATGCGCCAGAAGTTGAAGAAGATGAACTCAATGCCTTTTTAGGTACGCCCATTATCCATCAACGAAAAATGTTAGGTATTCTTTCAATTCAACAAAAACAAGCACGACACTTTACTGAAAACGAAGAAGCGTTTTTAGTGACACTTTCAGCACAGCTAGCCGTATCATTGGCTAATGCTGAAGTGAATGGAGTGCTCGATACACAAGATACAAATAGTCATTGGAAGAAAACACTGCAAGGTGTTGCCGGTTCTTCAGGTATTTCAATGGGGGAGATGCTTGTGGTTTACCCTCAAGCAAATTTATCCAAAATTTCTTTACAGCGCTCTGATAATACATCCTTACAAACACATCGATTTTATAATGCAGTAACAAAAACGCGTGCTGACTTTGAAAAAATGACTTTGCAGCTTGAGAATATTATTACGGATAATGCGCTAGATATCTTTGAGGTCTATAAACAATTATTAGACAATGCCAATATTGGTAAAGAAGTTGTAGATAAAATTAAAACTGGCTGGACAGCAGAAAGTGCGTTAAAGCAAATTATTGATAACTATGTTATTCAATTTGAAGCGTTAGAAGACCATTATTTAAGAGAGCGGGCGAGTGACATACGTGATTTAGGTAATCGTTTATTACTGAATTTACAAAAATCAAATGCTGGTGAACAGACTCTTCCAGACAAATTTATTCTTGTTGCAGAAGAAGTGACAGCTTCAATGTTAGCCCAATATCAGCATAGGGGATTAAAGGGCATAGTTTCACTGGCAGGCTCTAATAATTCGCATGCAGCAATATTGGCTCGTGCATTAGGTGTTCCTGCTATTATGGGCATTGATAATATCCCACTCAGTCGATTGCATTTAAAGTATGGGATTATTGATGGTTATAGTGGCGAACTTTTTGTTCAACCTAACGAAGCATTACAACGTGAATACCAGCATTTGATAGCTGAAGAGAACTTACTGGCCGACAAGGTTAAGCAAGTTGAAAAGCTACCTGCTATTACAAAAGATGGGCAAGTAATTGAGTTACATCTCAATGCGGGTTTATCATCAGGCTTTGAACACTCTAAAAATTCAGGTGCCTTAGGTATAGGATTATATCGAACTGAAATACCTTTTATGAACAGGAACTGTTTCCCTTCAGAAAATGAACAAACGGTACTTTATCAACAGGTATTAAGCGCTTTTCCAAAGCAAACGGTTACGATGCGGACCTTAGATGTTGGTGGGGATAAATCCTTACCTTATTTTCCTATCAATGAAGATAATCCCTTTCTCGGTTGGCGTGGTATTCGTATAACCCTAGATCACCCTGAAATATTTTTATTGCAAGTTCGAGCAATGTTACGAGCGAATGTCGAGCAAAGAAATTTAGAAATAATGCTGCCGATGATTTCCAGTATTGGAGAAGTAGAAGAAGCAACACGTCTGATTAATCAAGCTTATTTTGAATTATCTGCCGAGCTTACTCTAGATGAGGGTGCAAAGTTACCTCGGCCAAAAATAGGTATTATGATTGAAGTTCCTGGCATTATATACCAGTTACCAGAACTGGCCAGTAAAGTTGATTTTTTCTCGGTAGGTAGTAATGATTTAACCCAATATTTATTAGCTGTTGATCGAAACAACGCGCGAGTCGCTGATTTATATGACTCATATCATCCTGCCGTACTTCGGGCGTTAAATATGATTGCAGAACAGTCGAGTAAGTCATTAACCCCCTTAAGTTTGTGTGGGGAACTAGCCAGTGAACCTGCAGGGGCGTTATTATTATTAGCGATGGGGTATGACAAACTCAGTATGAACCCGCATAATATCGCAAAAATAAAATGGGTAATCCGCCACGTTGACTCTAAAGAGATTAAATCAATGCTAGCGTACGTACTTACCTTAGCAACGACTAAACAAGTTCATAGCTATTTAAATGAACAGCTTGAACAATTTGGTTTAGGCGGTTTTGTACGGGCAGGCATGTAGCCAGAGTTTTCGACTTAGTATAAATTTAAAAAAGCAGTAAATTATGTTGTTCAGTATTTTTATCATTTGTGTATTACTCGGGTGTATTGTTGGTTTTTGCGCAGGACTTCTCGGTATAGGTGGCGGTTTAATCATTGTTCCTGCATTAGTTTATTTATTACCTTTAGCGGGAGTTGATACCACGGTAGTTATGCCTATGGCGCTTGCCACGTCATTAGCTACGATTGTAATAACCTCATTTTCTGCGGCTCTCGCTCATCATCGTAACCAAAATATCCCTTGGTCTATTGCCAAAACATTGATGGTTGCTATCGCATGTGGCTCGTTACTCGGTGCCTACATTGCAGATTCACTTTCGGTAAATGCGCTTAAAAACACCTTCGCCATTGCTGTATTTATTTTAGCGGTATATATGTTTTTCTCAGTGAAGAATACTAAGAAAAACGCTAAAGAAATAGAAAGTAATAACCTGCCTTCTCATTACCTATTAAAAACAATCAGCTTTTTTACCGGAATTTTAGCCAGTTTAATGGGGATATCTGGTGGCGTAATGCTTATTCCAATTTTAAGTTACTTTACAATGCCGCTTAGACAGGCGATTGGTGTAGCAACCGTTTGTGGTTTAACTGTAGCCATTTTCGGTGTTAGCGGCTATATTCTGGCCGGTTGGAATAACGAAAGTTTACCTGACTTTAGCTTAGGTTATGTATATTTACCCGCCTTATTGGGCATGATCATAACATCATCCATATTTGCCCCACTTGGTGTAAAATGGGCAGCTAAACTACCGGTTAGAACATTAAAAAAAGGATTTGTATTATTTTTGATGATTGTGGCAATAAAAATGATTTTCAATTAATCGCAGTCTAATAAGTGATGCACGTTCAGAGTTTGTTAGCACTTTGATAATAAATAATTACCTTATATCATTGCTCTATATAAAAAATGTTGTGCAGTTCACCTAAAATAATAAACTTGAATCAGGTTTTAAGTAACTTAAAAGCCAAAAATACAGAAAACTAGGTCACCTAATTGCGCTAACCAACAATTAGACTGAGATCAAAAAATTAGAAGTTATAAGTTTACATTTAAAAAATTAAAAATTATTGAGAGATATATCATGAAGCAATATTTAGATTTGTGTCAAAGAATTGTTGACAGTGGTGAGTGGATACAAAACGAGCGGACAGGAATTAACTGCTTAACTGTTGTTAATGCTGATTTGGAATACGATGTTGCTAATAATGTATTTCCATTAATAACCACGAGGAAAAGTTACTATAAAGCCGCTATTGCTGAGTTACTTGGTTATCTTCGAGGCTACAATAGTGCGGCCCAATTTAGAGATATAGGCTGTAATACTTGGAATGCTAACGCCAATGAAAACAAAGCGTGGCTGAATAACCCTCATAGAACAGGCGAAGATGATATGGGCCGCGTTTATGGCGTCCAAGGTCGCTCTTGGCTACGAGCAGACGGAAGTAGTGTAGACCAATTGAAAAAGGTCATTGATAATTTATCAAGAGGCATAGATGACCGTGGTGAAATTTTGACTTTTTATAATCCAGGTGAATTTGAAATGGGTTGTCTTAGACCTTGTATGCACACGCATACCTTTTCATTATTAGGAGACACTCTCTATCTAACATCTTACCAACGCAGTTGTGACGTTCCTTTAGGTTTAAATTTCAATCAAATCCAAGTGTATACGTTACTCGCTTTAGTCGCACAAATAACCGGGCACAAGCCTGGAAAAGCTTACCATAAAATTGTTAACGCACACATATACGAAAATCAAGTTGAATTGATGCGTGATGTTCAGTTAAAACGCTCCCCTTTTTCAGCGCCACAGCTTCGTATTAACCCTAATATCAAAACGCTTGAAGACATTGAAACTTGGGTTAGTACTGATGACTTCGAGCTTATTGGTTACGAGTGTCATGAGCCAATAAAGTACCCGTTTGCTGTTTAATGGCCGTTTTTAATCCATTAAAATAGATTTTCATCGAGTTAAACCTGCCATTTAGTTAGTGATTGGCAGGTTTGAATATATTATTTCATCCCTACACCTATTTTATATTGGCTACGACCAGTTCAAGGTAGTGCGCTAGAATCCTAAAATAAATTGCTAGGTTAATTCTAGAAAAGTTAAATCTAGGAAAATTAAAATTAATGTTTAATAAAAACGGTTCTATAAAGGAAGTATTGTTCTTTAATTTTTAACTTATTGGTTTTTGTATGTAATTCAAGTGTGATTTGGATTGTTAAATCAATACATTTCAATTTATTGATAGATTGTAATACTTTGGATACAAACTGATACATTCTCACTGATAGTGATACGTCTTTTATAAAAAGCCTTAGTTAAGATGTTGGCATTACAAAAATAGTTTCAGGAGAAACACATGAATAAACTCTCAACATCATTATTAGCAAG